>CAAGKR010050144.1_pt1 | contig 15225 bp, 6 predicted proteins | sample 2556971 | NCBI WGS metagenome assembly CAAGKR01 (sample SAMEA5207829, study PRJEB30636) | soil metagenome | biome: forest; feature: boreal; material: soil | place: USA | collected 2011-09 | depth 1 m | reverse complement strand
GATCAGGAGACCCAGCGCGAGGGTCACGCCAACATTCGCATGCAGAATCCCGATCGCAGCGAGCGGCCCCGGGTGGGGCGGTATGAATCCGTGGAGCACCGAAAGGCCTGCGAGGGCCGGTATGCCCAGACGCATGACCGGGCCCTTCGCGCGATGCACCGCGAGCATGACGACGGGGATCAGCAGGACAAGTCCGATCTCGAAGAACATCGGAATGCCAATGATCACAGCGATGAGCGCCATCTTCCAAGGCAGAATGGACGTGCGCCCCCGCAGCAGCGTATCCACCACCTTGTCAGCCCCGCCTGAGTCGGCCAACAGCTTTCCGAGCATGGCCCCGAGTGCTATCAGCACGCCGACGTAACCCAGGACACTGCCAACACCGGTCTCATACGACATCGTCACCTTGTCCAGAGCGATGCCCGATCCAACGCCGACGAAGAGCGAGCCGATAGTCAACGCCAGGAAGGCGTGCATCTTCAACATCACGATCAAGAGCACGACGATGGCGATGCCCAGAAGGGCAACGATCAACACCTCGGTGTCGTGGATGGCCCAGGGCTTACGCGTCGGATCTGTTGCGGTAGCAGCGATGGCGTTAGCAACGTTGTTGACGGCAGCCAGTACGCTCATTGATCTCTCCCTATCGGTAGATCGCTCAGGCCGAGCGCTTCCACGATGCGCTGTGCAATCACGCTGGGTGCAGGTCCGATATCCACCCGAATCGCCGGCTCATCCGGGGTCGGCTCTTCAAGGTCGGCGAACTGACTGTCAAGAAGGCCTGGCGGCATGAAGTGACCGTGGCGTGCGGCCAGCCGCGCGGCTATTGCCTCGCGCGAGCCCGCCAGGTACACGAAGACAACGCCTGAGCCCCGTCGATTGATCACGTTTCGGTACGACCGCTTGAGAGCCGAGCACGTGATCAACGCACTCTCGCCGGCGGTGAGTCGCTCATAGACCCATGCGGCAACCTGCTCCAGCCAGGGAAGGCGGTCGTCGTCTGTCAGCGGATGTCCGGCCTTCATCTTCTCGATGTTCGACGCCGGGTGAAGCGCGTCGCCCTCCTCGAACGGCCAGCCCAGCTGGCCGGCCATGAGCGCCGCCACGGTCGACTTCCCGCAGCCGGATACTCCCATCATCACCAGTACCAGGGGTCCTCTGTGGAACCTGTTCAGGCTCACCTGTTAGGGCCTTTCAGCTTTCGGTTTGTTGCTCCCCTTTCCGCGGATCGCGAGCGCGCCTTCCACGAACCCCGCCCGCCAGAATCGATCGCGGCGGTCCCGCCAGTCGCCGCCCCAGAGCGTCTGCCACTTCGTCGCAGCCGTCGAGCCGATCTCATCGGCGATCGTGAGGCACCGGTCCCAGTGGCTCATTTGCTCACCTGCCTCGCTGGGCGCCTGCTGCTTGTACATGTAGCGAAGCTGGTCGATTTCTGATCGCTGTGCTTGCTCACGTGCCCATCGCCGGCCACTTTCCTTGCCTTGCGCAATATCAGCGGCATGATCCGGCATGACGTGGAGTCTAGTCAACATCTCCGCGATGAGCGCGAGCAGCCGGGCGGCACGCGTACGGTTGGAACTGGGCACCCAGAACGCGGCACGTCTGCAGTCAACAACACCGTGGCGCGCACCGGGAGCCTTCTTGCGGTTGCGCTCCTCCCGGCGGTCGCCGGCATCACCGGCGACAGCTATCTCCACCCCCCGGTGTTCGAGACCGGTTTTCAGCGTGCGGCGTTCATTGCCGCGGTGATCTGCGCTGCGGGAGGCCTGCCAGCCGCGGCGACCATCCGAAATCCTGGCAGGCCGGATGCTCCGCAGGCCGGCACTGACCGTCACCGCCATCGCCCCGTCGCCGCGCCACCGCTCCGGGCGCGTACCTAGTCCGTTGACCGGCTGCGGTGCCTCAGTACCGGAATCTCCGTCTCCGTTTCCGGCCCACGAGCACCGACGCCGCACCGACCACGATCAGCAGCAGTCCGGGGGCGAGCACGAGCAGGAGCCCGGAGCCCGTGGCCGGATCCGGCACACCTGCGGTGACGATGGCCTCTACCGATCCCACCTCGGCGGGCGCTCCGCTGTCACCAGGTCCGCTCACGGTCGCGACGTTGAGAATGTGCGCTCCCGCTCCCGCGGTGACCCTGACCGAGACCGCGATCACCGACGTGGCGCCCACCGCGAGGGCCGCCGTGCTGTCGGTGCAGGTGATGGTCGATCCCAGCTCACCACACAGCCACGCACCTGGCGCCGTGCCGGCAACGTGCTCGTACGCGAGACCATCCGGCAGAGCGTCGAGGACGATCAGGGGCAGCAACGAATCGGACGGTCCGCTGTTCTTGACGATGATCGTGTAGGTCGCAACGTCCCCTGACACCAACCCGCCGGCCAACGTCTTGGTCAGCGACAGGTTGTAGTCGCGTGCCACGGTGGCGGTATCCGAGGCAGTGTTGTTAGCGAGGTTCGGATCGGGATTCGGTCCAGCCACCGTCGCGGTGTTCATGATGCTCGATCCAACCGACGGGGCAACGAAGACCGTGAGATCAACGACCGGGGCAGTCGCGCCGCTCGTCAATGTCTGCGCGTACGTGCACGTCACCACCTGACCGGTGGCGGTGCACCCCCAGCCCAGCCCACCGAAGCTCACGTAGGTTTCACCGGCGGGCAACGTATCGGTGATCGCGATGCCGGCACTCTCATCCGACGGCCCTGCGTTCGTGACTGCGAGGAAGTACGTGGCATCCGCGCCCGCGACGAACGCGACGCCACCATGACTCTTGGTGATCTGGAGATCGGACTCCAGACTGAGGACGGCACTCGCACTCCCGATGTTGTTCGCCGGGTTGGGATCCACAGTCGGCGACGCCACGGTTGCGCTGTTGACCAGGGTCCCGGTATCCGACGACGCGAGAACGACCTGCAAGGTCAGTTGCGGCGCCGTCTGGGTATTGGGCAATCCGCTGGACTGAAGGCACGTCACAACCTGGCCCGCGGCGGAGCACGTCCAACCCGTCCCCGTTCCCGAGACGAAGCTCTCCCCTGCCGGGAGTGTGTCCGTGACCGTCAACGGAGCGGCGGCATCACCGGGGCCGTTGTTGACAACCGTGATGACGTAGCTCGCGCTGTCCCCGGGGATGAACGGACCGGATGTGTCCTTGGTCAGCGCCAGGTCGGCCTCAGCCACAATCGTGGTGGGATCGGTGCTCGAGTTGTTCACCGCGTTGGGGTCAGAGGTCGTCTGCGTCACCACCGCCGTGTTGGCCACCACCTGATCGAGCTCGCCCGCGCCGATGCCGACAACCACCGTGATCGGAGTCGCGGCAGCTCCAGCGGCGAGTGCGCTCGTGGCGTCGCACGTGACCGTGCTCGCGACCGTGTTGCAATTCCACGCGCTGCCGCCGCTGGCCGAGAGCAAGTTCTCTGGAGCCGGCACGGTGTCGGTGACGACGAGGGGCACCTGCGAGTCGCTCGGTCCCAGGTTGGTGACCCGCAGGGCGTACGTGTTGCCGCTCGTTCCGGCGTCAAAGTGCCCCGTGTGACTCTTGACGATCCGCACGTCGGCGGACTGTGTCACCGGGGTCACGTCGGTCGACGTGTTGTTGGCGATCACCGGATCAAACGTGCCGCTGCTCACAGTCGCGGTATTGGAGATCGATCCACCCACGAACGACGGCGATATCGCGATCACGAGGGTGAGACCCGGATCGCTCTGGCCAGCGGGCAGCACGCTCGACTGCCTGCAGGTCACCTGCTGTCCTGACTCTGAACAATTCCATCCGGCGCCGCTGCTGGAGACGAAGCCCTCACCGCTCGGAAGGTCGTCGATGACGGTGATTGGCTGTGCGGCATCACTCGGCCCAAGGTTGGTGACGGCGAGGGTGTACGTGGAGGTCTGCCCCGAGACGAAGGGGCCGCTGTCGGTCTTGACGATGCGAAGATCGGCCTCGGTCGAGGAGGTGTTGCTCGTCGACGATGTGTTGTTCGCACTGTTCGGATCGGGTGTGGCGCTGCTCACCGAGGCGGTGTTCACGATGGTCTGCGCCACTACGTCGGCGGCAAGCGAGACGGTCAGCGTGATGGGGTTCGCCGAGCCTCCAGCCGCGAGCGCCGTCGCTTGCGTGCACGTCACCACCCCGGTGAGGAAGTTGCACGACCATCCCGTTCCCGTCGCCGAGACGAAGCCCTCGTTGCCGGGCAGCGTATCGACCACCGACAGCGGCGCGGCTGCATCGCTCGGTCCGGCGTTGGCGACCTGCAACGAGTAGGTCGCGTCCCGGCCGGCCAGCAGCGTGCTGGTCAGCGTCTTGACGATGGACACGTCCGCGGACTGCGTCGTCCCGGCGACGTCAGTGCTCACGTTGTTGCTCGGATTCGGATCCGTGGTCGGGCTGCTCACCGCGGCGGTGTTCGTGAGGGTTGCAACGGTGACGCCGGAGGCGATGGCGACCGTCATCGACAGGGTGCGGGTCGCGCCATTCACCAATCCGGCGGGATCGGTGCATACCTCGCTCCCCGCGAGCAGGGTGCACGACCATCCCGCGGAGATGCTCACGAAACTCTCCCCGGCCGGCAGTGGATCCGTCAGCGTCAGCGGCCCGGCGGCATCACTCGGACCGTTGTCGGTGATGGTGAAGTTGTAGGTATCACGCGTCCCCGCCTCGAACGTGCCCACATGCACTTTGGTCAGGGTCAGATCCGCGGCGGTCTGCACCGAGGTGGAGTCATTGCTTGTGTTGTTGGCCGGGTTCGGGTCAGTTGTCGGACCGTTGATCGCGGCGGTGTTGGTGATCGTTCCCGCGGCCTGTGAGGAGGCGACATCGACAACAACGGTGATCGGCGACGCGAACGCGCCGGGCGTGAGCGTCGTACTGTCGGTGCACGTGAACTGGCTACCGACCTGCACGCCGCACGACCATCCGGTGCCCATCGCGGTGACCAGCGTCTCGTTCCCCGGGAGCGTGTCCACCATGGTCAACGGTGCCTGCGCGTCGCTGGGGCCATGGTTCTGCACGCTGATGGTGTACGTCCCCGACCCGCCCGCCGTGAAGCTCCCCACGTGACTCTTGGTGACCTGGAGGTCTGCGCTGGCCAGGATCGTCGTGGGATCCGTGCTGCTGTTGTTGGCGAGGTTGTCGTCATAGGTGGGCGCCGTCACCGACGCCGTGTTGTCGATCACCGTTCCGCTCGCCGTGTTCGCCGGCGTCGACACCACGAGGACGATCGGGTTCGCCGTCGCCCCGCTTGCGAGGCCGCTTCCATATGTGCACGTCACCGTCCCCGACGCGAAGAGGCAGGTCCAGCTCGTGCCCGTGGCCGATACGAAGGACTCGCCGGCCGGGATCACGTCGCTGACCACAATCGGGCTCGCCGCGGTCGATGGCCCATTATTCGTGACACTCAATGTGTAGATGCCGTTCGAGCCGGCGTTGAACGTTCCGGCGTGGCCCTTCGTGATCTGCAGGTCGGCTCGTCCGATGAACGCTTGCGCGGTCGCGTTTGCGCTCGTGTATGGACCGCTCAGCGTGCCGGTTGCTCCGGAGTCATCGGTCCATGTCGAGGACACCGTGTTCGTATGCGGATTCGACGGACCGGTGCCGGGTGCCGTCTGAGCAGCCAGGCTTGGCGTCGCCTCGTAGGTGATGGTCACGCTCTGTCCCGGAGTCAGGACGTCAAGGCCGCTCCAGTGGAGCAGGTCGCCACCCGCATTGACGGTGACGGTCGGATCCGCATGACCGTTGGGGCCGGTTGGGAAGATGATCGTGGCGGTGCCCGGATCGTAGGACCAGTTCGGCGGCAGCGTGTCCGTCGCGTCCACAGTGTCCGCAGTCGCAGACCCATTGGTGTTGGTCGCCGTGAAGCTCCACTCGAACGGTGCGTTTGCGTATGCCGTGGAACCGTTCGGGGTCGACTTCGTGTCCACCACGCTGGGGAATTGCATGGTCACGTTCTTGGTCGAGGTGATCGGAGCGTACGTCCTCGCACCCGCCGGATCGCCACCGATGTTGTCCCATGATGTCAGCGTGGCCGTGTTGGCGATCACCTGACCGACCGAAAGGAGCGAGGATGCTTTAGGCACCACCTGGAAGCTCACCGTGTCCGTCTGGATCGCATACAGCGGTCCGGGGATCGTCCAGGTGACTGCGGTCCCGCTGAAGCCGACGGTGCCGGGGGCGAGGCCGCCGAGCGTCACGCTCCCCGGCACATAGATCACCCCCGCCGGAATGGGATCCTGCCCGACGAGGTCGAAGGCCGGGCTCACCGCCGTGGTGTTGATGTTGGCGAGCGCGATCGAGTAGGTGAGCGTGCCATTCGGCGAGAGCGTCGTCGAAGACGCGCCCTTGGTGATCGACATGTCCGGCTCCACGATCAGCGTGTGCAGGGCAGGGTTCGAGCTGGTGATCGGTTGCCCGGTCGTGGCGTGATTGGTCAGGGTCGCAACGTTGGTGATGTTGGCATTCCGTTTGTTCGCCACGATGTTCGCGACCGTCACCGAGAAGGAGACTAGGAACACCTCGTCGCTGGCCGTCGCGTTCGCGTACGTGGGAGGAAAGCTGAAGCCGACGGTGTTGGTCGCAGCGGTGTACACGTAGGTGAAGCCACCCGGAATGGAGGTGCCTTCCGGATATGTCGCGCCGCCGGGGAGGGTGACCTGGCCGCTCGCAGCCACGTAGGTCTGCGCCGCCCCGAGTGGATCCGCGAGCGACGCCGTGTAGAACGTCGTGTTGTGCGGCAACACCACCTGGACGGTGTAGGTGATCGTCTCGCCGATCGTGGCCTGCGCGTTGGTGTTGCCCGTGTTGGTGATTGAGGTCGTCGCCGACTTGGTCACCGCCCCGACCGCGGTGATCACGTTCGCGGCGCCATTCGCCGCGGGCGCGTTCTCCGCGCCAACGGTCACCGTGGGATCGATGTTCGAGAGCGGATAGTACGTGTTGTCCGGTTGCCCCGAGGCATTGTGCTCGCCGACGTAGCTGCGCACGCCGGCATTGTTGGTGAAGGTCTCGCCCGCTGCGGCGTCCGGCCGGATCTGCAATACGTACGAGAGCATCGTGTTGGCGCCGACGGCGATCGTCGCGATCGCGCTCGACGGCCACTCAATCGCGTTGGCTCCAGAGACGCAGCTCCCGCTCGCGGGGAGGATCGAGCTCACCTCGGCGCAGTGCTCCTGCGGCGGCAGGACGTCCCATACCTCAACGTTGTACGCAGGAACCAGTCCCGTGTTGGTGACCGTGAGCGTCCAGCCCACCTGGTCGTTACCGTGCACCGTGTCGCCGGTGGATGTCGGCGCCGCTGCTCCATTGATCGTGGAGACCTTCTTGGTCACGCTCAGAATCGGTTCGGCCAGTTCATACGTCGCGAGGCTGCGCGCCGCGAACGTGGTTCCTCCGGTGTTGGTGGTCACCACCTTCGCCAGGTTCTGGGTGAGCGTGAACGTCGCGCCGACACCGAGTGTCGGATCGGCGTTCGCGATCACCGCAAACTGCACCTCGAACAGTGCTCCCGGCGTCTGATAGAGGTTGCCGTCCGTCCCCAGCGCTCCCATCGTCCACTGTAGTTCGCCGGAAGCCGGTTGGGTCACCGTCACCGCCGTTGCGGTGTTCGACGCCGTCACGGTCGCCGAACCTGCGACGTACGTCGCATTCGGCGGCAGGAAGTCGCTGACGGTGGGGTTCTTGAAGTCGACCCCCGGTGCAAAGGCGACATCGATCTGGAAGCAGATCTGGTCACCCTTCTGGTATAGCGGCGGATACCCAGCCGAGCCGACCGTGAGATATGTGGCGCTGGAGCAGTCCAACGGATTGCCCGCTGCGACATTCTGGGCGACGTACTTGGTGATCGTCGGACCCGGGGCAGTCTGGGTCGCAGTCGCGGTTGCGCTCACGCCGTCAACGGTCACGGGTCCGTCGTGCGAGATGGGCGTGCCCCCGGAGACGCAATTGGGGTCGCTCGCGTCGCAGCGAACCGAGAGATTGCCGGCGGCGGTCTCTGTATTGGTGAGAGTGTCGAAGCCGACTGTCGGAACTGTGTTGCTCTTGTTGGCCTGGTAATCGATGCGGTCGACTGCCGGGAACGACACCGTGGCCGTTCCGTCTGGATCGAAATGCCCGAGGTTCCACACCACGGTGAATGTGCCGTCGGCGTTCTCCACCACCGATGCGTAGGCGGGATTCGGCTGCGCGCCATTTGGGTCGCACTGCGCATCAGCATGGCCGTCGTAGTTGACCGAACCGATCGGGCACAGCCCTGACGGCAGGGTATCAGTGACCGTCGTCGAGTCCGAGTACCGATACTCGGAGACGTTGACGACGATCGTGTAGGTGACAGCCTGCCCCTGAAGAAACGTCGGCTTGTCGATGGTTTTCGCAGTCGTGATGTCCCGGGCGGTGATGGTGGCGTACGCGCTCGCCTGGATCGGGTTGACGCCGCTCCCGAGCGTTCCGGAATACGTTCCGGTTGCAACGCCGTAGCTGGTGAGCAAGGTGCCGTCCTGGGTTTCAGGACCGCTGTTGTTGTCGAGGTTTGCTGCCTGGCCATCCGAAGCCGCGCTCGGCACCGTCCCGGTCCACGTCATGGTGTTCGCCCGGATCGGGATCCCCACCACGAACCGGATGGTCGTGCTCGCGCCCGCTACCAGGTTGCCGACGCCGCTCCACTGCACCGCCGTGTAGACGGCAGACGGCAGCGGCCCGGCGCCGTCGGGGTCGAGGTTGACCGTGGTCACCGACGTCGGGGTCACGCAGTTGGCGGGAGCACCCGTATGACCGGAGAGCGGGCCGCTGCCCGGATATTCCTCGGTGCTGCCGGGGTTGGTCGGCGCTCCGGTCGTGTTGTCCGTCTGACCGCAGCGCAGATCCTCGAGGGCCGCCGGCAGATACACGGTCGCCCCAATGCCGTTGGTGGCATGCACCTGGTTGTTGGTGATCGTGACCATGTACACCGCCTGGTGGTCATGGACACCACGGAGGAGCACGCCGCCCGGCGACAGGCTGATCTGCAACGCGGAGAGCGCTGTCGTTCCCGAAGCGGTTGCCGAGCCGGTGAAATTGCTCACGGCGCCGGTGGCGCTGAATTGCGGAACCTGGCGCGGATCCGTGTCGACGTAGGCGGACGCACTGTCCGTGTACGTGTTGTTGGCGAGCAGGAACGGGGCAGGACCGGTATCGGTCGCCGCGATCACCTTGAAGGTGAGCGTCGCAACCGAGCCTGGCGACAGATCGGAAACGTTGCTCCAGATGAGCGTCGTCTTGTTCGCCGACGGTTGGTTGGTGAGGATCGCTGGGTTCCCCAGGCTGGCGCTCCCGGCCACGTACGAGACGCCAACGGGGAGCACCTCCTCAAAGCTCAAGTTGTAGGCCCAGGAGCCGCCCGCGGGGTTGGTGACCGTCAGGGTGACCGTGGAACTCGTTCCATACAGGACGGTCCCGGGGGCTGATTCAGCCAGCGAGATGTTCGGTGAGCCCGCCGCCAGAGCGACCGAGCCGGGGCCGGACGTCGTGCCGTACCCAAGCGCAATGAGCGCTGCGCACAGTACGAAGACCAGCTGCCGCCCAAGCCGATTCATGAAAGCCTCAAAGGATGGTTCGCCGGGCTCCCGGACACCGGCCCGATCGTGGCAGCCGCACGGTGGCACCGAACCACGCGCGACCGTGTCGTTGTCCCGACGTAACACGTCGCGGCGAATTGCGTGCGACCGCCGGCGTCGTGGCGTGGTGGTGAGGCGCCCCGTAGGCCTCTTCTAAGGTGTTGAGCAGACCGAGGTATCCCTCGCCATACAGCTCATTCTCACTCCGTTCTCCTGTCGGCTTGGTCGGCGCAGCCGCATCCGAACCGCTCCAGCCAACGACCAAGAAAGCCGCTCTGGCAGCTCCGAACATCAGTCGTGGTTTCATTGTCCGCTCCTCGGGCTACGACTCCAGTCCATCTAGAGAGGCGGCACTGCTCCGACTCTGCGCCAGGAGCGCATGAAACTCTGAAGGGAAGAGGCTTCGCGGCGTCCTCGTATCGCGAGCATCGCGAATACGTGACACCACCGATCCAATCGGCGGGTTATCACCATGGTGCCCGCAGCGCGGTATCGCAACTGTGATTACTAGACCGGCGCATGGGCCTCAACGCACGCCACGGTCGAATGCAGCGAGTGCCCCGAGGTTGCGCCGATCCGCGCGTGCAAGTCGCCGGATCGTGGCGGCGACACCTTTCGCAGCTTTCGGTTTCCTTCGCCGGTGTCGCCTTCTGAGCGGCGGGAGGCTGCCTCGCGAACTGTTTGGCGCGGAGTTCACATCGGTCACAACACAACCCACGCCGACCCGAGCCTGCCAGCCTCCGCGATGCGTGACGCTCGCTTGGCGGCACCGCGACGGGAATCCGGACACAAAAGCGTCAGCGACATCTGGGATGTTCCGACTCGAATCGCTTGCAGAACTCGCCCGATCGCGCGCACGTAGCAACGAGCAATTTCATATCATCCCACCCTGTAGTACGAGCGATTTCGAGAGATCTGCAGGCCCCGGAGGTAGTCGATGATCATCATCGGGAGTGCCGGATCAACCACTGGTCTCGAGATCAACAACGCGACATTTGGAGGGTGCGCGTAAGACGAGTAATTGGGCATCAGCTGATCCCAAGGCTCCTCGCGGAGAGCCAAGATCCGCAGCAGTTGCTTCGGCTGAGCAGCCTAGAGCACAAGAGCGCCAATGTCATCGCCTTTGCACGCGCATCACACGCGAAAGAGGCAGCGCGGCGTGAACGTCACGGGCAACGCCACCGCCAAATAACGCTAATCGTCGCTCCCGGCACGACGGTGGTGCCATTGGAGGGTCTGGAGGATAGCGGACCTGTCGGGCACTGGTGGGTCATGCAAGCCCCGGAAGGCAACGAATTCTGCGCAGCGTAGGTCGGCGACCGTCGCCATGGTGGAGCCGCCCTGGCGCCACGGCTGCTGCTGAAGACCGCCGTCCGCCGCGATCCGCCTTCAGGACGACGGCAACCCCATCTGGCTACACTCAGGATCAGGACTGAATCGTCAACTACCACCAGCAGCTCACCGAGATGCTGGCGCAGTCATTGTCAGGAAGGGGGATCACCAATGAGAGGGTTTGGCCTGACGCTACGCGCGGGGGCCACGGCCGCCGTCGTTCTGGCTATAACCGCGACTGCGTCGCCGGTTGCCGCCGCCACCGGCGGCGTGAATTACTGGGGCTATCTCTTCGGCCGGGCGCACCTCTCGCCGAGCGTCATGCCAATTCCCGGCACCATCGTGCAAGTCGCGTCATCAAACACCACGCTGTATGCGCTCACCGCGACGGGCCAGGTCTATGCCTGGGGGACCGGTACCCTCGGTCAACTCGGTGACGGCAGAACGACCAATTCCTCAACGCCGGTCCTGGTGGACTTCCCCGCCGGCGTCAGCATCGCCAACCTGCCCACCGACGTCATGCCCAACGCCGGAGCCCTGGCGGTCGACACCGACGGCAACGTCTGGGCCTGGGGCGACGACGTCCACGGTGTGGATTGCATGGGGGACACGCAGTTCCTGAGCCCTGTGGAAGTGCCGCTGAGCCACGTGACCCTCATCTCATCGGCCAGCGGCCATGCGCTCTACGAAGCCGGGGGCACGCTGTTCGCCTGTGGCGGCAACTCCCTCGGCGAACTCGGTGACGGCAAGACCGCGGCGCACACTGGCCCCGTGGCGGTGACCGGGCTGGCGGGCCAGACCGTCGTCGGTCTCTACTCCTCGTCGCAGGACGCCTATGCGCTCACCGCATCAGGCGCCCTGTACGCCTGGGGCGGCAACGCCGAGGATGAGCTGTGCAACGGCTCCAGCGTCTCCGATTCCGATGTGCCTGTCCAGGTGCCCTTCACCGACTCCGCTCCGGTCACCCAGGTGGCGGCTGGCGGCAGTCTGGCGACCAATGGATCGCTCCTCGTCGGGCTTGCCGATGGCACCTTCTGGGCCTGTGGCAGCGACACCTTTGGCCAACTCGGCGACGGTGGGTCGACGAACCAGGCCCTCCCCATCGAGGTGCATCCCCCGGCCGGGGTGATCTACAAGGTGATCGCCATGAGCGGTGCCACCGCCTACGCCGTCGACAGCAACGGCAACGTCTGGGCCTGGGGCTGGGACGTCGAGGGTCAGGTGGGCAATGGCGTGAAGCAGACCGCCGTGCTCACCCCGCTGGAGGTCCTGAGTGGACAAGGAGTGACCCAGATGTCGGCGACCGCGCAGGACGTGGTGGCCTTCTCCTGAACGCCGACAGCTAGGTGTCAATTCTTGTGGCCGTCCTCGACGAGGGACCCTCCGAGACGCGGTCGTGGCCGTGCTCCGGAGGCTTCCGCGTGGTTGGTCTCAGGCCGTACCCCGCCAGCGTATCGGGCAGCCCTTACGCTCGCACGGTAGCCTGATCATCTCGAGATGATGGCGGTCGACCCTCCTGCCCCTCCGTAGCAGTCTTCCACGCCAGACATCCGTCCTCGAACAACCCGCGTTCTCCCGCTCGATCTCGGCGAGGCGTTCCCGCATGACTGCTGATGAAGGCGAACCCCCCGGGGGTCATTGGGAGACACCTTCGGTCACGGCAGCACGGTGACGTTGAATGCCGTCGACGAGATCTGGGCGACCCCGGAGCTGATGACTTCGGTAGGGGCGGGGGTCGACACCCGCTTGCCGTTGCCGATCTGGCCCACCGTCCCCTGTCCCCAGGCGTACACCGCCCCCCTCGCGGTGACCCCATAGCTGGTGGCGCCGCCCTCGGCCAGCAGGGTGTAGGTGACCCCAGCCGGGGGCGTGAAGATGATCGGGGAGGCCTCGTTGGTGGTGTGCCCGTCGCCGAGCTGGCCGTACTCGTCATCACCCCAGGCGCGATAGGAGCCGTCGGAGAGCTGGACGACGGTCGACCCGTTCTCTGGCGACGAGGCTCCCTCTGCGACCTGGGTGACCGGCAGAGGAAGGTTGACCAGGACCGGGACGTCGCTGGAGACACCAGTCTGTCCATCACCGAGCTGATCCAGGCCGTCGAAGCCCCAGTTGTAGTAATCGCCGTCGGCCAGCAAGGCTCCCGAGTTATCGCAGGACGCAACCAATTCCAGGACGTCCTGATTAGCCATTCCCTTCACGGCTACCGGCGTCGCAGAGCCCGTATTGGAGCCGTCGCCCAAGTCACCGTCGTGGTTTTCTCCACAGGAGTACAGTGTGCCGCCCGCGTCGTATACGGCATGGTCACCGGCCCCAGCCAGAGCAGTGACATGGGTGAGGGGCAGCTCCTTGGGGGTGAGCACCTCTGCCGGGGAGCGGGGCAGGCAGAGGGCTTCCTCGCTGGTGTACCCCCAGCCCCACACGTTGCCCGTGCTGTCCAGGGCCAGCCCAGCGTCAAAGGGCATGGCGTCGGTGGGCAGCTTGGCGATGGTGACCCCCGCTGGGAACTGGACCTGCACCGGCGTCGTCAGCGAGGTCGTGGTGGTGCCGTCGCCCAATTGCCCCTGTGTGCCCAGCCCCCAGGCCCACACCTGGCCGTTGCTGAGCAGGGCGTAGTCGGTGCTGTTGGAGGTGGCGACCTGGATCACCCCGCCAGGCAGGGTGATAGAAGTGGGGCTGAGGAGGTGGGGTGAAGATGGGTAGCCCAGAGCGGCGAACTCTTCTCCCCAGTGCTCAGCGGTCGGCCCTGCAGCGTGCACGGTCAGGGGCACGGCCAGGGCGGCGAGGGCGGCTAGGGTCACGAGTGTACGTCGCATTAGGAATCCCCTCTCTGGTAGCGCGTTACAGGGCGCCTAGGATACCGCCGCGTCGCCCCCGGGTATCGTCAGGTAAACGCGCAGGGTCACCGCGTCGTCGGCAGCGGTTAAATAGCAAATTGCGGCCACCGCATTCGTACCAGCGGCCATCGACCTGGCGTGGGTGCACGGGTCCTGCCTGTTCGATACCGGCACGGGCGTTGTTCCTGATGTCGTGTCGGATCCCGCTGCGGTCGCGTACGCGACGACTCTTCCTTTCGCGTCGACCTGCGCAGTACAGATCACACTCGTCAACCTCAAGGGTGGCACCGGCAGTCGACGACTCGGTCGGATCACCGACTCCGGCGACGGTTTCGGATTCGGCGCGTAAGAATCGGCAGACGTTGATCGCTGATGAAAGGGCGATCGTCGGTGGCGACGCACTCCACACAGAACAGGGGAATGCTCGAACGAAAGTGGTGCGGCCCGCGCATTCGCGAGCGAGGGTGCTCGCGTGCAACGGCGAGACGAGCGAATGCTCGACGCAGCACGCGCTCGAAGTCGCAACGGCTCAATACAGAACGTGATTCGCGTGTCCAAAGCTCGCTATCGGCCGTATGGAGCAACGACTAGATTTGTATCATCACGTGCTAAATTTCGAGCAATTCTGAGGCGTTTTGATGTACCTGATTAGTCAATCCAAATCGTCCCTCCGCACCCGCGTAATCGATGCACAGCACGTGATAAGTACGGTTAAATGATGATGTCGAAAGCCACAATGCGAGTTCAGGAGGTGCACAGAGAAGCGAGTAATCTGGCATTAGCTAACCTCTCTTCAGTTGGTGGTCACGCCATCTGTTCAGCAGGCTTCGCTCCGCGTCTGAAGAGGGTCAGAATCGGGAAGCATGCCGCCAAGGGTTTCGACCGACGACACTGCTCGCTTCGCAGTGGTTGCAGATCGTGTGACAACACGCGCACGGTGGGTCGTCGCACCGCACAGCAAGCTCCGGTGATGCGCGCCGCCTGACACCCTGGGAACTTGCAGCGCATTGCCGGGACCTGATCAAGCTTGGGGTTGGCTCGACAGAAGCGGTGGGGGCCAAGGCCTTGTGACCGTGCGTAGTTGTGACCTTGTGCTCTGGACCTAGATGGGCGTCGCGGGGATGATGGCGCGCGAGGCAACAGAATGCAGCAGCGCGGTAGCCGGCTCAAAGGGCATGGGCGAAGCTCATGGTGCGACCAGCTCAGCCGCGAGAGTGCCGCGAACCGGCCTGTGGTGGCCGGTGGGAGGCACGCCTGATGGCGCCGGCAGTCGGGACAGGGCGGCAGCGCCCGATCTTCGTTGGGATCGGCGGTGACAGCGGGAGCGGCAAGTCGACGCTCACGGCGGGCTTCTACCGCATCTTCCCTGCGAGCCGGATCACGAGCCTCTGCCTGGACGACTATCACAGCCTGGACCGCCGCGAACGCGCGCTGGTGGGCATCACCGCGCTGGACCCTCGGGCGAGCAACTTCGCCCTTATGG
>CAAGKR010466403.1_pt1 | contig 15231 bp, 14 predicted proteins | sample 2556971 | NCBI WGS metagenome assembly CAAGKR01 (sample SAMEA5207829, study PRJEB30636) | soil metagenome | biome: forest; feature: boreal; material: soil | place: USA | collected 2011-09 | depth 1 m | reverse complement strand
GCGCGGGCGACCGCGGCGTCCGAGATTCGCTCGAGCTCCTCGAGCGCGTACGGCACCAGTTGGTCGAGGGACATCGCGGCGCCGAGCGCGCTGGCTGCCTCGTACTGGTCGGCACCGAGTTCGTTTCTGGCCTCCTCGAGTGCTCGTTCGCGGTGTGGGATCTCGTACGTCGGGTTGGAGCCGAAGGCGCTCAGCCCGCCCTTGACCGCGCCGTTGATCGTCGCGGCCGTCTCGGCTTCACCGAAGGTGACCAGCGCTTGGATGCCGTAGTCGAGCGCGGTGACGACGTTCGGAACGTCGCCTTTGTCGTTGGCAACGGCGATCGCCTCGTGCAAGGACGCGCACGCGCCGACGACGTCGTCCACACTCGCGCGCAGCAGCGCCTGGATCGACAGCATGATGGGGTATATCACCGAGTTCGCGCCGGCGCGCACGAGGGCCACGCTCTCACTGAGCAGCTGATCCGCGCCCTCGGGATCGACACGCCACCGCTCGAGTGCGCTCACGAAGAGCGCATTTGCGACCGACGTTGGGTGACCGGACTCCCGTGCGAGCCGCAATGCTTCGGCTGCGCGGGTGCGGCCCGGTTCAGGGTCGTCCGTGAACCCGAGCATTGCCATGCCGGTGGAACCGGTGACGAGGAGCGCCTTCATCAGCGCGGCGACGCGATCGTCGGTGGGTGGATTGGCGTCGAGCGCGGCGAGGCCCTCGTCGAGCGTTGCCAGCGCCGCGTCGTACCGCCCGTGGATCGACTCGACGTATGCCAGCTGTACGTATGCGATCGCCTGGACGAAACCCCGAGCGCCTTCTCGCAGGATGGCGTGCGAACGGTCGCGGGCAAGGTCGAGGTCGCCGGCGAGGAGCGCATTCCATGCCGCGGCGCTGAACACCAGCGCACGTCGCTCAGGGGTTGACCACTCGACCATCGGAAGCGCGCGCTCGGCCCAAGCACCCACCTCGAGGGTCCGTCCGGAATTGGCTTCGTTGGAGAGCCCGGCGACGATGCGCACCGCAAGCTCGCGATCGTCGGGATCCTCGCGGTCGAGGCTCCAGGCGACCGCGCTGCGCAGGTTGTCGAGCTCGCTCATCGCGCGCGGTCGCCAGGTGAGCTCGTCCTCGCCCAGCAGCCCGGCGCCCGCCTCTTCGGCGAACGCGGCGTAGTGCTCGGCGTGCCGCTGGCGCCAGGTATCCGGATCGCCCAGGTCGTCGAGGCGATCACGCGCGTACTGGCGCAGCGTCTCGAGCAACCGGTATCGGGTCGATCCGTCCACAGCCTCGTCCGTGGTCAGCATCGACTTCGCCACGAGACTGCCGATCAACTCGATCACGTCCCAGGCGTCGATCCCGTCGCCCGTGACGACCGCGGTGGCATCAGCGGCCGCGAAGGTGCCCGAGAAGACGCTGAGCCGGGCGAACAGGCGTTGCTCGGCTTCGGTGAGCAGCGAGTACGACCAGTCGACCGCGGCGCGCAGCGTTTGATGACGCTCGACCGCGGTGCGCCGGCCCCCGGTGAGGAGCCGGAAGCGTTCGTCGACCAGCGCGGCGATCTCTGCCGGGTTCATGCTGACGACCCGCGCCGCGGCGAGTTCGATTGCGAGCGGAATGCCGTCGAGACGCCGGCAGATCTCCGCGATCGCGGAAACGTTGGTCGCGTCGAGCGCGAACCCGGGGCGCGCGGCGCGAGCGCGGTCGACAAAGAGCGTCGCCGCGTCGCTCGTCGCGACGACATCGGGTGGGTCGGACTGACCCGGCAGCGAAAGCGAGCGCAGCGGCCGCATCTGCTCGCCATCGACCGCGAGTCCCTCGCGACTCGTTGCCAAGAGGCGGACGGCGGGACATCCGCGGATGACGCCTTCAGCGACTCGGCCGGTGATGTTCAGCAGGTGCTCGCAGTTGTCGAGCACGAGCAGGAGCTGCTTCGTGCGGAGGAACTCGAGGATGCTCGCCTCGAGCGACATTCCAGGTCGGGGAGCCACCCCGAGGGAGGCCGCGACCACCTGGACCGCTTCGTCCTCGTCGCTCGCGACGCCCAGCTCGCACAGCCAGGCGCCGTCGCGGTAGTCATCGATCGCGTGCGCGGCCGTCTGCACCGCCAGCCGGGTCTTGCCGACTCCACCGGTACCGGTGATGGTCACGAGCCGAACCTGGCGGAGCGCGTCGGCGATGTCGATCACCGCTTGCTCACGGCCGATGAACGACGTGACTTGCGCTGGGAGATTGCCCGGGACCGAATCCAGTGAGGTTGGAGGCCCGAAGTCGTCGGGAAGACCCGGGCCGGTCAGCTGGAAGACTCGCTCGGGGCGAGCGAGGTCGCGGAGGCGATGCTCGCCCAGGTCGACGAATCCCAAGCCGTCGTCGAGCGTGTCGCGCGCGAGCTCTTCGGTCGCGAGCGAAACGAGGATCTGTCCGCCGTGCGCCGCGTCCATCAGGCGGGCGGCGCGGTTGACGGCCGGCCCGTAGTAGTCGCCGTCGCGGAGTTCCGCCTCGCCCGTGTGCACACCGATCCGCACGCGCAACGCTCCAGTCGCGGCCCATGCTTCTCCGGTAATTGCTCGCTGCGCACCTGCGGCGGCGGCGAGCGCGTCGCGCGCACGGCCGAAGACTGCATGCACGCCGTCGCCCCTCATCTTCACGATGCGACCGTCGCGCCGCCAGAATCGCGTCGCGGAGCAGCGCGTCGTGCCGGGCCAGAGCGTCCTGCATCGCGTCGGGGAGGTCTTCCCAGAGGCGCGTCGAGCTCACGAGATCGGTGAAGAGGAACGTCACGGTTCCCGACGAGCCTTCGTTCACGCCCGAAGGGTACGCCTCAAACCTTCCGCACGACGTCGCCGACCTTCACCGTGCCCGGCACCACCACGCGAGCGTTGACGCCACGCAGGTTGAGATCGCGTCCCGCCGGCGAGTTCACGAAACGCAACGCGTCCCGACCGAACTGTTGCCCGAACTTGGCGAAGCCGGTGTGTGGGATCTGGGTGACCTCGATCACCGCCGAGCCGAGCGCGAGTCGCGTCCCTGGTGGCAGGTTCTCGCCGCTGAGGTCGAGGTCGACGTAGAGCTGGTCGCCGGCGAGGGCGCGCCGTTCCGGTTCGACGGCCACGAGCGCCGCACACCGCGCGTTCATCATCGTGACCTGCATGTCGGGGTGCGCCGACCCGTCGTCGGTCTTGGAGCTCGGCCGGGTGCGCCACATGTCGCCGACGAGGCCCTCGGCGAGGTCGAGTTCCGCCTCGGCGAGCACCTCGCGCTCACCCATCGCAGGTCGGCGGACGATCAGTTCGACCCGACCGAAGTCGACCGGGGACCGCCGAATTTCGTCGACGCCCGCGCGCAGCTCGTCCGTCGTCCGATGTCCCACAGAGAGAGGATGGAGGACCGCGCGGCCCCAGGACCACTTCTTTTCCGACGTTGTGCGAGGATCGAACGGCGCCGAGCAGCGAGAACGCCCGAACAGGGGGAAGCATGGCCCGAATCATCGATCCTTCGCAGGCGAAGCAGGTCGGGCAGGTGCTGATCGGCGCTGCCGATGTCGACGGCGGCCCCACCGAGGAGCAGCTCGCGGTCATCGGAGCGCTGCTCCACGGCTACTTCGAGAGTGACGTCGAAGTAGCCGAGCTCACCGGCAGCGGCCCGGGCGAGGCGGCGTCGGAGTTCGCCGGTGCCGCGGAGCGGCGGCGGATGCGGGAGCTCCTGGTGCTCATCGAGTTCTGCCGGCATCCGATCAGCGAAGCGCAGGTCGGAAGGGTCGAGGAGTACGCGGCCGAGCTCGAGCAGTCGGGCCCGGGCCTCGAAATGGCACGCGATCTCGTCGGGCAAGGACGCGACGCGGCGATGGCCGACTTCCGTCGGTTCCTGCAGGAGAGCACGTTCGACTTGGTCGAACCCACGCTGAAGGAGCACTACCGCGCGACGCTCGCGGTACCCGATCCAGGCCTTGCGGCGCAGCTGCGCGCGCTCGGCGACTGCGGCCCCGGCACCCTCGGCCGCGCCTACGTCGAGTTCTACGACCGGAACGGGATCACCTTGCCGGGCGACGACCCGACTCAGCCGGCGATCTTCGTGGCGCACGACATGTGTCACGTCATCGCCGGCTACGAGCCGGTCGCAATCGACGAGATCGGGCTCGGTGCGATGCAGCTCGGAATCAACGACACCGACACGCATTGGCTGCAGTTCCTCGGCAACCTCGCTGTGCACGAGGCCGGCTTCCTCACGAGTGAGGATGGTTCGCTCGTCCCGAAGGAAGCGACGCTGAACCGTCCGGGCGCCGCGAAGACGCTCGCGCACGCGTTCAGTCGCGGCGTGCGTTGCGGCGACGACTTCACCACGATCGACCACCTGGCCATCGCCGACCAGCTGCTCGAAGAGGTGCGCGCGCGGTTCGCGGTCCCGCCGCGCGAGTGCTGACCAAAGATCGGGGCACCGCCATCGTCGCCGTCGGCTTCGGCGTGGCGATCGCGCTCGCGGCGGTGCTCCTGTACAGGGGAACCGGGGAGTCGGCCGATCTCGAATGGACGGCAGGCGCTGCCGTCCCGAGTGCATTACCGCCGGGTCTGACCGTGGTCGACGACGCGATTCCCGTCGATGTCGTCCCCGAGGTCCAGGCGTGGACCGGCTCGGAGCTCCTGACCTTCGGAGCGCGCGGCTCGCGCAACGTGGGGGCCGTGTACGAGCCGTCGACGGGCCGCTGGCACCCGACGAGCGCGGTCCCCTTCGGCACAGTGCTGCGGGGACCCGCCGCCGTGTGGACGGGCAAGACCTGGGTCATCGTCGGCATCCTCTGCCGTGCCGGCCGCGCATCCTGCGACGGTGCGCTCGCGGCGGCGGCGTACGACCCCGACACCGACACCTGGACTGCGATCGACGCGAACCCCCAGCCTGCTGCCGGCAACGGACGCGGTCACGACCCCTTCGTCGGTCGCGGCGTCGGCATGATCGGGCCCAACGCCGCGTTTGTGTTGGACGGCCAGTACTACGCGTTCCGGCCCGATTCGTGGGATTGGGACTGGCTTCCAGCACCCCCGCCGTCCGATGGAGTCGCATGCTCGGTCGACGGCGACATCGTCCTGTCCGATGTGAAGACGGCGACGTTCTCGGTGCTCACGCCCGGGGCGTCGGCCTGGATCGCAGTCCACCCAACCGATTCCGCGGTCAAGGGCCCGACGCTCGGGACGGTCTGTACCGATTCGAGCGTGGTGCTGTTCGCATCCGACCTCAGCTCGGTCGCCGCCTTCGACGTTGCGACGCGGCGATGGAGCGACCTCGCGCCGCCCTCGCTCCCGGTGACGGGGCCATTCGTCGGCGGGTTCACCGGGAAGAGCATCCTGTTCTGGCGGCGCGGGGAGATCGTCGCCTACGACGTCGGCACTCACCTCGACACCGGCGTGTGGCGGGTGGCGGCGCCCGGTCTTGCCGAAACGCCGGACCGAGTGGCGTGGACTCAGCTCGGTGATGGGCTGTCCATCAGCGACGGACACACGCTCGCGGCCTACAACCCGGGCTCCTGACTCAGCGCTCGATCAGGTCGTCACGCAGCGCCGTGATCTCCGCCTCGGTGAGTCCGTGCGCCCGCGTGTAGGCCTCGATCGAGCCGTGGGTGTCGCGCATCCAGTCGAGGGCGACCTGCAGCGTCGCCGCTTCGGCGCTCATGATCCGTGGGCCGGGCGCTTCGCGGTCAGGGGCGCGAGCTTGCAACCGAGCGAGCAACCGGTCGATGACCGCGGCCGACGCCGCGTAGTCGGTGGTGACCGTCTCGTCGTCGACGCCGAGCAAGCCGAGCACCATCGCGGCGACCAGGCCGGTGCGATCCTTGCCTGCGGCGCATTGGAACACCATCGGATGGTTGCCATCGTCCGCGATCAGACGCAGGACCGACACGAACTGGGCGCCCGAGGTGTGGAGGATCGAGACATAACGGTCGGCGAGTGTCCCGTCGACGATGTCGCTCGTCTGGAGCGGCGGCACGGCCGGATCGATCAGCGACTGGTGGACGACGCGCACGCCGACGGCCTCGAGCGCCGCGAGCGGCGCCGCTTCCACTTCGTGCTCCCGGCGGAGGTCGACGACGAGTGTGATGCCGCGCTCCTCGACCAGGTGCACCACATCGCTCGGCTCGACATGCGCGAGTGAGTCGCTCCGGTACACATGGCCCGTCCGCACCAGCCCGCTGGGCGTCGTGTGCCCACCCAGGTCGCGAAAGTTCACGTACCCCGTGAGTTTGACCGGATCCGTCGTCATCGGCCCATCGTTCTAGTCGCGCCCCCCTCCGCGCGCGGTGAGCGGTCCAGCCGGACCCGCACAATCCCGGTAGCCTCCGGCTCGCTCGACGATCAACGGCTCGGTGCCGGGATCCTGTGGGGAGCGGGCGAGCTCGTGGGGGTGGTCGCACTGACGATCGTCCTCTACCAGTGGATGCGGCACGAGGAACGGGAAGGAGCACGCCTCGACCGGCGCCTGGACGCCGAACGGGTCGTCGTGCCCCACTAGATTCCCGGACATGGAGCTTCGGATCGGCGTCGTAGACACCCCCAAGGAATTGAGCCTCGAAGTCGACGGCACCGCGGATGACGTGATCAAGGCCATCGACGACGCACTGAGTTCCGATTCGCGGCGGGCGATGGTGTGGTTGACCGACGTCAAGGGCCGCCGCGTGGGCACCCCGGCCGACCGCATCGCCTACATCGAGATCGAGGAAGAGGGCGCCATTCAGCACATCGGCTTCGGCCGCTAGCTGAACTATGGGCGCCGCGCCCGATCTGCTCGACCACCGCCTGCTCTTCTTCACTGGCAAAGGCGGGGTCGGCAAGAGCACGGTCACCGCGGCCACTGCTCTGCTCGCCGCCGAGCGCGGGAAGCGCGTGCTGCTGGTCGAGGTTGATGCCAAAGGGAACCTGACCGCCCTCTTCGAGCATGCGCCGGTCGGCTTCGAGCCGCGCCAGGTGTACCCGGGCGTGTTCGCGATGCAAATGAACACCGAGGCCTCGTTGCGCGAGTACCTCAAGGTCCAGGCGCGCGTGCCGGTGTTCGGCCGGCTCGGTCCTCTTGCGCGGGCATTCGACTTCGTAGCCAATGCGGCGCCGGGCGTGAAGGAGATCCTCACCGTCGGCAAGGTCTGTTGGGAGCTGCGCGAATCGCTCCAGGGCCGCGCGAACTGGGATCTCATCGTCGTCGACGCCGCGGCCACGGGTCATGTGATCGGCCAGCTCGACGCCCCGCGCGCGATCCAAGAGCTCGTGCAGGTGGGGCCGGTCCGCAACCAGACCGACTGGATGGTGCAACTGCTCTCCGATCCCTCGCTGACCGCCCTCAACATGGTGACCGCGCCTGAGGAGATGCCGGTCAACGAAACGATCGAGCTGGTCGCGCGGGCGCGCGAGGAGCTCACCGTCCCGCTCGGTGTCGTGATCGTGAACCGGGTGCTTCCCGAGCTGTTCACCCATGCCGACGAAGACGTGTTCGACGCGCTCCGCGAGCCCGCCGCATTCGACGTGTTGACGCGCGCCACCGGGCCGGGCGTACTCGGGGTCCTGGATGCCGCGCGCTTGGCGGTGACGATGCGCCGGGGCCGGTCCTCCCACCTGGCCCGCCTCCGCGACGAGGTCGACCTCCCGTTGCTCCTGTTGCCGTACTTGTTCGTGCGGGATCACGGGTTGCGCGTCACCCGCATGGTGGCGGAGGCGCTCAGCCAGGAGCTCGGGTACTGATGGCCGCGCTCGAGGGAGGGTCGCTCGAGGCGCTGCTCGCGTCGCGCGAGGTCGTCGTCTTCTGCGGGTCCGGAGGCGTCGGCAAGACATCGGTGGCCGCCGCCAGCGCCGTCGCGGCTGCGACCCGGATCGGCGGCAAGGTGTTGGTGCTCACGATCGACCCTGCACGCCGGCTGGCAGACGCGCTCGGGCTCGAAGCCTTCGGCAACATCGAACGTCGCGTCGATCTGAAGAGCTACACCGACGACGAACCGCGCGGCGAGCTCTACGCCGCGATGCTCGACACCAAGCGCTCGTGGGATGAGCTCGTATTGCGGCACGCGCCCGACGAGGAGACCGCCTACCGGATCCTCGACAACCGGCTGTACCACAATGTCACCGCCCGCTTCGTGCAGAGCCACGACTACATCGCGATGGAGCGCTTGTTCGATCTGCACGCGAGCGGTGTGTACGACCTCATCGTGATCGACACGCCACCGACCCGCAACGCGATCGACTTCCTCGAGGCACCGGCGCGGATGAGCGAGTTCTTCGGCGGGAGGCTGCTCCGCTGGCTCACGATGCCGTACCGCATCAGTGGTGCACGCGGCGCGCGGATGCTCAACGTGGCGAGCCGGCCCTTCTATCAAGTTGCCGACCGAATCCTCGGGAGTCAGTTCCTCCAGGATATCGCCGAGTTCTTCCTGAACTTCCAGTCGATGTACGCCGGGTTCGTGGAGCGCGCGAAGTCGGTCGAGCAACTGCTGCACGATCGCCGCACGGCCTTCGTGGTGGTCACGACGCTCGAGGGCGCGCCGTTTCGTGAAGCCGAACAGTTTTGCGAGGAGCTGACCAAGCGCGACTTCCACCTCGGCGCGCTCGTGCTCAACAAGACGTTGCCGGAATACCTCCTGACGAGGGAAGGAGAACAGGCGGCGACTCTGCTCGAGCGCGACAGCGAGTCGCTCGGGAGCGAGCTCGTGGCCACGGGCGCTCCCGCGCTTGCCGACGCGGCTGCCACCGCTCGCGTGCTGCGGACGCTCGGCGACTCCTTCCGCAACTACGAAGTGGTCGCGCGGCGAGAGGCTGAGCTGCGTGCGGAGTTGTCACGTCTCCCCGAGGTCGTGGTGAGCGTGCCCAACTTCGAATCCGACATCGCCGATGTCGCCGGGTTGGCCCGTATCGGCGAGCACCTCTTCGCCCACGGATCGGACCCCTGAGAGCGGTCGGTACCATCGCAGAGGTGAACGAGATGAGGCCGGACGTGGCGCTGCGGGGTGAAGCGATGCGCCACGTCCAGCGGCTGGCCGCTTCGTGGCAGCCACTCGCCGATCTCAGCTTCTCCGACCTCTTGCTGCTGGCGCCCGTCGAACGCGGCTCGTCGCGGTTCGTGATCGTGGCGCAAGTCCGCCCCACGACGGGCCAGACCGCGTACCCAACCGATCTCGTCGGCTCGGTCGTCGACGAGGCGTCACGGCCGCTCCTCACGCGCGCATCGTACGACGGCGAGATCGTGGACGGCGACGCGCTGTTGCTGGGTTCCACCGAGCGCGCACACGTGCAGTACATCCCCGTCCGTTGGGGCGGATCGGTCGTCGCGATCGTCGTGCGGGAGACGCGGCTCACGCTCGGGCGGCGCATCGGCGAGCTCGAGCACCACTACATCTCGCTGTTCGACCGCTTTGCTCACATGATCGCTGAGGGAACCTTCCCATTCCGCCAAGACGACGACCAGTTCGAAGACGCACCGCGCGTCGGCGACGGCGTCATCGTCCTCGATCCCGATCTGCGCGTGCGATTCGCGAGCCCTAATGCAGTGAGCTCGATGCACCGGATGGGCATCCACTCGTACGCATCCGGAGTGCAGCTCGTCGATATGGATTTCGACCAACACGCCGCCGCTGTTGCCGTTGCCACCCGCGCGCCCGTCACCGAGGAGATCGAACACGGCGATATGTCGCTTCTCGTCCGTGCGATCCCGTTCCTCGACGGTGACAAGATCGCGGGAGTTGTCGTACTCGCGCGCGATGTCACCGACCTTCGTCGCCGCGACCGGATGTTGTTGTCGAAGGACGCCACGATCCGCGAGATCCACCATCGTGTGAAGAACAACCTCCAGACCATCGCCGCGCTGCTGCGGCTTCAGGGTCGGCGACTGGAGTCCGGCGAGGCGCGCGCAGCGCTCGAGGAGTCCGAACGACGCATCCGCGCGATCGCGATCGTCCACGAGACGTTGTCGCGGGGAGCTGCCGATGTCGTGCGGTTCGACGACATCCTGCAGCCGCTCGTGAAGGTCGTGCAGGAGACGGTCGCCACCCCCGACACCGATCTGCGTTTCGAGGTGGTCGGAGATGCGGGGTTACTGCCCGGTGACCTGGCGACGCCGCTCGCGGTCGTGCTCAACGAGCTGATGCAGAACGCTGCCGATCACGCGTTCCCGCCGGTGAATGGCCAGTCGTCCGGTCACGTCTCGGTGCGGGTCGCGTGCAACGACGGTGTTGTCGAGGTCGACGTTGTCGACGACGGCATCGGTCTGCCGCCGGACTTCACAGTCGAAGGGTCATCCGGTCTTGGGTTGTCGATCGTCCAGGCCCTCGTCACCACCGAGCTCGGTGGCTCGATCGAGCTCTACGGGGATGACGGGACGCGAGTGCATCTCACGATCCCATTGCAGAAGACCGGTCGGGCGACCGTCTGAGGTTGCGCGCTCTCAACTCGCGTAGAGGCGCTGCGTAGCGAGCCACGCCTTGCGCAGCTTCCGCCGTTCCTCTTCGGTGGTGCCACCCCAGATGCCCGCCTCCTGGTTGGTGGCGAGCGCGAACTCGAGGCACTCATCCCGCACGGTGCACGCGGTGCAGATCCGCTGCGCGGTCTCGATCTGCTCGAGCGCGGGCCCGGTACTCCCGATCGGGAAGAACACGTCGGGATCGCTGTCGCGGCACGCCGAGCGATTACGCCACGCCGTGATGTCCCATTCGTGGGTTCGAACCCAGGTCAGTGCCACCCCTGTGCCTCCGGTCCTCTCGCGCGGCTGCGGTCGAACCGAGGGGCTCGTGCACACGTTCACAAGAGTCCCGAGGTCACCCGCGGGGGTAGAGACTATTGACCCGCTGGTGACCTCCGCAAGGGCCTGACCAGGAATTTGTCGGCTTTTCTTCCAGAGGCCCCTTTCTTGGGCTCGCCGTAGCATCCTCCGACGTGACACTCGTCCTCGCTCACCGCGGCGCCAACCGCTTCGCTCACGAGAACACCTTGCCGGCCTTCGCCCGGGCATCGGAGCTCGGAGCCGACGGTGTGGAGCTCGACATCCATCGCAGCGCCGACGGCGAGCTGGTCGTCCGCCACGACGCCGCTACGCCGGCCGGGATGCTCGCCGAGATGACGCTGGCGGAGATCCGCGTGGGCCTGCCCGAGGTGCCCACCCTCGGAGAGGCGCTCGACGTGTGCGCCGGCCTGCTCGTGAACGTCGAGATCAAGAACGCGCCGCGTGATCGCGACTGGGACCCCTCTGATCGGGCGGCCCAGCTCCTCGTGGAGCTCCTCGCAGCCCGTGAGGGCCGTGACCGTGTGCTCGTCTCGTCGTTCAACCTGGCGAGCATCGACCGGGTCCGGTCAATCGCCCCCGATGTGCCCACCGCGTTGCTCACGCGGGGTAAGGACCCGCTCGAGGCGCTGCTGATCGCCGAGTCGCACGGGCACGGGGCCCTGCACCCCGACGTGCTGTCGGTCGCGGGAGCCCGCGCCGCCGCCGCGGCCGCGCGGGCGCACGAGCGCGGCCTCGAGGTCAACGTCTGGACTGTCAACGATCCCGCGGAGCTCGCCCGCCTCGCCGCCGCGGGAATCGACGCGCTGATCACTGACGTCCCCGACGTCGCGTTGCACACCCTCGGTCGCTAACGGTCGTTGGCCGCCTGACTCTCTTGTTCGTCGGCTGTGATCGTGGCCCAGCTCTCGGCCGCGACTTGGTCGAGGAAGGAGCCCTTGGGCCAACCGGAATACGCCGCGAAGTGCAACACCAACTCGCGCATCTCGTCGTACGTGACGTCTCCGCTCTTCAACGCCGAGTACACGTGCGAGCGAATTGGTGTTACGGCGTCGTCCATTCCGACACAGGCCACGGTGATGAAGCGCCGATCGCGCACGGTCAGCCCCTCGCGCTGCCATACCTCACCGAAGACGAAGTTGAGGATTCCGGCCGTCGTGTAGGGGCTCGTCCGCCCGACCGCGGGAACGCAGTTGATCGTGGCGAAGGACTCCGCGCCGTTCTGCAAGCGCTGCTCGGGATCCATTCCCGCTTGCCAGACCTCGAGGCGTCGCGGCTCGGGCGGCGGCTCGCCGCGCTCCTCACAAATGCGGACGTGCTGGCTCCACACCACCTGGTCCAGGAACGATCCCTTCGGCCAACCGCAGTAGACGGCGAAGTGCAGTACGAACTCCTGCATCTCCTCGAGACTCATGTCGCCGCTGTTCATTGCCGCGTAGACGTGTGCCTCGATCGGTCCTGTGGTGTCCGCGGCACCCACGCACGCCAGCGTGACCCAGCGCCGATCGCGCCGGCTCAGGTCTGGCCGGTTCCAGATGTCGGCGAACACGAAGTCGAGGAGACCCGCTTCGTTGTACGGGCTCGACTCCCGGTCGTACGGGACGGTCATCACCTCGGAGTACGTCTGCTCCCCGCGCCGGCGCCACGCTTGCGGGTCCCCGTGGCGAGTCGCACCTTCGTCGATCTCGGTCACGCCGGCCTCCTCGAAGTCGATGACGTTGATCGAAATTTACGGCGTGACGATCGTCAGGGAGTCGGCGTCGTAGCGGATGTCGAGGCGGTCGACGTGACCGAGATAGTCGCCGTCGACCTGCCACTGGAAGGGCCGGTCGGCGGTGATCGAGATCTTGGTGAGATCGGCGCACTGGATGATGTCCGGCGCGTTCCCGACGAAGCGTCCGGTTGCGAGGCCCGACACCGCCGCGCGCACCACGAGCGATGCACGCAGGTTCTGCAAGATGGTGACCGCGAGCGCGCGGTCGAGGCCGGCATTGGGCGAGATCGTGAGCCGGCGTCGCAGGACGTACGTGTACGGATCGGAGTTCGAGACGACGACATACGGTCCGACGCCGACGACCTCTTCTCCGCTTGCGACATACAGCTCCGTGTCGCGGTCGTAGCGCCGGAGCCAGGTTTCGACGGCGGCGATCGCGAACGCGGGGTGCGCGAAGTATCGCTTCAGGTACCACCGCTCTTCCATCTCCTTCACGACTGCGGCGTCGAAGCCCAGGCCGAGGTGGAACAGGAACCAGCGATCCGAACCGTCAGGCTGAGTGGCCGCTCCGACACCGATGCGCGCGAACGAGCGCGCCGCGAGCGACCGGAGGAGCTGCTCGGCTGCCTCGATCGGGTTGTGCACGATCCCGAGGGTGCGTCCGAACACATTGGTAGACCCGCCGGGCAATGGAGCGAGCGCGGTGGTCGTGTCCACCAATCCGCACGCGGCTTCGTTGAGCGTCCCGTCGCCCGCGAGCACGACGACGACGTCGACTCCGAGCTGTGCGGCCTCACTCGCCAACTTCGTCGCGTCGCCGCGTTGCCCAGTTTCGACGACTTCGACCTCGTGCTCGGCCGCGAGCGCCTTGGTGATCGGCGTGCGTGCGTGCGTCGTCACCTTTGAAGCGATCGGGTTGACGATCATCCGGAGGCGCACGGCGGCGAACCATACCCGTACGATCCGGAGGTGCCCGACCCGAGCGCAGACCGATTGCGCGCTCTCAACGACGAAATCGTCGCCTGCCGCGCGTGCCCACGGCTCGTTGAATGGCGCGAGCGCGTTGCCAAGGAGAAGCGCGCCGCGTTTCGCGACGAGACCTACTGGGGACGCCCGGTCCCTGGCTTCGGTGATCCGGCGGCTCGGGTGCTGATCGCCGGGCTCGCGCCCGCCGCGCACGGTGGCAACCGCACCGGTCGGGTCTTCACCGGTGACCGTTCGGGCGACTGGCTCTTCGGCTCACTGCATCGCCTCGGCTTCGCGAACCAACCGGTTTCGGTGTCGATGGACGACGGGCTCGAGCTGCGGGACGCGTACGTGGTTGCCGCGGTGCGATGCGCGCCACCGGAAAACAAGCCGACGCCCGCGGAGCGCGATCGGTGCCTGCCGTACCTCCAGCGCGAGCTTGCGCTGCTCGATCGTGTGCGCGTCGTGGTGGTGCTCGGCGGCTTCGCGTACGAAGCCCTGGCGCGCGTCCTCGCCGCGTGTAGCTCGCCGTTACCGGTCCCGCGGCCAAAGTTCGCTCATGGTCTCGAAGTGCCAACCGTTCGCTTCGTGGTGCTCGGCTGCTACCACCCGAGTCAGCAGAACACGTTCACCGGCCGTCTGACCGAGCCCATGATCGACGACGTCTTTCGCCGGGCACGGGAACTGGCCGACGGGGTACCCTGAGCGCCCGGCAGCGAAGCTGCCAGGAGCGGAGGTAGAGGCGAACGTCCGCGACGCAGGTATCCTGCGGCGCAGTGAGCCGTGGGCCGAGCGCCCCGGTGCGCAGCACCGAGACCGGAGGAACAGGTGACGTCCGAACGGTTGCTCCAAGGGGTCTACGTCCCGCTCATCACCCCGTTCGCGGCCGACGGTTCCGTGGCCCTCGATGCGATCGATCGCCTGTGCCACCAGTACCTCGACGCCGGCTGCACAGGGATCGTGGCCCTCGGCACCACCGGGGAAACGTCGTCGCTGGAAGCCGACGAGCAGCAAGCGGTGATCGACCGGTGTGCTGCCGCGTGCGCCGAGCGTGGCGTTCAGCTGATCGTCGGCGCGGGCACCAACAACACCGTGAAGACGATCGCCGCGGTCGAGGTGCTACGCGGCACGCCTGCGCTCGCTGCCACATTGATTGTCGTTCCGTACTACGTCCGTCCGTCCGAAGCGGGCATCGTCGAGCACTTCAAGGCGGTCGCCGCTGCGAGCCCCGTGCCGGTCGTGATCTACAACATCCCCGTCCGCACCGGTCGCAACCTCGGCCCTGACGCCATGCTCGAACTTGCCGGTGTTCCCAACATCGCCGGCGTGAAGCAGGCGCAGGCGTCGCTCGACGCGGAGACGCTCGAGATCCTGGCGCGTGCCCCGCGGGAGTTCTCTGTGCTCGGGGGCGAAGACACGCTGCTGTTCCCGCTCACGCTGATGGGCGGCGCGGGCACGATCAGCGCGGCGGCGCACCTCTGCACCACTCGCTTCGTTGCGATGATCGAGTGCGGGCTCGCGGGCAAGGTCGACGACGGGCGCGCCCACGCCGAAGCGCTGCTGCCGGTGGTGCAAGCGGCGTACGCCGAACCGAATCCGTCCGTGTTCAAGGGCGTGCTCCACGCCCAGGGTCGAATCCCCACCGCCGATGTGCGCTTGCCGCTGGTGAACGCCTCGCGGGCGTCGATCGATCGGGCGCTCGCCGCCGTCGACGCTGCGAGCTGACGCCCGAATCTGACGCACCGGGGAATTCGAGGCGGCTGCCGTCCGCAACCCGGCATGATATAAATACGGGACTGACCCGTTTCGTATCTCTGCTCGTTTCATAT
>CAAGKR010006132.1_pt1 | contig 15231 bp, 11 predicted proteins | sample 2556971 | NCBI WGS metagenome assembly CAAGKR01 (sample SAMEA5207829, study PRJEB30636) | soil metagenome | biome: forest; feature: boreal; material: soil | place: USA | collected 2011-09 | depth 1 m | reverse complement strand
TCGATGTCGATGTCCGGCATCGACACGCGCTCGGGGTTCAGGAAGCGCTCGAACAGCAGGTCGTAGCGCAGCGGATCGACGTCTGTGATCGACAGGCAGTAGGAGACGATCGAGCCGGCCGCCGAGCCGCGTCCCGGTCCGACGGCGATGCCGTTCTCCTTCGCGAACTTGACGAAGTCCCACACGATCAGGAAGTAGGCGTTGAAGCCCATCCGGTCGATCACCCCGAGCTCCATCTCCATACGCGCGATCGCCTCGGCGGGCGGCGGATCGCCGTAGCGCACGCGCAGGCCCTCCTGGACCCGCGCGGCCAGGTAGTCGCGCTCGGATCTGCCGTCGGGAGTCTCGTATTTGGGGATCAACTGCTTGCCGAGCTCGAGCTCGACAGAGCACCGCTCGGCGATCTCGAGGGTGGAGGCGATCGCCTCAGGCCACTCCGCGAACGCGTCCACCATCTCGGCGCTGTCGCGCAGGTAGAACTCGTTGGTCTCGAAGGTCATCTTCGGGGCGGCGAGCGTGCTCTTGGTTTGCACGCACAGAAGCGCCGTATGGTGGTCGTAGTCCTCGCGGCGCAGGTAGTGAACGTCGCCCGTCCCCACCAGGCTGCCCCCCATTTCCTTCGCGATCCGCACGATTCCCTCGTTGCACTTCTCCTGCGCGGCGAGCCCGTTCTTCTGGACCTCGAAGTAGACGTCGTCCTCGCCGAAGATGCGCATCAACTCGTCGGCGTGAGCCCGTGCGTCCGCGGGACGGTCGTCGAGCAGGCGCTGGCAGAAGCGCGAGGCGAGGCATCCGGTGAGCGCTATGATGCCCTCGGAGCGCTGCTCTATCTGCGCGAGATCCAGCGTCGGCTTGCCTCTGTGCAGGCCCTCCAGGAAGCCGGCGGAGGAGAGTTGCACGAGGTTGCGATAGCCGGTGTCGTCGGCCGCGAGCAATGTGAGGTGGTTGCGCTCGACGCGGGTGGGTGGGGACTTAATCCGTGCGGCGTGGTCCTCGACGAGGTAGATCTCACAGCCGAAGATCGGCTTGACGTCGTGCTTTGCGCACGCGCGGTGTAGCTCGACCATGCCGTTCATCACGCCGTGGTCGGTTAGCCCGAGCGCCGGCTGTCCGAACTCGGCGGCGCGCTTGGCGAGCGCCTCGATACTGCATGCGCCGTCGAGCAGTGAGTACTCGGAGTGGACATGCAGGTGGGCGCAGGACGGGTGGGTCACCGAGAGTGGATGGTAAGCGCTCGCCCGGCGGAGCGCGAGGGGCGCTTAGGGCCTATCCCGGAAGGCGCTTAGCTGTGCGGAATGCGGGCGAGGAGCGCTCAGGGTGAGGCCTCAGTCGTCTGCGACGGTCAGGCCCTGGGCCCGAGCCGTCCACTGCAAGAACATGTCCACCGAGGTCACGTCGCCGCTCACGAGCGTCCTATGTTCGAGCGGAGGCTGGGTGCCCGCGAGCAGGCACACGAGGGCGTGCCCGCTGAGTGAGATCGTGGCGACCGGCTGTCCCACGGCTGTGCGGCTCACGAGGATCGGCTCTCCGTCACACACGCGCACATAGATCACGATTCCCGAGGTGTCGTCGATCTCGAAGGCGAGCTCGAAGCGACGCCCCGTGGTCCAGGTGGGATCGATCGCCTCTGCCATCGCCAGCAGCAGCAGGCCCGGCCACACGTCCACGCCGGCGCCGGCGAGATCGGCCAGGGCGATCGGCTGACGGCGCATCTTCAGGAAGCGCCTGGCATGACGTTTGCCCTTGCGTATGCGCAAGCCCGGATGCCGGCGCGAGGCGCCGCCGGCGGCGAGCTCGCCGAATGCGGCGACCGGCCCCTCCAGCGAGAAGTCGACCGATCCGCGGGGTTCCCGGGAGATCGTCGCCTGGCCCGGTTCGAGCGTCACGAAGAACGTGCCGAGCTCGCCGATCTTGATCTCGTAGTTGACCGCGCCCTCGACGATCTGGCGCTGGGCGGGGATCAACTCGATCACAAGTTCCGCCGCGAGCTTCGCGTCGCGCTGAGCCGCCAGCCGGCGGATCGCCGGGGCAAGCCAGGAGATCCGCTTCTCGGGCACCGACAGTAGACGCGATTGCAGCGCGATCGGCTCGGATGCGACCGCTTTGGCGCTGACCGTGGCACCCGGACCGAGACCGGCCACGAGCGGCTCTGGCGGGGCAAGCCGCTCGGCGGCGGCGATCGGCGCTGCCAGGCCGCCCAGACCCGCGTCCTCGATCGCGACAGGCTCCTCCTCGAGAGCGACCGAATCCTCCACAGACTCCTCGACGGCCACGGGCTCCTCCTCGACCGCGACGGCGTCCTCCATGGGCTCCTCGACCGCAACAGGCTCCTCAATCGCGACTGGCTCCTCCTCGACGACCGGCGGCTGCTCGACCGGGAGCTCCTCGACAAACGCGGGCGTCTCGGCCGCTGGCTCCGCCGCCGAACGAGCGCCCTCGGTCTCCTCGTGGGTCGAAGCGATGTCCTCGGTCTCGGCTACCTCAGCCTCCTTGACCTCGGCAACGCGTGCCCGCAGGCGTTCGACGGCCGCGACGAGCGCGTCGGCCATCTCGCGTCGATGGGCCGCCTCGCGCTCGGATTCCGGCTCGCTCGTGTGCTTCAGCAGCGACGCGTCCAGCGGCTCGTTGAGTTGCGCGCGCAGGTCGGCCGCGGTGCGCGTCAACTCGAAGCGGAGGTCCTCCATGCGAGCGCCCATCGCGGTGAGCTCTCGCACGTAGGTCTCGCGCTCCCACACAACCTGCTGCTGGAGCTCCTCGCGCAGCGTCGTGAGCTCGCGCTCGAAGCCTGCGCGCAACCCCGCCGCGACATCCATCAGCTCGCGTACGATCGGAGTGAGCCGGGCGTCGCGCTCGCGCAGCTGGATGAGCTCCGCGCTGAGCTCGCGCACGTGGCGCTCAGTCTCCTCGAGGCGGCTGCTCAGCTCCTGGATCTGGATGCGCATCTCGCGCTGAAGGCGTTCGCCGCGCTCCTCGGCCTCCACGCGCAACTGCTGCTCGGCGTACTCGCGCTGCTTGACGCTGCGCACATCGGATTCGCGCTCGGTCAGCTGCTGGGCCACTCGCTCGCGCTCGCGACCGATCTCTTCGATGCGCTGCTCGAGTGCGGCAAGATGGGTCTCGAGGTTGCGTGCAACCGCCTCGGCGGCCTCCGCCCTGCGTATGACCGCGGGATCGGCGTGGCGCGCGCGACGCTCGGCGAGCACGTCAGCAGCAGCGTCCGACGGGGAGCCCGCGTCGGGAGTCTCGCTCTCCTCGATCATCATCGGTCACCACCCTAGAGAGGGCGCCGGACGGCTTACCGGGCTACTTGTTGCGCAGCCGCCAGGCCATGCGCGACTGAAGCGACCACAACTCGATGAAACCGGGCGAGGCTGTCTGTGAGAAGAGGCCGCCGGACTCCCCGAAGGAGGCGAGCGCCTGGTCGTAGATCGCGCAAGGCGAGGAGCGCGTGACGACGCGTGCGTGGCCCTTGTACAGCTTCATGCCGATCGTGCCCGTCACCTGAGCGTTGACCGACTCCATGTAGGCGTCGAGGTCTCCGCGCAGTGGCTCCCACCACAGGCCCGCATAGACGAGATAGGCCCACTGACGGTCGAGCTGGCCCTTGAACTGGTTCTGGTGGATCGTGCACACGAGCTTCTCGAGCTCCTGGTGGGCGGGCAGCACGATCGCGGCGGCCGGCGCCTCGTAGATGTCGCGCACCTTCAGGCCGACGATCCGATCCTCGATGTGATCGACGATCCCCACACCGTGGCGTGCCGCGATGGTGGCGGCTCGCTCCAATAGCTCCACCAGATCGTGTCGCTGTCCATTCAATCCAACGGGCACGCCTCGCTCGAACTCGATCGTGACGGTCTCTGGCTCGTCGGGCGCCTGCTCGGGCCTACATACGAGTTGGAAGACGTCGTCCTCCGGGGCGTGGTCGAGCTCCTCGATCCAGCGCCCCTCCGAGGAGCGCCCCCAGAGGTTGTCGTCGATCGAGTAGGGCGGGATCTCCGATCCAGTCCCACCCGCCTGGTGGGTCTTAATCGGGATGCCGTGCTCGCGCGCGTAGGCGATCTCCTCCTCGCGGCCCATCTGCCACGAGCGCACAGGCGCGATCGTCCTGAGCTCGGGGGCGAGCGTGGCGACCGTCGCCTCGATGCGCACCTGATCGTTGCCCTTGCCGGTACACCCATGGGCAATCGTGTCGCAGCCCGAGCGTCGCGCATACTCGACCGCGAGCTTCGCGATCAGGGGCCGCCCAAGCGCGGTGAACAGTGGGTAGCCCCCGCCGTACAGCGCGTTGGCCTTGATCGCCGGAAGCACGTACTCGCGGGCGAACTCCTCTCGAGCGTCCACCACGTGGCACTCGAGCGCACCCAGGCGCAGTGCCTTCTCGCGGATCGCCTCATAGTCCTCGCCGGGCTGGCCGAGGTTGACGGTCAGGCAGACGACCTCGGCCTCGTAGGAGTCCTGGATCCACTTGAGCATCACGCTTGTGTCGAGTCCCCCGGAATAGAGGAGCAGGACACGAGACACGTTCTCAGGATCCGCCTCGTATGAGGCGGTCGGCGGGGGGAGGTCGTGCGGCGAGTCGGTCACGGGCGCGCAACCTTATCCGGCGAGTGCCCTGCCGAGCCGCGCAAGGCCCTCGCCGAGCTCCTCGGGTGAGACGTTGAGCGGCGGGAGCAGTCGGATCGTCGTCGGGCCGGTCGCGTTGACGATCACACGCTCCCGCAGCAGGGCGCGCCGCACGACCTCAGGCGCGGACACGTCGAGCTCGCACGCAATCATCAGGCCACGTCCGCGTACGGCCAGGACGTGGGGCAACTCGGCGAGGCCGTCACTGAGAAAAATGCCTGCCCCACGCACGCGCGTGAGGAAGGCCGAATCGCAGGACACATCGAGCGCGGCGAGCGCGGCAGCCGCCACGACGGGGCCGCCGGCAAATGTCGAGCCGTGATCGCCCGGTTGCAGGACGTCCGCGAGACGCGGACCGACGACGAGCGCGCCGATCGGCAGCCCGCCTCCGAGCGCCTTGGCGCTCGTGAAGGCGTCCGGGACCACGCCGGCCTGCTCGTAGGCCCACAGGGTGCCCGTGCGGCCCATGCCGGTTTGGATCTCGTCGAAGATGAGCGCGGCCCCGTGCTTGTCGCATGCCTCGCGCGCGCGCACAAGCAACTCTTCGGAGAGCACGTTCACGCCCGTCTCGCCCTGGATCGGCTCCAGCAGGACCGCGGCGGTGTGCTCGTCGACCGCGGCCGCGAGCGCCCGGGGTTCGGCGGGAACGGCCCTGAAGCCGGGCACGAGCGGCGCAAACGGCGCCTGCTTTGACTCTTGCGGGGTGGCGGACAGGGCGCCGTAGGTGCGCCCGTGGAAGGCGCCCAGCACGACCACTATGTCCCCGCGCGGCTTGGCCTTGCGCGCGAGCTTGATCGCGGCCTCGTTGGCCTCCGCGCCCGAGTTGCAGAAGTAGACCTTGCCGCCGAGGCTCGAGGAGGCAAGCCGCTCGGCCAGGCGCATGGCGGGCTCGGTGTAAAAGAGGTTGCTCGTGTGCATCAGCGTGCCGACCTGCTCGCGTATGGCAGCCACTACGCGCGGGTGGCAGTGGCCAAGGCTCGTGACCGAAATACCGCACAGGAAGTCCAAGTACTCGACCCCGTCGCCGTCCCACAGGCGCGAGCCCTCGCCGCGCACGAACTCGACCGGCAGGCGCGCATACGAGGGCACCACATGCCCCCGCTCCAGCTCTTGCAACTCGGCGAGGCTCATGACGTGGACGCTTGGATCTTGGTACCGATCCCCGCATCGGTGAAAAGCTCGAGCAGCAGCGAGTGGGGTATGCGGCCGTCGATGATGTGGGCGGAGCCCGCGCCGCTGTCGATCGCCTGCACACATGCGGCGAGCTTCGGGCGCATGCCGCCCTCGAGCGTCGGCAGTCGCGCCTGGACTTCTGTAGCACTCGCCTGTCCGATCAGGCTGTCGGGGCGGTCGGCGTCGGCGAGCCAACCGGCGACATCTGTGAGGAACACGATCTTGTGGGCGCCGAGCGCGCCCGCCACCGCGCCTGCAGCCTCGTCGGCATTGACGTTGTAGGAGTTGCCCTCGCGGTCGGCCCCCACCGAGGCGATCACCGGTATGTAGTCGAGCGCGACGTGGCGGAGCACGTCGACATTGACGCGCTCGATGCTGCCGACCAGGCCGATGTCCTCCCCACCGGGGCCGGCGCGGCGCACGACCCGAAACAGCGACCCATCGTCGCCGCACAGGCCGACGGCCGGCTGTCCGTGGCGGCCGAGGCGCAGCACGATTTCCTTGTTGACCTTGCCGACCAGCACCATCTTCGCGATCTCCACCGTCTGCGGGTCGGACACGCGCAGCCCGCCGACGAACCGCACCGGCAGGCCGAGACGCTCCATGTAGGAGGTGATGTCGGGGCCGCCGCCATGCACCACGATCGGGTTGAGCCCGACGTACTTGAGCAGGACCACATCGCGTGCGAACTCCTCGCGCAACGCGTCGTCTTCCATCGCGGCGCCGCCATACTTGATGACGACCGTCTTGCCGTGAAACTCCCGTATATAGGGGAGCGCCTCTAGGAGCGTGGCTACGTCGCGCATGGGTCCCCTTACGTGGTGTAGTCGGCGTTGATGGTTATGTACTCGTGGGATAGGTCCGAGAAGAAGACCTCGGTCTCCGCGCCGTCGCCCGGCAGCGTGATCTCATACTCGATCTCCTTTGCCTGGAGGGCCTCGGTGAGGGCGTCCTCGTCATAGTCGACGGCGACGCTCGCCGAGCACACCTGAATGCCCTCGAGCGAGATGTCCATCGCCAGCGGCGCGGTCCCCGACAACACCCCGCCGACCGCTTGCACGATCCGCCCCCAGTTGGGGTCGCCGCCGTGAAGCGCCGTCTTGACGAGCGGCGAGTTGGCGACCGCGCGCGCGGCGAGCTCAACTGACTGTCGATGGCCGCCGCTTACGACGACGCGCCCGATCCGCCGTGCGCCCTCGCCGTCGACGACCATCAGGATCGCGAGCTGGCGCATGAGCGCGTCGAGCGCCTCGCCGAAGCGCAACTCGTCCTCGCTCTCAGGGGCGATGCGAACGCCGCTCTCGCCCGAGCACATCAGCACGGCCGTGTCGTTGGTCGAGAGCTGGCCGTCGACCGTGCAGCGATCGAACGAGCGCTTGAGACACACGCCCAGCAACAACTCGGCGGTCTCTGGGGCGAGCGCGGCGTCGGTCTCTACGAAGCAGAACATGGTGGCAAAGCGAGGGGAGATCATCCCGGCGCCCTTGCACTGCGCGCTTAGGCGCACGGCGCCGGAGGGCAGCTCGACCTCGAGGTTGGCACGCTTCTCAAACGCGTCGGTGGTTTGGATGGCCTGCTGGAAGGCGGTGTCGCCCTCGCGCGCAAGGCGACCGCGTGCGTCGAGGATGCCACGCAGCATGTTCTCGACCGGCAGGTAGTCGCTGATCCCGCCAGTTGAGCCGAGCAGCACCTCGTGGGGCTCCACGCGCGTGGCGATCGCGGCGGCCCCCTGGGTCTTGGCGGCATCGTCCAGGCCGCGCCGTCCAGTGGCCGCATTGGCACAGCCGGAGTTGGCCAGGATTACTCGCAGAGCGGACAGCGTGCAGCGCTCCTGGCTGAGCAAGACCGGCGCGGCGGGAGTACCGGTGTCGGCAAAGCGCGCCGCGCTCACCGGACTCTCGGCGTCGCACACGAGCAGGCCGAGGTCGGGGTTGCCCGAGGGCTTGATCCCGCACGCCACGCCCGCGGCGCGGAAGCCTGCCGGCAACCCCGCGTCGGGCCCGAGATCGCTCACGTGCATCGGCGCAGGCACCCAGCGCGAGTGAAAGAACGGCTGCGGGGGGGGCGCCGCCGACCGATCGCCCCACACGTCCTTACCGGCGCTCATAGCAAGCCTCCGAATCCGCTCAAGCGTGCATGAGTGCGCAGGGCAAGCTGGACAAGGACGCAGGGAGCGTGGCGTGCTTGGCACGCGAGCGACTGAGGACGCCGTCCAGCGCCGCCATGCGTGCTCATGCCAGGCCTTCGGTCTCGGGGAAGCCGAACATCAGGTTCAGGCATTGGACGGCTTGCGAGGAGGTGCCCTTCCACAGGTTGTCGATCGCCGAGAGCACCACGATCTTGCCCGTGTGCTCGCTGAGCGCGACATGCAACCGACAAATGTTCGTCTCGCGCACGTCGCGCACCTCGGCCGGCTTGGCCGTCAGCTCTACGAACGGCTCCCCCGCATATGCGTCCTCGTACATGACGTCGAGCTCGTCCTGCTCGACAGGCCGGGTGGGCGTCACGTAGCAGTTGACGAGCTCGCCCTGGTCGATGGGAACGAGGTGCGGAGTGAACTGCACACGCAACCCGGGGTGGGTGGGGTCCAGATCGTCGAGCTGCTCCTCGATCTCGGGGGTGTGGCGATGGTGAACGATGTTGTAGGGCAGGATGTTCTCGCCACTGTTTGAGAAGTGCGTCTGCCAGGTGGCCGAACGACCGGCGCCCGACAGCCCCTGCTTGGCGTCGATTACGAGATCGGCGATCAGGCCCGCACGGGCAAGCGGCGCGAGCGCGAGCAGCGAGGCTGTGGGATAGCAGCCGGGCGTCGCCACCAACTCGGCGGCGGCGATCGCCTCGCGGTGCAACTCGGGCAACCCGTAGGCGGCCTCCCCGAGCAACTCCGGGTGTGGGTGGGCGCCGTACCAGTGCTCATAGGTGGACAACTCGCGCAAGCGAAAGTCGGCGCTAAGGTCGCACACGCGCACGCCCCGGGCACGCAACGCGGCCACGACCGGGGCCGAGGCGGCGTGCGGGTAGGCGACGATCGCCGCGTCCACGTCGCCATGGCGGTCGAGATCGAGCTCTTCCAGCTCCAGCGGCACGCGATAGCGCGGGTACAGCTCTTCGAGCCGCTGCCCGACGTCGGCACGCGCCGTCACCGTCTGTAGCTCGAATCCGGGATGACGCCACAACAGCTGCGCGGCGAGCGCTCCCGCGAAGCCACTTGCGCCCGCGACCAGCGCCCTAGGCACGCAACTCACCCCCGATTTCACCCAGCGCGGCGACTATCCGCTCACGCACCGGCACGATGTCCCCGTCGGTGAGCGTACGGTCGGGCGCCCTGAACGCGAGCGACAGCGCGAGCGAGCGCCTACCGTCGCCGACCTGGGGGCCGCTGTACACGTCGAACACACTCACCTCGTGGAGTAGCTCGCGCGCAGCGGAGCGCACCACCTCCAGGACTCGAGCCGCCGGTACGTCCTCGGGGAGCACCACCGCCAGGTCTTGGCTCAGCGCCGGATAGGAGATCGCGTCGCGGTAGGCACTCTCCCCGGCCGCTATCGCGAGCAGCCGGTCGAGCTCGAGCTCCATCGCGGCCGCGCCGTCGATGTCCCACTCGCGCGCCACGAGGGGATGCAGCTCACCGAGCCAGCCAAGCTCCTCGCCGGCGCACACGACGGCAGCCGAGCGTCCCGGGTGCAAGAACGGCTGCGCGGCGGGGCGGCACTCGAGCTCGACGCGCAGGGCGGCGCCGAGCGCTTCGAGAATGCCCTTAACGGCGAACAGGTCGGCCCTCGGCGGGTCGGGCGCGCCCCATGTCGCCGGCGCCACGCGACCGCTCAGCAACACTCCAAGCGCGCGCTGCTCGCGCACGCCGGTTTCCTCCGGTGCTTTGGACTGCTCGGCGGCGCCCACGCCGCCGTCAGGGGAGACCGCCTCGCCATCCAGAACGAACAGCGTTCCCATCTCAAACAGGCGCAGGTCGACCATGCCGCGCGCGGAGTTGTGGGCGACCACGTCCAGCAGCGAGCCGAGCAATGTGGTGCGCAGCAGCGACTGGTCCTCCGACAGCGGGTTCTCGAGCACAGGCGCGCGCCGCCGCGGGTCGTCATCGGGGAGCCCTAGCCGGTCATAGAGCGTGGGCGCGGTGAACGTCCAGCCCACGGCCTCGTACAGGCCCCTGCCGACGAGCGCGTCGGCAGCACGACGTCGCAGGCTCTGTGTCGGCGACAGGCGGCCGTAGGCGCCCCTGCGCGCGGGCAGGCTCGCAGGCAACTCTCCCAAGCCGTGAATGCGCGCCACCTCCTCGATCAGGTCGGCCTCGCGTGTGACGTCGTTGCGGCGCACCGCCGGCACGGTCACTTCCAGAGCCGCACCGCTCCCGGGCGCGACTGCGTCCGAGCGGGGGCTTGGCGAATCGTCGACCGCGGCGACCTCGAAGTCCAGCGCCCCCAGGATCGCCGCCTGGCGCGCCTGCGGGACGGGCATCCCGAGGATCGCCTGCACGCGCTGCTCACGCAAACGAATCCTCTGCGCGGGCGCCCGCTCCCAGGCCACATCGATGGTCCCCGCCAGGACCGTCGCGCCACACAACTCGATCATCAAGCGCGTCGCGAGCGCCTGCGCGTGCATGCACTGCTCGGGGGCGAGCCCCTTCTCAAAGCGCCCCGACGCCTCGCTGCGCAGGCCGAGCGTCCACGAGGTGCGGTGGATGTTGGGGCCGCTCCAGTTGGCAACCTCCATCAGCACCCGTGTCGTGTCGGCCCCCACCTCCGAGCGCTCTCCTCCCATGATGCCTGCGATCGAGGTGGGGCCCTGCTGGTCCTCGATCACCACCATCTCGCCGTCGAGCACGCGTTCCTGCCCGTCGAGTGTTCTCACCTGCTCCCCCTCGTGGGCTCGCCTGACCGTGAGCTTGGCGCCCGCCACACGGTCGAGGTCGAAGGCGTGCAGGGGCTGGCCCGTGAGCAACATCGCATAGTTGGTTATGTCGACCACGTTGTTGATCGGGCGCTGCCCTGCCGCGCTCAGCCGTCCACTCAGCCACAGCGGCGAGGGGGCGATCCTCACGTCCTCGAACACCCTTGCGGTGAAGCGCTTGCACAGGTCGGGGCACTCGACGGTCACCTCCGCAAACGTCTGCCCCACGCGCGCGCGTGGGGCGACCCCTTTGGAGAACACCTGCCCCTCGCCGGCGGGACCGCCTTGCGCGACCGCCAGTGCCCCACTCGCGCGTGGGGCATCCTCTTCAGAGACAGTCGAAGTCGACCCCTCCCCGCTCCGGCCGGCACCCGCGCTGAGCAGCGGCCCTTCGCTACCGAGATCCTCCGCCCACGGCTCGGGGGCGAGCGCCGCGCCGGTGGCGGCATGCAACTCGCGCGCCACTCCATACACTCCGAGGCAGTCAGGCCGGTTGGGGGTGATCTCGAGCTCGAGCACATCGGTGGAGATCGCGAGCACCTCGGCGAGGGCCGTGCCAGGCGCCGGCTCGACGCCGGGTAGGAGCTCGTTCAGCACCATGATGCCGCTGTGGTCAGCGTCGATTTGAAGCTCGTCGGCCGCGAGGATCATCCCCGCCGAGGGCACCCCCCGCAGCTTTGCCGCCTTGATCTTCGTGCCGTCGGGCATCCTCGCGCCCGGCAGCGCCACCGCCACCGTCTGGCCCGCCTCGACGTTGGGCGCCCCGCACACGATCCCGGCCGACTCGTCCGCGCCCACGTCCACCTCGCACACCCGCAGCCGGTCGGCGTCGGGGTGCGCCGCCACACTGAGCACCTTCCCCACGACGAAATTGTCGGTCGATGCGACGCCGTGGTGGAGGATCGTCTCCACCTTCGTCCCCGTCATCGTCAACCGCTCCTCGATCTGAGCCGTATCGAGATCGGGCGAGCAGTATTCCCTGAGCCAGTTGAGTGGGACCTTCATCCGTCCGTCTCCTTCGGAGACGGCGCGGGCATGGTGAATGGGGTCGGGATCATCCGAACTGCTCCAAGAACCTAAGATCGTTTTCGTAGTAGAGCCGCAGATCGGGGATGCCGTGCTTGAGCATCGCGATCCGCTCCACCCCCATCCCCCATGCATACCCCTGCACCTTCTCGGGGTCATAGCCGGGGGCGTTGCGCTCGGTGGTGGGGACGTAGGAGTACACGTTCGGGTCGACCTCCCCGGCGCCGAGCACCTCGAGCCAACCCTCGCCCTTGCACAACGGGCAGCGCGACCCGTCCCCCATGAACCCCTTTCCAGAGCAGTGAAAACAGGAGACGTCGACCTCGACGCTCGGCTCGGTGAACGGAAAAAAGTGAGGGCGCAGTCGCACGTCGCGCTCTTCGCCGAACACGGTCCTTGCAAACGCCAGCAGCGTGCCCTTCAGGTCGGCGAGCGTGATGTCCTCGTCCACCGCCAAGCCCTCCACCTGGTGGAACTGGGGAGTATGGGTGGCGTCGCTGTCGGGCCTGTACACGCGCCCCGGAATGACCACGTACAGCGGCGGCGCGTGGGCCTCCATCGCGCGGATCTGCATGGGAGAGGTGTGTGTGCGCAGCACGAGGTCCGTGGGCGCCCCGAGACGTGTCCCAGCGTGCGCATGCGCGCTCGTATCGCCCGCCCCTTGCACTGCCTGAGCTCGAACGTAGAACGTGTCCGTCCTCGCCCGCGCGGGATGCGTCGGGGAGTGGTTGAGCGCGTCGAAGTTATAGTGAACGGTCTCGATCTCCTGGCCCTCGAGCACTGTGAACCCGAGCCCCAGGAAGATGTCTTCGAGTTCGCGCATGGTGGCGCTCAGCACGTGCAGCCTTCCTACCGGCTGCGGGGGTGTGCCCGGGAGCGTCACGTCGAGCGTGTCGGCCCGCAGACGCTCGTCGAGCTCGCTCGCGTCCAGCTGCGCCGCGCGTGCCTCGATCGACCGCTCGAGCGCGCGGCGTGCCTCGTTGGCAGCTTTGCCGACCGCCCCGCGTTGCTCGGGCTCGAGCGTCGCGACCGAGCGCAGCATCCGCGGAAGCTCGGCCTTGCGCCCGAGGTAGCGCACTCGCAACTCCTCCACCACACCTCCGGTAGCGGCGTTTGCGATCTCCTCCTGGGCCTGCGCCCGCAACTCCTCGATCCGCTCGATCATGACGCTGGCACCCTAGTCGAGGGGCGTGTCATCTCGTACAGAGCCACCGTCGCAGCCATCGCTGCGTTCAGCGACTCCGATGCGATCGGGATATGGGCGACCCGCTCGCACGCCTTCACGATCTCGTCGGGGAGACCCTCGCGCTCGGCGCCCACAAGCAGTGTGAGCGCCGGGGTCTGGTGTTCGTTTGGCCGCCCCCCAAGCGGGCGGCCCCGCTTGGGGGGCGTCCCATGGGTCCGATGTTCCCCAGAAGGGGTGCCCCACGCGCGCGTGAGGGACGCCCTTTTGACAATGTTCTCCCCCACCCTCCAGATCGGCTCGCCGGCGCCGGCCACGAGCGCGCAGCGCTCCCCAGGCAACTCGCTCACATCGCCGATCCTGACGAGCGCCACCGCGAAGATGGCGCCCATGCTCCCCCGCACCGCCTTCGGGGAGTGCGGGTCGGCGCAGCCCGGGCCGAGCGCCACACACGACGCGCCGAACGCGACGGCGCTGCGCATGACCGCGCCGACATTCCCTGGATCGCCCACCCCATGCAGGTACACGCACAGCGGGCCTGCAGGCTTCTCCCACCGCTGCTCATACACCCCGATCGCGCGTGTGCCGGAGCCGAGCGTGGAGACGCTCAACAGCACACTCGGATCGACGTCGTCGAAGGCGCCCCCGCCGATCGCGGTGCCGGCCGCCCGATATCCCTCCACCGCGGGCCTGCCTGCCGCGATCGCCGCCGCGATCAGGTCCTCGCCCTCGGCGACGAACAGGCCGCTGCGATCGCGCTCGCGCCTGCGCTGTAGCTTGCGCAGCTCCTTCAATCGTGAGTTGTGGATAGAGGTGATCACGGTCTTCCAAGTCGTTGGTTCTATGTGAGTGCGGAGTGTGCCAACCGTTGATTGTGGCGCTCGCTTGGGACGGTTCTCGAATGGTTGACCCTCTTGATGCACAAAAAAAGGCGCCGGTCCCGAAGGAGCAGCGCCCGAGAGGTTCACAGTGCCGGTGCCGGGTCAGGCAGTCGACGCCTCGCGGGCGGTCTCGGCAAAACGTCGGAAGGTGTCGGCATCGCGGACTGCGATGTCGGCCAATACCTTACGGTCCAGCTCCACGCCGGCGAGCGTGAGGCCGTGCATGAACTGCGAGTAGCTCATGCCGTTCTGGCGTGCGGCGGCGTTGATGCGGGTGATCCACAGCCTGCGGAAGTCGCGCTTGCGGTTGCGCCGGTCCCTGTAGGCGTAGGCGTCCGCCTTCATCAGCGCCTCCTTGGCGCGTCTGTAGTTCGAGTGCGCCTCGCCGCGGAAGCCCTTGGTCAACTCAAGTGTGGCCTTGCGCTTCTTGCGGGCGGCCACAGACCGCTTGACACGGGTCATTTGCCAACTCCCAAGAGCTTCTTCACACGTGGCACGTCGTGGTCGGAGAGCATCACGGGCTGGGCGAGCGTGCGCTTGCGCTTGGGCGACTTCTTCTCGAGAATGTGGCTCGAGAAGGCGTGCCTGGCCCGCACCTTTCCGGTGCCGGTCACCTTGAAGCGCTTCTTCGCGCCGCTGTGGGTCTTCATCTTGGGCATAGGTATCGAAGATCGAGGGTCCCGGCTCGCCGACCTGCGGTCGCCTGCGCCACCCTCGAAGCGATGATTATGACACGACGCTGCCCGGCACGCCGTCCTCGCCCTTGGCGCTGTGCTCGGCGCCCTCGGGCGAGACATCGGCGTCGGACGAATCGGCGGAGTCCTCGGGCGACGCGTCGCCCCCAGAAGCCCCGGCGCCACCGTCAAGCGAGGCGCCCGGCCGAGTGCCGTTGGCGGCGCCATCGACCGAAACGTCTGCCTGAGCAGCGCTGACCACGCCATCGGGTGAGCCCTCGGGCTGGGCCCCGTCGGCTTGAGCGGTGTCGGAGGCGTCGTCCGCCTCGTCGGACTTGCCTGCAAGCACCGACTTGGAGGGGCCGAGCATCATCGTCATGTTGCGCCCGTCCTGGGTCGGGCGCTGCTCGACCACGCAAAGCTCTGCGAGCTCCTCGGCGAGACGATCGAGGATCATTACGCCGCGCTCCGGGTGCGTGACCTCGCGACCGCGGAACATGATCGTGATCTTGACCTTGTCCTTGTGGCGCAGGAACCGTTCGACGTGGTGCTTCTTGGTGTCGTAGTCGTGCTGGGCGATCTTCGGACGGAACTTGATCTCGCGGATCGTGATCTGCTGCTGATGCTTGCGCGCCTGCTTGACCTTCTGGGCCTGCTCGTACTTGTACTTGGAGTAGTCGAGCACCCGGCACACGGGCGGTTTGGCCTCGGGGGCCACCTCCACGAGGTCGAGGTCGCGTTCCTGGGCGAACTTGACCGCGTCGGG
>CAAGKR010309470.1_pt1 | contig 15237 bp, 10 predicted proteins | sample 2556971 | NCBI WGS metagenome assembly CAAGKR01 (sample SAMEA5207829, study PRJEB30636) | soil metagenome | biome: forest; feature: boreal; material: soil | place: USA | collected 2011-09 | depth 1 m | reverse complement strand
GCAACGTGATAGCAGAGCTCCAGTAACTTCGAAGGACGGGTTCTCGGTTGTCGCTCCAATAAGCGTTACCGTACCGTTTTCTACGGCGGGCAACAGCGCATCCTGCTGTCCTTTGTTAAAGCGATGGATCTCATCGATAAAAAGAATGGTGCGCGTCCCAAACTGTCGCTCGTGTCGCGCTTCAGTGATGGCCGCGCGCAGGTCCTTGACTCCGGAAAACACCGCCGAAAGCGCTATGAAGCGCGACTCCGATTTTTCTGCCAGAAGTCGGGCCAGTGTGGTCTTGCCAGTTCCGGGCGCGCCCCAAAGAATCAAAGACGGCAAGTTTGCCGAACCTTCAAGTAGGCGTCGCAGAATCCGGCCCTCACCGACGAGGTGGCTTTGGCCCACAAACTCAGCCAATGAGCGCGGGCGCATCCGTTCCGCGAGTGGCGCAGAGGTTTCCACGCTCCGCTTGGCGGGCGATTTGCTAAAAAGATTTCCTGTGGTTGAATACGTCATGTTTAAAAGCTGTGTGCAATTATCGCCGAAACTGTTCCTACGCGCGACTGTCGTCTGGCTGGCGCCTTGAATGAAAGGGAAAACTGCGAAATCTTAAGGGAACGCCGCCCGAAGGATCTTCGTATACCCAAGCGAACGCAGATAAGCCGCGTAATTCCGAGACCATGAGCAGGAGAATTGGGGACTGAAAAAATGAAAGAAGCAACGGACGTATTGAGAATAGTGGGAATTATCCTTCTCGGGATTTTCGTTTTCGCCGTTGGCATTCCGATCGTTTTGACTGCTGCCGGTATAACCCTGGGCATCCTCAAAATTCTCTTTGGCATTGCTGTGCTGGTTATCAAATTGGCCGTGGTGGTGGCGATTGGTTATTTAATTCTGGTCGGCATTCGCGCCGTCTTGCGCTGAAATTGGGCTGGGCGTACACATCGGCCCACTGATCTTTCGAAGCAAAAACCGCAGAAAGCTTTGCCAGACTTGCGGAATCTCAGGCCCTAACAGATTGAAAGTTCGCCGAACTAATGGATATCCTGCGTAGGGATCGAAATGGAAATTCATCAACAAAGAATAACTAACTGCGCTGCGTTAGACATTAAACCGAAAATGAACCACGTCACCCTCCTGCATAATGTAGTCTTTGCCTTCCAACCTCGTCAGTCCCTGTTCGCGTGCGGCCACATGTGAGCCAACGCGCATGAGGTCGTCATAGCTAATCACTTCGGCGCGAATAAACCCTCTTTCGATATCTGAATGAATTGTGCCGGCGGATTCCTGCGCGCGTGTACCCTGGGGAATTGTCCAGGCGCGAACCTCTTTCTCTCCAGCAGTCAAAAACGACATTAGGCCCAGCAGGTGGTAAGCACTCTTAATCAAACGATCAACTCCACTGCCGGAGACGCCCAGGCTCTTTAGATATTCTCCGCGCTCATCGGCCGACAACGATACAAGTTCAGCTTCGAGATGGGCACAGATTACCAGACACTCTGCTGCTTCTTGTGCGGCAATATCCCGAACAACCTGGACTGCGGGATGCTCCCTAAAATTGCCCAGCGTGTCTTCGGCCACGTTGGCCGCGTAAATCGTAGGCTTCATCGTGAGTAAAAAAAAGTCACGAGCAACGGCGCGCTCTTCATCTGTCAGAGACACAGTCCGCGCGGACTTGCCCTGTTCGAGAACTGGCTGAAGCTTGTCAAGAACCAACAATTCTGCGCGAGCCGTCTTGTCGCCACCTTTTACATTCTTCAGTGCTTTATCACGACGCCGTTCCGCTGTCGCCAGATCCGCAAGCGCGAGTTCAATCTGGATCGTTTCAATGTCACGCGCCGGATCAACCGATCCTTCAACGTGGATAACGCTTTCGTCTTCAAAGCAACGGACCACCTGGACCACAGTGTCCGTCTCGCGTATGTTCGCGAGAAACTGATTGCCCAGCCCCTCACCTTTCGACGCCCCACGCACCAGACCTGCAATGTCCAGAAATTCCACCGTAGCCGGAACAATAACGCTGGTCTTCACAAGTTTAGCCAGTGGTTCCAGTCGTTTATCAGGCACGGCAACCACGCCCACGTTTGGCTCAATCGTCGCGAACGGATAGTTAGCGGCGAGCGCCGCGGTCTGCGCGGTGAGCGCATTAAAAAGCGTAGACTTGCCAACGTTTGGCAAGCCAACAATACCTGCTCGCAACATTATTTGATGGCACCCCAGCGCGCCTGTCGACTGTACCCCGCGCCTTTCGGCATTTGAAACTACCCGATAATATTCAGCGGCGCAACGACGCACCGCGAATGACGCAAGAGGTTTAGAGTTCAAGCGTTATCCTGGTGTTGCCAATCGGCAAACCTAAAGGTTGCGCTCTGAACTACTTCAAATTTGGAACCACGTGCGAGATCCATCCCTGCTTCGCGTATAATCTCGCTCCGTAAAATCGCGCTCTTACTCGACAGAAGAAAAGAAAAGGACGCGGCGGGAAAGCACATCATCGGCATCTTTCCGTCCATCATTACGTGATCATCTCGCTTGCGCTGGTTCTGCTCGCTACTACGAGCGGCACCCTGGCCAGCTACGTCTATGACGAAGGCGCCGCTTTCGCTGCCCGGCTCTGTGCTGGTGCGTGTATCGGAATCGCGACTTTAGGGCTGGTCGGTTTTATCTTTTCTTCATTCCTCGGACTCACCCCGCTGGCAATCCTGCTTACGCTGGTGGTCGTGGCCCTTCCACTCGTGTTTTTGAGGAATCCAGTTCGCAGAGCCGCTATTCTCCAGGACCTAAGGGCGACCTATCGAGCGTTTCGCCAGGCGCTATTGCATCCCAGTCGCATACCTCTTGGCTACACAGTTTTTTATTTGGTGGTTGGAGCGATTCTATGGCGGGCCTTTCAACGCGCGATGATCGAGTTACCTGAAGGTATTTACACGGGCGTGCTAAACAACTTCGGCGATCTGCCATTCCACTTGAGTGTGATTACGAGCTTTGCCTATGGAAATAATTTCTTGCCGGAAGATCCAACCTATGCGGGAGTGCGGTTTACCTATCCGTTTCTGACGGATTTCGTCTCCGCGATTTTCGTACGTTGCGGGGCCGATCTGCGCCAATCGATGTTCATTGAGAATTTCGTAGTGGCACTCTCATTTGTTGGCCTGCTCCATCGCTGGGCGCTGGAGATGTTGCGCAACCGGCTCGCGGCGATACTTACGCCTGTCTTAGTTTTTCTGAACGGCGGCTTCGGTTGGGTGCTCCTGTGGAAACAAGCTACTGAAAACAACAACAGCCTTGCCGGAATGCTTAAGAATCTTCCACCTTCCTTTACAGTCATTCCGAACACCACCTGGCGCTGGGGAAACGCACTTTCCGCATTACTGATTCCGCAACGAGGCTTCCTCCTTGGTTTGCCGCTCGCGGTGATTGTGTTTACGCAGTGGTGGCTGTCTGACGAACAACCTGGGGAACTGGGGAACGGGGAAAAGGGGAAAGGTAAGAAGCGGAAGAAGCAGAAGAATGTTCAAGTAGATAAATCCCCACCAGCACCATCTCCACGGAGTACCCTGTTCCCCTTTTCCCCTGTTCCCCCATCTATTAAGCGGATGATTGCCGCCGGAATTGTTGCTGGGCTTTTACCCCTGGTCCATGCTCACAGCTTCGTGGTGGTTATGGTCGTCGGCGCATGCGTAGCCTTACTACAAAGACGCTGGCGGTCCTGGATTGTGTTCTTCATCGTGGCCTCTCTAATCGCGCTGCCGCAAATGTGGTGGTCAACTCACAATAGCGCGGTCGATGCAGGAAAATTCTTTGAATGGCAATATGGCTGGGACAGAGGGTCGGAAGACGCTATCTGGTTCTGGTTTAAAAACTCCGGGCTCTTTATTCCCCTAACTTTGGCTGCATTAGTTTGGCGCTTCAAAGGGAAACCTCTCGTTCCTCGCAGGCTACAGCTATTCTTTTTGCCGTTCACACTATGCTTCATCGTTCCCAACGTTTTGAAGATGGCGCCCTGGATTTGGGATAACATAAAGGTGCTGTTCTACTGGTGGCTTGCGTCGGCTCCGTTGGTGGCTCTTCTACTAGCCCGGCTATGGCAGCAAGGTAAGGTGAAGAAGGTTATCGCTGTGGTTCTCCTCGCCTGCCTCACTGCTGCTGGAGCTTTGGATGTGACCTCTATAGTAGTGCGATCAACTAAGCACCAGGTATTTGACCCCGCCGGGATTAAGTTCGCCGAATTAATAAAACAGCAGACTGCACCGAGGTCGCTGGTAATACATGCACCAGTTCATAACCATCCGGTGCTTTTGACGGGAAGGAGATCACTGATGGGTTATCCCGGGCACATCTGGACGCATGGACTCGAGTATACCGAGCGTGAATCCGAAATTGGAAGAGTCTATGCGGGCGCGCCGGATTCCCTGGCGATACTGCGGAAATATGGCGTTGCTTATGCGGTAGTCAGTCCGCTTGAACGCAATAATATGAATGTGAATGATCATTTTTTTTCGAAATTTGAAATCGTGGGAGAAGTAGGTGGGTACCGGCTCTACAAAATCACGCAGCCCTAAGCAGCGTGCCAATAGCGGAAAAGCGTCTGCCAATGAGGGGCGAGGCGAAGCTCAAACACTCGAGGCCCCAGCGGCGGCTGACATCTCCGAACACGCCTGGGTAATTGCCAGCGTGTTGATTCTCGTGGTGAGCGCCGTTCTTCGCGTCTACGATCTCAACCTTGTGCCTCTTCACCATGACGAGGGAGTCAATGGCAACTTCCTGGTTCGGCTCGTGCGAGAGGGCTTTTACCATTACGATCCGGCGAACTACCACGGTCCTACGCTCTATTACTTCGCGGCAATATTCCCGTGGATTTTGAGGTTTCTGTTTGGCCCACATGCACAAAACACTTATGGGCTCACGACGATTGCTATCCGGCTTGTTCCTGCATTGTTCGGTATGGCAACCCTCGCGCTCTTGCTTACTCTGAGGCGAAACCTGGGAACTATCGCCACCCTTAGCGCTGCCTTCTTGTTGGCGATCTCCCCTGGAGCAGTTTATCTCTCTCGCTACTTCATTCATGAAACGCTTTTCGTCTTCTTCACCGTGGGGATTGTTGTCTCAGCTCTGAAGTATTTCGAGGATCCGCATCCTGTTTATCTAATACTGGCCGCAATCTCGACAGCATTGCTCTTCGCTACAAAAGAGACCGCGGTGATTTCCGCGGGCGTTCTGGTGCTGGCGTTTTGGTTGACGCAGATCTATCGCCGGCTGGGGACACGTTCGGTAAACCAAGGCGCTCAAAAAAGAAAAAAGAAGAGCAGGAATGATTATGTCGGCGGAGAATATCGTAAGTTTGTCGAAAGAGCCGGTGGGCCAACTATTCTGGCGGGCTGGATAGCAGTGGTGATTGCCGTCTTCATAGCAGTTAACGTCTTGTTCTACTCGTCCTTTTTCACAAACTATCCGAAGGGGGTTACGGATTCACTCGAGACCTTTCAGTTTTGGACTAAGACGGGCAAAGGAGCTCACGTCCATCCATTTGTGACGTACATTTGGTGGCTACTTCTTCAGGAGTCGCCTCTGCTGTTTCTGGGGACGTTAGGCGCGGTGCTTGCGATGTTGCGACCCACGAAGTCGGTCGCACTATTCTCCGCGCTTTGGGCCTTCGGGCTCATCGCCGCGTACTCATTGATTGCTTACAAGACACCGTGGCTTACTCTGAACTTCATTGTTCCCTTGGCGCTCAGCAGTGGCACTGCGATTCAGTGGCTCTATGAAGAACTCGGAAAATGGGAATCGGACCAGCGCGCGCGCGTCTACGCTGTCGTGGCTGTTCTACTGGTAGCAATAGGGCCTTTGCCGGGCGCGGTTAGAGTTTTTGATCAGATAGTCGCGACCGACCCGGGGGCCGGTTTGTTTAGAGCTTTCGATCAAACACAAATGCATTGGAAGACCTTCATTCCGGGCTATCAGACAATAGATCTCAATTTCATTAATTACGACAACGACAATCGCTACTACGTTTATGTTTACGCCCACACGCGCAGAGAGTCCCTCAAGCTCGTCGCTGAAATAAACCGCATCGCCCAGCGGACGCATGAGGGAGGCGCGACAGGCATAACGATAGTTTCGCCAGACTACTGGCCCTTGCCCTGGTATCTGCGCGATTACAATCGGGTGGGTTACTACGGTCGCATAAGCCCTTCGAATGAGCCCATCATTATTGCTTCCGAGAATCAGGCCGCGGAAGTGCAAGCCACTTATGGCGACCGTTACCAACAGGTCCAGTCGGGTCTCAATACCGAAGGTAATTTTCCCTTACGGCCCGGAGTGGATTTGTTGCTGTACACGCGACGCGAACTGGTTCACTAGACCCACAACCTTCACGCGATGTGCTAAATTACGTGGTCCCTTATTTGAGCCAATAGAACGGAACGCCATCATAGCGAAGAACACGCTTTAAAGGCATTGATGCAGAAATACCGTCCCTTCCTAATTATCGCTATGGTACTTGCCGTCGCAATCATTGGCGCGGTTCGCCTTTTTAGATACGAGCGGAGCAAAGAGTCGTTTGCCGCTGTTGCGTCTAATTCGAGTCCAATGGGACAGCAAGAGCCTAAGCTTCCTGCCGGTGCCGTTGTAACTCTCGAAGAGTTTGGCGATTATCAGTGTCCGCCTTGTGGTGCGCTTCATCCAAATCTTAAGAAGCTTAAGCAGGAGTTTGGCGCCAATCTTAATTTCGTTTTCAGAAACCTGCCGCTGTCGGCAATTCATAAGAACGCGCTTGCTGCTGCGCAGGCTGCCGAGGCCGCCAGGATGCAAGACCGTTTTTGGGAGATGCATGACCTCCTTTACGAGAATCAGGATTTATGGAAGGACGACATCAATCCCCGAGCCCTCTTTCTAAAATTTGCGGCCGACCTTGGATTAGACACGGCGCGGTTCGTTCGTGATATGGATGATAAGCAAGTGGAATTGCGGATTGAAGCAGACAAGGACGCAGCCGCCAGCCTGGGCATAAATGGAACCCCAACCATCCTGATTGACGGTCGGCGATTACGAGATGAAGCCACTACGCCGGAAGGAGTACGCAAAGGAATTGAGGTGACGTTGGGTCGGAAGAGCTCTGCGGAACCCTAGTAGCCCGGCCGACGCTTCCCAAGCCGCTGCCCAAAACGAACTCAGTCGCAGTAAACACTCGGAAACCAGCCTTAAGCACGAATCGTTAAGTTTGCTGACTGCTTCATTAAAGTTAGCTGACCTCAAGTTTTAATTGACATTCTAAGCACCCCCTCTTATATTGACACACTTGCGCGCGGCCTTCCTGGATTCGGTATTATTGCATCCTACGGCTTGGGCTATAACAGACGATTTCACGAATGTTCAAACTGAAACGCCTCGAAATAACCGGTTTCAAATCCTTCGCAGACTACACGGAAATTCTCTTCACAGGTGAAGGGATTACTGCCATTGTCGGGCCAAATGGCTGCGGCAAAAGCAATGTCGCGGATGCTATCGCCTGGGTGCTGGGCGAACAACGCGTCAAGCACCTGCGCGGCGGCGCCATGCAGGATGTCATCTTCCAGGGCTCGCGAAATCGTAAGCCGAGCGGCATGGCTGAAGTGGTCGTGCACATGGTGCGTGACGAGGTTATTGAGTTTGAGCCAGACATTGAGGACATCGATTCAACCCTCGAACAGATTGATGACCAGGTCATTGAGCTTGATGCGGTCCTTCCGGACGAGACGGCGGGAAATACTCAAGAGGCAGCTTCAACAGATGCGTCAGGTGCCACGGAGCCGACCTCGATCAACCTGGAAGTTGCAGCCACCGAGGCCGTCAGCGACGAGCAGGCCGCCGTGTCAGCTGGATCAAGTAAGGCCCACAAACGACATTGGCGCAGAAGAAACCTGGCATTGGAGTTCGCTCCCAGCGAGGCCGTGTCGGTCACCCGTCGGCTTTATCGCTCTGGCGAGAGCGAATACCTCCTCAATGACAGACCCTGCCGGCTGCGGGACATCCAGGACCTCTTCTCTGGAACCGGCCTTGCCGGCGGTCATTACGCCATCATCGAGCAGGGGCGCATTGGCCAGATTCTTTCCGCGAAGCCGATGGATCGTCGCACCATCATCGAAGAGGCTGCGGGCATCACAAAGTTTCGGGTACGCCAGCGGGCTGCGGAAGCGCGATTGGAATCCGCGCGCTCAAATCTTTCCAGAATCTCCGACATCATTTCCGAAATAGATCGCCAGGTAAACAGTTTGCGGCGACAGGCTGCTAAGGCACGGCGGTATCACGTCTTTCGCGAAGAGTTGCGTGAGCTCCTGCGTCACGTGTTCGTTGCAGAAGATCGAAAGCTTACGAAACTTCTCGACGAAACAGAGGCGAAGCTGTCCGAAGCCAGCGCGATGGAGCGCAGCGTGGCCGAAGAGTTGGCCGCGCAGGAAGGGGCCGCTCGCAGCGCTACGCAGCAGGCGCGCAAAACCGAAGACGATCTGGCGGAGACGCGGGCGGCCGCAGCCGAGGCCGTCCTTCGTCGCGACCGCCAAACGCGCGAGCGTGCTTATCAGGAAGAACAGGTACTTTCGCTCGAGAAGCGAAAGAGCGAAGTCGGCGCTGAGATCGACGCGCTATCAGAGCGCCTGATTCTGGTAGAAGCCGAATGCAAACGGCTGCAAGAGGATGATTCGAGGCTCAGAAGCGAAGCTGATCAGAGTGCCGCCAGCTTGAGAACAGCGGAAGAATCCTATGCTGAGAAACTTTCGCTAGCCTCGAAAGCTGAAACTGACATTGAGAATGCGCGAGCAGAGTTGCTCAAACACACCGCTGTTGCCGAACGATTGCGCGAAATTGCGCGTCAACTTGAGGGGACGCTCGAGCGTCTTGGTGTTCAGGCTGAAGGTCTTGCTCGTGAAGGCGAACGTGCTGCTGCGCAACATGCCGAACGCCAGGCGGAAGCCGATGCGTTCAGCAAAGAGATCAATGCTGCAAGAGAGCATATCTCGAAACTGAATGCCGAGCGTGAACGTGCCGTCGATGCTGTAGTCCAGGGACATGAGGCTGTCAGCGACACTGAAGCCGAACTGAATCGCGTGCGTGATGAATATTCGCGGACCAAACACCGTCTCGAAAGTTTGAAAGAGCTCGACGACCGCCGAGCTTATTATTCCTCAGCCGTGCAGCTCATGTTTTCTGAAGACAGCGCCCCGCGCGACTTCCACTTTATCGGCACACTCGCCGATGCTTTTAATGTTGAAGCCAAATGGGAACGCGCCGTTGAAGGCGTATTTGGTTCCTCCCTGCAATCGATTGTCGTCCCCACTCCGGATGATGCTGCTCGCGCAGCTCAGTGGCTGCGGGAGAACAACGGCGGCAGGGCGAGCTTCCTGGTTGCGGGGCTTCATGGTGGAAGCGAGGAAACCAACGCACTGGCCTGCGATGTTGAAGAACGTCCCGCTCTTTCCATTTCGTTTGCAAACGAGGTGATAGCCGAAGACCTGAAGATTTCCGATCTATTGGGAGCGCCTCGAGAGCTTCTAACAGTTCTTCATCGCACGCTGCCCGAGAAAATGAATGCTCGCCTCGCCGCTAATCTTGACGACGCTATAACGAGGTCGCTCGCGACTGGTGAAGTTTTTGTAACGCTCAACGGCGATTGGGTGGCAAGCGGCCAGTTCGTAAGTGCGGGAGATGCCCGAGCGCTTGAGGAAGGCGCCGGATTGCTAGCTTTCAAACGCGAGTTGCGAGAGCTGGAAGCACGTGCGGAAGTGTTAAGTGTGGAGTCTCGATCGGCGGAAGAGTTAGCCAAACAGGCAAGAGCACGCCTGGTCGGACTCGAAGATGCCGTGGTGCTTCTTAATGAGGCTATCGGGCGCGAAGAGCGAGAGGCGATGGCGCGAGAAGTGACGGCCACAGGGCTCGCGCATGAGATTGAGCGCGCCGAACGCCACATGCGCGTTGTGGCCGACGATGCAGGGAGAGTTGAACAAGAACGAGTTGAGGTTGAAAGACGTCGCACGGTGGCCATTGCCGATGCGGAAGAAGCTGAGTCAGCCCGCCTGGCAGCGACTGATACAGTAACCAGGGCCACAGCTCTGCTCGCCGAGGCTCGACGACAGGCGGAGATACAGAGTGAAGGACTAGCTGTGCAGAGAGCAGCGGCAGCGGCTGCAACAGAGCGAAGACGTGGCACGGCCGCTGAACTGCGTCGCATGGAAGCCGAATACGTTGACCTGGCAGGCCGAGTTGAACGCCACCGGTTGGAGTTGGTGGAAATGACCGAGCGTATCCTGGAACTGCGCGACTCAATTGCAGACCTGGAGTACAAGGCCAGCACAGTCGCCGACGAGAGGGAGAAAGAAGCACAGGAGATTGCTCAACTCACCGCTCTTCTTGAGGAAGCCCGCCAACAAGCGGATGCTCTTGCCGCACAGCTTTCCGACCTGAACCGTCATGCTGCGGAAGTGCGCGATCTGCGGGCGGCTATCGAAGTGCAGCGCGCCGAGGCCCAGGCCCGCTTAACCTTTGTTCGTGAAAACTGCGCGGCGGAGTTGAATCAGTCGCTCGAGGATCTGGCGCGAGAGCAGCCACTGGACGACGAGTTTGATCTTGGAGCAGCTCAGGCTCGCGTCGATGAATTGCGTTCGCGGATCGAAGGTTTCGGCCCAGTCAATATGATGGCACTTGAGGAGCTGACCGAATCCGAAGAGCGTCTGCTGTTCCTAACCACGCAGCGCAAGGACATCGTCGACAGCATTTCCTCGACCGAGGAAGCTTTGCGCGAAATCAAGCGAAGATCGCGCGAAAGATTTCGCCATGCCTTTGAGCAGATCAATAAGAACTTTAGCGAACTTTTCCAGGAGCTTTTTGGCGGCGGCCGCGGCGAGATGAGTTTAATTGAAGCTGATGATGTGCTTGAATCCGGCATCGACGTAATAGCTCAGCCGCCCGGCAAAAGGCTTCAAAATGTGCTGTTGCTTTCAGGGGGCGAAAAAGCGATGGCCGCGCTTGCACTGGTTTTGGGAATCTTCCATTATCGGCCCTCGCCTTTCTGTTTGCTTGACGAAGTCGATGCGCCTCTTGACGAAGCCAACATTGGTCGCTTTACCGATAAGGTCGCGCAGATGTCGTCAAACACGCAGTTCATTGTCATTACTCATAACAAGCGGACTATGGAGATGGCGCGCGCACTTTATGGGGTGACGATGGAGGAAGTTGGCGTTTCGAAGCTTGTTTCCGTAAAGTTTGAGTAGGACAGGAAGAATTAGCCACAGATTCTCACGGATAAACGCGGATCAGAACCGTCCGAAAATAAAGAGTCAGTAAAATTGCTTTTCCCGATCATATCTATCCGTGTTCATCTGCGGCTGCCGCCCTTACGTTTGGGTGTCTTAATTGAGTTTCTCTGTACCCGCTCTGTGTCCTCAGCGTCTCTGTGGTGAGTGTTTTTCGCGGATTAATTCACCACAGAGTCACAGAGGACACTGAGATCGCACAGAGAAGAGGTTGAACCGGAACACCACCTCCGTTTGTCACGATTTCCTTTTTGCCGCCACCTTCGCCTAGAATAACCTTCGCAAACGATTTGGTGAACAAGCAAATTTTCAAACATCTGAAGTTTCTCCCCGCTGCGTTCGTTCTATTGAGCGCGGCGGTTTTTGGTGTTGCGCAACAACCTTCCGGAGGTAAGCATAATGCCCGCCCGGAAGTGGTCGCGCCTGCTTCAGAGCCGGCCGCGCCGCGTGAAATTGAGAAAACTTCCATCCACTATTCGTACGAGTTTACTCAACCGCAATTCTATATTCGTCATATCGTCATCGAGCACGATGCAAATGGCCGCGGCAAGATTACTTTTGAACGGCTTCATGAAGAGACTCCGTTTGAAGAGCCGCTGGAGTTGTCGCAGGCGACTACGGCGCGGATCTCGACCTTATGGCAAGCATTACGCTTTCTTGATTCTGAGGAAAACTATCAAGCGGACAGGCAGTATCCTCATCTGGGTACGATGCGCCTAAAAATGGAGCAGGAATCGCGCCAGCGAACTGCCGAATTCAACTGGACCAATAACAAAGACGCGTTCTCTTTAATCAACGAATATCGTCGCATCGCCGATCAGGCGATTCTAGTCTTCGATATCTCGGTCGCGCGCGAGAACGAACCGTTGAGTGCGCCGCAGTTGATGGAACAACTTGAGATTCTTTTAAAGCGCAACGGTTTGTCTGACCCGCGGCAGCTGGTTCCTCTTCTGAAAGACCTCAGCACAGACGAACATGTACCGCTAATCGCCCGCAACCACGCTATTCGTTTAATAAAAACCATTCAGAAGGAGTCCGCCAAATCGCCCGGAGACTAGAAGGTCTCACTCGCCAGCTTGCAGAATTCGATTACACGGTTTTCTGCCCCGGACCGGTAGGCAGTAGGCAGGAAACAGTAGGGAGGAAGCGAAAATTTGCCGGCCGTCGCGAAGTCAAACTAGAGAGTTTCGTTTGCGAGTCGGCAAAACTCCACCGCGCGATTCTCTGCCCAGAAGCGATCTGAGTCGTGTAGGAATGAATTAGCTAGACCTCGCGGTCTCCGCGAGATGAACGCGACGTGTCCCCCTTTTTCTGGTGCCAGCACGAGAATGTAAGGGTTGTTGGCTATGGCGGGGTCGCGCAGCGGGTGAAAGGGAATGAAAGGGTCGTCCTCTGCATGGATAATCAGCGTTGGTATGCAAATCTTATCGCTGAGTCTTATTGCGCTGGAACGGTAATAGTAGTCGTCTGCATCAGCGAAACCGTGTGTTGGAGCGGTAAAGCGATCGTCAAAATCCTTAAGAGTGCACACGCGTCGCAGGCCTCTAATGTCGTACAGTCCCGGGTACAATTTGTGTTTCGTACGAATTCGTTTCTTTAGCCGGCGCACGAAGTCTCTCTGGTAAATCCAGTTTGAGCGTTTCAGAATCAGTTTTGCGCTGGCCGTCAAATCAGCCGAGGGTGACACGGCGCAGACGGCCAGGATTTCCTTCGGGGGGTTGTCACCATACTCGCCCGCCAGTTTCAGAACAAGATTCCCGCCGAGTGAAAATCCTACCAGGAACATCTTAGGCAAGCGGTCGACGTCGATCAGTTCCTTCACGACCGCGCGGAGGTCCTCGCTTAAGCCACCGTGATACAAAGTCGGTGTAAGGTGTTCGGTGCCTCCGCAATTTCGGATATTCACTCTAATGACATTGAAACCTGCTTGAAAACCTTTCTCCGCCGTTGCCAGCATGTAGTTGGAGGCCGAGGAGCCCTCAATTCCATGCCAGGCGACAATGGTAGGATGTTCCCTTGCGTTAGCATGCCAGCGACAGTAAGCAAGAACCTTGATGCCGGGTGCGACTTCAAAGAAACGCTCTTGATCCCTTTCAGAATAAAAACGGAATCCCCGCGGCCACGCATAGGCAGCGAGTGTCTGAGCATGACCGTTTTGAAAAACTCGATGAGGTTTGAAGGGGTTCGCGTCGAAAGCTCGAGCCGCGCGCGCGAGAAACGCCCGAGCTTCATTACTACTTAACTTGGATTTCTCCCGTTCAACTGGTACTGCATCGGCGGCGGCAAGCATGTTTTTGAAAACCCCGGCAGGCAGGGTGCCTGCGCTATTGAAGACGAGAAGGAAACTGGCAGACCATTATATAGGATTACCGGAGTGGCAAGGGGGAAATAGAGGCCAGGAAAGCTTTATTAGCAGGATAAAGTTAGTTGCCGAGCGCAACGCGCGCACGCGCAGTGTTATTCTAAAGGAGTACCTCTTTAGTTGAAGCCTGAGATGCCCAAGGCCCGCTGGAACTCTCGAACCAAACACGATTTGATAATTGAGGTTTGGGAACACCTCGATTGCGAATCTGTCGGCGAGCGAGAGCTTGAGCAGATACAGGAAGCGCTTCGCGAGCGGTTCGGCGACGGGGCGTTAGAAAGTCCTGCCTCGATTGCGCGAACCGTTGCGGACGAAGGCGCAGTCCTGCGACATCCGGAAGTCTTCAATTTCGACTCTAAATGGCGCGAGCGAAATGTTGCTGAGCGGATCTTTCCGGATGGGCTGGATTTCTCTGGCTTGTCGAAAGCTTTGGAGTCATTAACGAAGCTTGAAGATAGTCGCCGAGAGTTCCAGGCCGGCAAAAACGAAAAAGGCCTGGAGCAATTACATGACCTCGTCGCGAATGCCCGTAAGGATTGTCTCCTCATAGCGCGCAGCAAAATTATCGACAACAGCCAGCGTCAACAGGCAAAGGAGGTTTCTCATTGGCTAATGGTCTGGCTCCAATCGCCGGAACTTTTTTCCGATTGGCTAGAGCTTCGCCGGCGCTCCCCCGAGTTTATTCAGAAGTGTAGTGGCTTAATTTGAGTTTCTCTATGCCCCCTATGTGTTCTCTGCGTCTCGGTGGTGAGGGTTTTCGCGGATCAATCCACCACAGAGTCACAGAGGACACTGAGGTTGCACGGAGAAGTGGTCGAACCGCGGCGCTACCGAAGAATGGGGTAGTGTCCTAAAGTAGAATGGGAAGGCATTGACAGAGATCGGAAAAGAAGAATGGTATCCGCCTGCTCAACCAGAGATTGCGGTAGGCGTTCTCGTCAACCGCCAAGCGAGTTTTGATTGGCGAAAGTTCACCTATCGCTTAGTTTCTCACTTACGCCGTATTTCCTTGCATCCATAAGTTGAAAATAGAACGTCTCGACGACATCGACAAGAGATCGTTTTGATTCGCGGTAGTGACTTCGCCCTTCTTGCGCAGGTTTTCGACGGTAGCGGAATTTCTCCTCTTTATCGCTACGTTCCCAAGCGGGCACCGCCTCGGGTGCCACTTCCGCAACCCCAGTCAAGGAGCATCGCCTAAGAGGCGCACAAGAGCCCCGGCGAGAACTTCCTTACTCTTCCTCTTCGCCTCCACGGATTCTTCCTTCGGCCCTGGCTTGCTCGACAATCTTGTGAGAGAGATTGCCCGGAACCGGATCGTAATGTGAAAACTGCATGTGGAAAGAGCCGCGCGCCGCTGTGATCGAATTCAGCGTTGACTGATAGTTCAGCATCTCGGACATCGGCACTTGCGCCTTCACCGCCTGTTGGTTTCCTCGCGCTTCCATTCCCTGGACGCGGCCGCGACGAGAGTTGAGATCACCCATAATGTCACCGCTATATTCCTGCGGCGCCAAGATTTCCACATCCATAATGGGCTCGAGCAGCGCAGGCCTCACTTTTTCCATTGCGGCGCGAAAAGCTTTTCGCCCGGCGGCCCGAAAGGAG
>CAAGKR010500278.1_pt1 | contig 15240 bp, 7 predicted proteins | sample 2556971 | NCBI WGS metagenome assembly CAAGKR01 (sample SAMEA5207829, study PRJEB30636) | soil metagenome | biome: forest; feature: boreal; material: soil | place: USA | collected 2011-09 | depth 1 m | reverse complement strand
GGCTCCCCGATGAGTCGGGCTACGGACTCCTCGGCGAGCTGCGGGCCAGGCGTCCGGACACGGCCGTGGTCATGATCTCGGGCGTCGACGATCCTGAGCTGGGAAAGGCTGCGGTGGAGCACGGCGCTTACGCGTACTTCGTCAAGCCGGTCGGTACGACGGAGCTGTACCTCGCGGTCGTGAATGCGTTCCGCCGGCGAAGCCTGGAGCTCGAGTACCGTGCCAACCTCCACCGGCTGGAGTCTTTGGTCGCGGAACGGACGGATCAGATGGCGAAGGCGGCCAAGGTCCAGCTGGGGTTGTTGCCGTCCTCACCGCTGATCGAGGACGGGTTCGAGGTTGCGGCCCACTTTGCGCCGGCCCGAGAGATCAGCGGCGACTTCTACGATTGGTACCGGCCCGATCGCCGGCGATTGGCGGTCACGTTGGGGGATGTGATGGGCAAGGGTCTGCCGGCGGCCCTCCTGATGGCAACGGTCCGTGCCGCGCTTCGGGCTGCCGCCCAAACAGAGGCGGTGGAGCAAGGCGTCACGCTCGCAGCCGAGGTCATGGCGCCCGCGCTCGAGATCAACCAGGCGTACGTGACCGTGTTCCACGGAATGTTCGACGTCCACACCGGTGATTTGCACTACATCGATGCCGGGCACGGACACGCGCGCCTGCTGCGCGGCACCGACAGGCAGGACCTGCTGACCCTCCGCAGCGCCCCCATCGGCCTCCTGCCCGACACCTCCTTCCTGCCGGGCAAGGTCACGCTCGATCATGGAGACACCCTGGTCGTCTTCTCCGACGGGCTTCTCGACCTCCGCCCGGATCTAGCGACGAAGGACGTCCAGCTGCCCTATGAGGCGCGACGCGCGACGACCGCCCAGGCCATGGTCGACATCCTTGCCGCCGGCTCCCGCGAGCGCCCGCTGCCCGACGACGTGACGGTGCTGGCGCTGCGTCGGCTTTGAGCGCATAGCGCCAACTCCGCCTCCCCATCCCCACCCCTTCCCCGTCAAGCGGGGAAGGGAGTTGTAGCTCCGAGGCCTACCCCTTCAGGGGGCGGGGGATGGCTCCGGCACGCTGAGCCAGCGTTCCAGGACGGCGGCGACTATGTGCAGCTTGACCGGCTTGGAGATGTAGTCATCCATGCCCGCGGCCAGGCATCGCTCGCGATCGCCGGTCAGAGCGCTGGCGGTCATGGCGATGATCGGAGTGTGCCGGCCGGCCGGCTCGTTTCGCCTGATCGCGCGGGCCGCTTCGTAGCCATCCATCTCTGGCATCTGGCAGTCCATGAGGACGGCGTCGTAGTGGACCTGGGCGAGGACGCGTACCGCCTCAATCCCGTTGCCGGCGACGTCGGCGCGGTAGCCGAGCCTCTCGACCATCCGCACCGCCACCTTGAGGTTGGCCGCGTTGTCCTCGACGACGAGGACGCGCGCCCAGCGATGGGAGCCCTCGGTTGGGCTCGGCTCATCGTCGATCACCCGCCGGTTCGCGTGCTCGGGCCGGGCTGAAAGCAGGGAATGCAGCGCATCGAACAGGTGCGACGGCCGGACCGGCTTGACCAGTTCCAGGTCAACGCCGGGTACCGGCCGTTCGGAATGGCCGGCCGAGGTGAGGAGAATCACCACCATGGCCTTCAGCTCCGGGTCCGCCCTGATCTCGGCCGCGACCGCCGCGCCGTCCATGTCCGGCATCATCATGTCGACGATCGCGACCTCGAACCGGTCGTTCGTGCGCGCTGCCGCTCGGAGCTCGCGCAGCGCCTGCGGCCCACTTTCGAAGCCTCGATCGCGCATCCCCCACGACCCGAGATAGCGCTCGAGGATGGTCCGGTTGGTGCGGTTGTCGTCGATGACGGCGACGGTAGTCCCGGACAGGCTCGCCGTCGGCTGAGGCGCGGGCGGCTTCCTCGCGCCCTCTCGGAAAAGCGCCGTGAACCAGAAGCGGCTGCCCGCTCCCTTTTCACTCTCGACTCCGATGGCGCCGCCCATGAGCTGGGAGAGCATGCGAGCGGTGGCGAGACCGAGACCGGTGCCTCCGTGCCGCCGCGTGGTGGAACTGTCGATCTGCGAATACGTTGAGAAGACCCGATCCTGCTCCTCCTCGGTCAGGCCGATCCCGGTGTCGGCCACCTCGAAATGAACCAACACTCCAGGCCCCGTCGAATCCATGTGGCGAACCCGCACGACAACTTCACCGGAGTCGGTGAACTTGACCGCGTTGCCGACCAGGTTGATAAGCACCTGGCGGAGCCGGCCCGGGTCGCCGATGGCGTTATGAGGCACATTCGGGTCGACGTCGAGGACGAGCTCGATGCCCTTGTTGGCGGCGGGCTCGGAAAACAGCTCGACCGCCTCTTCGGTCACGTGCTTGGGGCTGAAGTCGATGGTCTCCATGCGCACCCGGCCGGCCTCGATCTTCGAGAAGTCGAGGATGTCGTTGATGATCTCCAGGAGGGTGTCCCCCGACGTCCGCACCGTCTCCACGTAGTCGCGCTGCTCGGGGGTCAGCTCGGTGTCGAGGAGCAGACCGGTCATGCCGATGACCCCGTTCATCGGGGTGCGGATCTCATGGCTCATGGTGGCGAGGAATTCGGACTTCATGCGCGTGAGGTCCTGCAGCTCCTGGTTGCGCTGGGCCAGGTCGGCCAGGAGCTCGGACTTGGCCGCTTCCGCGGCCCACGCGGCCGCCCGGTGGCTCTCCTGTTCGAGCACGACCCGCCGCACCAGGATCCCGAGGGCGACTAGAAGGAGGGCTTCCAACAGGGCCGGTGCCGGGTCGCCGGTGGCGGGGTTGACAAGCGTGACCAGGATGAGGTCGGCGACGCCGAGGGCGGCGCCGATCGCGAATTCGACCGTCGTGTAGTAGAGCGCCAGGAAGGTGAGGAGGAGCAACACGAACGGGAAGGCACGGATCACGCTCAGCCCGAACTGGACTTCGAGCGCGAAGGCCACAGCCAGGCCACCGATCGGCGTGATGGCGTGAAGGTACCGCGGAATCCGCTCCCACGGCACGATGATCAATGCGCCTCCGAGCATCACCAGGACGATCGACGCCACGATCCCGAAACCAGACCCGACCGCCCAAAGCGGGTAGAGCGCCAGGCCGAAGCCGCCGACGACCGGGATGGAGCTGAGCCGCCGGCTCTGAGGCGGGACGTCGATGGGAGCCAGCGGCGCGAGCGCGAGCAGGATGCCGACGCCCATGGCCGCCAACAGCACCGGAGAGGCGAGGACGGCCGCATACCCGTGAAGGCTGACCAGGCCGACGATCGCCAGCCCGACAAAGGGGTAGACCCGCCGGCTCAGTCCTTTCGCTTGTAGGGGCGTGTTCAACAGTGTCCGGCGAAAGCCGGACCGTTACCTCCCCGCTTGGCGGGGAGGACGTGCGCAAAGCGCGCAGGTGGGGGGGTTCAAGCTGGCACCAACGGTTCAGCTTACGTCAACAACCGTTCCGTTAAGGGGGGTCTGATCGGGCGACCGGAGGCTACACTTTGCCTCCTGCGCACCTTAGACCCAGCCAGGGGGGGTGAGGGAACAGAGGTGTTGCCAGGACCTCGTCCACGGCCCGAACTAAAGCCGTTTCGGACCCGAGGCTTGGTCCGTCGCGTGGCGCCCTTCTTGGTCATCGCTGCCGTATTCGCCGTCCAGGCAAGCACCTCGGCCGGGCCGTTGCTTGTTTTTCCGTTCTATCTGACCGTCGTGCTGTTGGCGGCCTTGCACCTGAGCCGGGCTGACTCGCTGGCCGCGGCCGGGCTCGCCGGCATCGCGATTCTGTCTCCGTCCCTTGTCAGGGGCGACCCGCTTGGCGACACCGCTGCCGCCCTCTTTCTGGCCGCGGTCCTCATGGTGGCGGGGGCGGCCGTGCATGAGGTCGTCGCGAAAGCGCGCGAGGCGGCCGCTGATGCGAGCGCGGTCCGGGCCAGCGAGGAGCGGCTCCGACTCACCCTAGAGGCCGCGCAGGTAGGGCTTGCGCTGGTCGGCAAGGACGGTCGATGGATCCAGGTCAATGAAGCGCTGTGCGCAATCCTCGGACGGGGACGCGACGAGCTCTTGACCATGACGCTGGAGCAGGTGACGGCGGAGAACGACCAGGCGGCCCTCGACGAGGCGCTCGAGATGCTCCGGAGTGGTGACATCCTGCGCTGGGAGGCTCAGCTCTTCCAGATGCGTGGCGATGGCATCCGCGTCCCGATTGAAATCACGATCGCTGCTTTGAGTGACCATCGTTCCGGCGATTTTGTGATGCTCGTGCAAGAGGCCGACGTCTCCACGCGCAAGCGGCTGGAAGGTCTGAGAGACGGCCTGGTCGCGGTGCGGCATGTGATCGTCAGCGCGCCAACGTGGGAGCAGGCCGCGCCCCTACTGCTCAGCGGCTTGTGCGCATACCTCAACTGGGACGTGGCGCAGTACTGGGCGGTGGACACCGAGCTACAGGCATTGCGTTTGCGCAATGGCTGGCATCGAGACAGTGGTGGGCTAGAGGTCTTTCACAAGCAGAGCCGGCGGCTGTCGATCGCCATCGGTGCGGGTTTGCTGGGCCGGGTGTGGCAATCGGGCGTGCCGGCTGCGCACGAAGACCTGATGGAGGCGAACGACTACGAGCGGGCCGCCGCGGCGCAGGAGGCGGGCCTGCGTAGCGCCATTGCGTTCCCGGTGATGAACGCCGGCGCCGTGACGGGCGTAATCGAGCTCCTCGCCCCCGACGTGCGGCGCGTCGAGAACGACGTGGTCACGATGCTGTCGACGACGGGCGTAGAGATCGGGCAGTTCATCCAGCGCGCCGAGACGTCCCAGGCGCTGCGCCGCAGCGAAGCCGACCACCGCGCAATCTATGAGCGCTCACCCATCGGGATCGCCCGCATCAGCGGCGAGGGTGAACTGCTGGAGGGGAACCCTGCCCTGTTGCAGATGCTCGAGCACGATTTCGAGGCGATGCGTTCGCAGGCCTGGCCAGACCTGTTGCGCGCCTACGACCAGGCGGCCGGCCGTTCCCGGATCGCGCCGCTGCTCGCGGGGATCACTGATGGGCGCAGCGTCCAAGTGCGCGCTGCTACCGGGGGCGGGAGTTGGTTGTGGCTTCAGCTGACGGCGACCTCGATTCCGGATCCGAGCGGGCGGCCGGAGCACGTGCTGGTGATGGTCGAGGACGTGACCACGGTGCGCGATTCCCAGGACAAGCTCGCCGAGGCGCTCGAGTCTCAGCGTGGAGCCAACGCCACGCTGGAGAAGCTCGACCGCACCAAGACCGAATTCCTGTCCATCGTCAGCCACGAGTTTCGGACTGCTCTAACGGGGATCCAGGGGTTCAGCGAGCTGATCCGCGATGGCGGCCTCGAGCCCGACGAGGTGCGCGCCTACGGTGGATACATCTTCAATGACGCGGACCGGGTAAACCGCTTGATCGGCGACATGCTGGATCTCGACCGGATGGAATCGGGCAAGATGAGCATCCGCACGGCGGACGTGGACATCAACGAGGTCCTGAGCGAAGCGAGCGCCAGGGCCGGCTCCTCGACGACCACCGTCGAGTTCAAGGCCGACCTCGATCCTCGCCTGCCGATCGTGGTCGGGGATCGGGACCGGCTCATCCAGGTGGTCAGCAACCTCGTCAACAACGCAGTCAAGTACTCACCCGACGGCGGGGCCGTCACGTTGTCCAGCCGTTCGGAAGGCGGATTCGCCCTCATCAGCATCAGCGACACGGGTGTCGGCATCCCGCCCGATGAGATCGGCCATGTCTTCGAGCGCTTCCGGCGGGTGCGCAGCGGGGCCGCCCAGTCGATACCCGGGACTGGGCTGGGTCTCACGATCGTTAAGCAGATCGTAGAGATGCATGGGGGCAAGATCTGGGTCGAGAGCGCGGTCGGGCACGGTTCGGCGTTTCACTTCAGCCTCCCGCTGGCGGCGGAGAACGTCACGCCACTGCAGCGACGCCATGGGTGATCCGGCCGCTCCCAGCGCCGGAGATGCCACGACGGTGCTCGTAGCCGACGACAACGACGTTGCCCAGCGGCTTTGCAAGCGAGTGCTCGAGAAGGCGGGTTATACGGTCCTGCTCGCGGCGGACGGGCTCGAGGCGGTCAAGGTCGCGCTCAGCCGGCGCCCGGCAATGATCGTCATGGACGTGGCCATGCCCGGCATCGACGGGATCGAGGCCATGCGCCGCATCAAAGCGGCGATGCCAAACCAGCCCATCGTCATCGCAAGCGCCCACTCCATGGCCAGCGACCGCGAGCGGTTCCTCGCCGCCGGGGCGGACGACGTCCTCAGCAAGCCCTTCCGGCTGGCAGACCTGGTCGCAATCGTCGGGAAGCTGACCGCCAACCACGGAGCTTGAGGTGAGCCGGCAGCCCGCGTACCGGCCCGTATCCTTGGTCTCCCTTCAGGTGTTGGTGGACCGATGAAAGACCTCACAGGGACCAGGCTTGGTCAGTACGAGATCGTCGAACGCCTGGGTGGAGGCGGGATGGCGGTCGTCTACCGCGCGGTGCAGCAACCGCTCGGCCGCGAGGTTGCGCTCAAAGCCCTCTCGCCAGAACTGTTCCAGGACGAGGGGTTCGTGAAGCGGTTCGAGACGGAGGCGAAGACGTTGGCCAGGCTCGACCACCCGAATATCCTTCCGATCTACGACTTCGAGGTCACCGAGGGCGTGGCCTTTCTAACGATGCCCCTGATCCGCGGCGGCACCCTCCGAGACATCCTGAATCGCGGTCCGCTCGACACCCTGACCGCCTGGCGCTACCTCCGCGAGCTCGGGGACGGCCTTCAGCACGCGCACGACGCCGGGATCGTGCACCGTGACCTCAAGCCCACCAACGTGCTCATCCATTCCGACGGCCGGGCGATGCTCGCGGACTTCGGCCTGGCACGGGGTGCCGGCCAACCGACGCACCTGACCACGATCGGGCTGGCCATCGGGACGCCCGGCTACATGGCGCCCGAGCAGGTCATGGGCCACGAGGTGGACAGGCGCTGCGACATCTACGCGATGGGGGTCCTCACGTTCGAGATGCTCACCGGCCGCCTGCCATTCATCGGCTCCAACCGGATGGAGGTCGCCTACGCCACCGTCAATGCACCCGTCCCGTCGGCGGCCAAGCTCAACAACGCCCTGCCTGACGAGCTGGACCAACTCCTGAGCAAGGTCCTCGCCAAGGATCCCGCCCAACGGCCCCAGACGGTGCGAGACCTCCTGGCCCAAATGGCGAAGCTGCCTCAGCGCCGCCAAGCGGCCCCCGCCCCGCCGCAGGCCCCATTCGCCCGCCCGCCACTGGCTCAACCCGTAGAGACGACCGCGATGCGAATCGTCTCCTCTCCGGCCATCGCCATCCAGTACGGGTCACCGCCGCCGACGCCGAGCGCGGGCGGGTCATCGGCATTGAGGACTCTCGAGATGATGGGCGTGAAGCCATCCAGGGCTCGAGGCCGATTCATCCTCAACTCCCACGTCTCCAACCTCATCCACGTCGCTAGGGAGGAGACTGCAGACCGGTGGCCCGAGGTCGCGTACACGGCGGGCCTGGTCCAGTACCTCGAGGAGGATCCACCGAACGACGAACAGCTGGCCACTCCGGTGGAGAACCTCAGCCGCCTCAACGAGGCGTTCGAGAGCGTCTTCGGACACGAGGCGGAGGACGAGATCCGGGCGTGGGGGCGTCGCGCGACGGAGCGGTGGTTGGCGGACGGCCGGCACGGAATGGGCGGCCCGCGGCGGCTCGTCCCCGGACGCCAACGCAAGCTTGCGGGGGTGGTCAAGTCGTTCACGGAGGCGATGGACAACGTGCGTGGGGAGCACACGCACGCTTGGCTGCAGGTTGACGAGCACCAGTTCTGGCTCGTCAACTTCTCGAACATGTTCGCCCTCGGACGCATCAAGGCCGTGAAGTCGTGCTACATCTGGACCGCCAGCATCGAAACCATCCTCCGGTGGGCCGGCCTAGCCAACGACTGGTACGTGGAGGAAGTCGAATGCGGCTGCGTCACAGGCACCTTCGACTGCGTCTTCGCGATCCGCTCAGTAGAAACCTAGCCCGCAAAAAGCGCGGCAGGTAGGCCGGATTCACTCCGGCCGTCACGAACTCACGTCCCTACGTCGCCAAATGTGGCCAGGAGAATTCTTCAAGTAATCCAAACCCCCGGAATGGGCGCAGCCGCGCGCGAAGCTCCCGGCGATGAGGGAAAAACATCCGGGTTTTCCCTCATATTTGTTTTCGTGGCCAGGTTCGCAATCGATGTGACGGCATGCTGGCGACCCCGCCGCGTGGGGATGCTCACGGTCGTGGTGGAGCTGACCAAGGCGCTGGTCGCCGGTCGGGGTGGGGATGAGTTCACCCTGCTGTGCAGCCGCGAGCGTCCGCCGGCCCTTGCGGCGCTTGATTGCGAAGCCGTCCTGTCGCCGTACAGGCATGAGGTCGCGTTGAAGGCCCTATGGCTCCCGACTGTCGAAACGCAGCTCGAATGCGACGCCATCCTTTATCCCTACTGGCCGAGCCCGCCACGACGACGGGCTGGAGCGCCTCCGGCCGCCATCTGCGTCTACGATCTCGCGTTCAGGCTCCGTCCTGCAGAAGTGCCGTGGCAGCAGCGTGCCTACCTGGGCTCGGTCCTCGGACCGGCGCTGCGCCAGGCGGCGGCAGTCCTCGTCATATCAGAGACGACCCGAGACGATCTCCTCAACTGCTATCCGCTCGCGGGGGTGGAGAAAAAAGTGGTGGTCCTACCACTCGGCGTGACACCGAGTGTGCCGGCCGGTCGGCTGCCGGCAGGCCTCGAGCCGGGGTACATCCTTGCCGTCGGCACGGTGGAGCCCCGCAAGAATTACCCGCGGCTGCTGGCCGCCTACCGGCAGCTGCGAGACCGGCTCAACGCCCCGCCGCTCGTGATCGCCGGCCGCCCAGGTTGGGCATATGGGGATACCCTGCTGCAGATCGGCGCCGAGCCCGGAGTGCGCTACCTCGGCCACGTCGACGAGGCGACTCTCACCGCGCTCTATGAGTCTGCGGCCGTCCTGGCCTTCCCGAGTCTCTATGAGGGTTTTGGCCTGCCGCTGCTGGAGGCGATGGCGCACGGTGTGCCTTCTGTTGTGAGCGCTGTCGGAGCGCTGCCCGGGCTTGCGAACGGAGCCGCCATCCTGGTCGATCCGGAGGACGTGAGCTCGATCGCGGGCGGGCTCGAACGCTTGCTTGCGGATCCCACGCTGCGCGAAAAGCTCGGTGACGAAGGCAGGCGGCGCGCCGCGGACTTCTCATGGGCGCGCGCGGCCGCGCTGACGATCGAGGTCCTCAGGCGGATCGGCAAGCCGGTCGCGTCCCCGTCTACGATGGACTAGATGTCGCGCAACCGGGTCTCGGTGCTGGCGCTGCTTGCCGGCGCGACGCACGACTACCTGCGCCTGGCGCGCCCGCTGCTGCGCGCGCTCGAGGGGACGCATCACTTCCACATCGATGTGGCCACCGACCCTCAGGCACTCGCCTTGGACAGGTCACAGGTTCTGCTGGTGGCCAGCGACCACCATCTGCTGCCTGGACAGGCGGCGCAGCTGACCGACTTCGTGCGCGGGGGGGGCGGTCTGGTCCTCCTGCACGGCACGCTAGCGAACTGGACCGAGACAGGAGAGCTCGCCGAGCTGGCCGGCTGGGCGCCCACGGGGCCCGCTCCGCTCACGGAGCTGGTCGTGCGAGCTCAGCCATCGCACCCGCTCACCGAGCGCCTCGGCCCGGACCTGAAGCTCACCGACGAGATCTACCTCTCCGAGGGCCCACCGAGCGATGCCGCCGTCATCCTGCGGACGAGCTGGCATTTCACCGAGCAAGTGGTGGCCTACGAGCGCCGATTCGGGGCCGGCCGCTTCATCCACGTGGGGCTCGGACACCAGCCCGCCACCTACGAGAACGCCGGGTTTCAGCAGCTCATGCACCGGTCGCTCTTGTTCGCGGCCGGCCAGGAAGCGGGTCTGCCGGTCGGGGTGGGGCTGATCGGTTACGGCGCCATCGCTCGCGGCCATGCGACATCGATCTCGACCACAGCCGGGCTGCGCCTGGGTGGCGTCTGCGACGTCTCACTCGAGCGCCGCGAGCTTGCGAAGCGAGAGTGGGGCGTGCCCACGCATTCGAGCTCGGAGGACCTGTTCGATGACCCGGAGATCGGGCTGGTGGTCGTCGGCACCCCGCCCAGCGCACACGCTGATGCCGTGCTGGCGGCCCTCGCCGCAGGCAAGCACGTGGTGTGTGAAAAGCCGTTCGCTCTTCGGGTGGAGGAGGTCGATCGCATGGTCGACTCGGCGGTCGCGGGCGATCGGGTCCTGACCGTTTACCAGAGCCGCCGCTGGGACCCGGACTATGTGGCCCTCCGTGAAGTGGTCCGTTCCGGACGGATCGGTGAGCTGTTCTACATGGAATCGTTCATCGGCGGCTATTCGCACCCGTGCGATTTCTGGCACAGCCACGAGCCGGTCTCCGGAGGGACCATCTACGACTGGGGCTCGCACTACTTCGACTGGGTGCTGCAGCTTTTCCCCGACACAGTCAAGTCGGTGTCGGCGCTCGGTCACAAGCGGGTGTGGCATGACGTGACCAACTCCGACCAGGTGCGTGTCGACCTCACCTTCGCGGGCGGGGCACAGGCGAGCTTCCTGCAGTCGGACATCGCGGCGGCGCTGAAACCGAAGTGGTACTTGCTCGGGACGCTCGGCGCGGTGGTCGGGGAGTGGCGTGAGGAAACCATCAAGTCGCGCAATACTGCCGGGGACCTGGTCGAGGAGCGGCTTGCGCCGGCGGACTCGCCGGCACGGGTCAAGGTCATGCGCCCGGCAGCGGACGGCGGTTCGCACGAGGAGGTCCTGGTGCTGGCCCGCCGCGACGAGCATGCGTTTTATCGCAACCTCGCCGACCACCTCGCCTGGGACGAGCCGCTGGCCGTGCCCGCAGACGAGGCGCGGCGGACCGTGGCGGTGATGGAGGCGGCCGCCCACTCGATCGCGCGTGGTGGCGTCCAGATCGAGGTCCACATATAGCGCGCCGTCTCGGGTGGGGGGTGCTGGGCGCCGCCGGGATCGCCGATGGCAACGTGATGCCTGCCATAGCGGCCTCGAGCAATGGGCGGCTGGTGGCCATCGCAAGCCGCGATCCCGAGCGAGCGCAGCGGCTCGCCTCCCCCCACTCGGTCACGAGGGTGAGCTCGACTTACGAGGCCGTGCTCGAAGACGGGGAGGTCGAGGCCGTTTACATCCCGCTCGTCAACAGCCTGCACAAGGAGTGGACGCTGCGCGCGCTCGCCGCGGGCAAGCATGTGCTGTGCGAAAAGCCGCTGGGGATGGATACGGCCGAGGCGGAGGACATGGCGTCGGCGGCGAAGGCGGGGGGCGCGCACCTCATGGAGGCATTCATGTATCGCTTCCATCCACGCATGCGGGACTTCGTTGATGGCTTGCGCGATCCGATCCACGTTCAGGCGAGTTTCGGGTTTCTGCTCGAGGACAAGGCCAACTATCGACTGCAAAGGGCGTTGGGTGGTGGGGCGCTGCTCGACGTCGGGTGTTACACGGTGAGCGTGGCGCGATGGATCCTCGGCGAGCCGGATGATGTACTGGCGCTGGCGAGGGTTGACGGAGTCGACATGAGCGTGAGCGCGCTCCTGCACTTTCCCGGTGGCCCAACGGCATCGTTGTGGGCGAGCTTCGAGTCCCCCGAAGAGCAGGAGCTGACCGTGGTGGCGAAGGAGGCGACGCATCGCTTGGAGCGTCCGTTCACATGGCGCGACGCGGACGACCCGTATCGATTGATGGTCGAGTCGTTCGCCGACAGCGTGCTGCGCGACCGACCGGTGGCGATCCCGTTGAGCGAGTCGATCGCGAATATGACGGTGCTCGATCGCATTCGCGTGGCGGCGCGGATCTGAAGGGGTCGCCGCCAGGGACGGTTGATGCTTGGCCGGACCCCCCCACCCCCGCGCTACCGCGCGGCCTCCCCGCCGAGCGGGGAGGTAACGGTCCGGCTGCTCGCCGGACCTGTCGGCGCCGGTTCGGGAGCAGCCGGTGCCTGCACGGCTGCGACCGGGACGATCTGACGGAACGTCTTCAAAGCGCGGTCCCAATCCGCGAGCAGGTCGGCTGCACGGGCGCTGGCCGTTCGACGCTGGTGCTCTTCGACCAAAGCTCGGAGCTCGGCGGCATCCTCAGCAGGCACCTCTCGCGCGACGACGCTGTCCGCGTTGAGCTGACGCCACTCGGTCACGTATGCGACGCCGCCCGTCATGCCCGCCCCGGCGTTCCAGCCGACCGGGCCGAGCGCGACGGCGACGCCACCGGTCATGTACTCGCAAAAATGGTCTCCGGCGCCTTCGACGACGGCGATGGCCCCTGAGTTGCGCACGCAGAAGCGCTCGCCGACCCGGCCCGCGACGAACAGCCTGCCACCCGTCGCGCCGTAGCAGATGGTGTTGCCGGCCAGCACCGCCTCGCCTGACGCGTCGTCGGCGAACGGCCTGATCGCGATCACACCGCCGCCCATGCCCTTGCCGACGTAGTCCTGCGCCTCGCCCTCGAGCGTGAGCTCGACGCCTTCGTCGATGAAGGCTCCAAAGCTCTGGCCGGCGCTGCCCGTGTAGTGGCGGGACTCGCCGCGGTTGAGGGCTGCGCCGACGGTGCGGTGCGAATTGTCGATGGGTCCGCTGGGCGGCGGCGGCGCTGGGAGATCGCCGTTACGCGCCCACACTCGGCGGCGAGGTAGAGCCACGTCGGTCGCGCCGAGGATAAACGAGAGGTCTAGCGGCGAATCGGTGGCGGCCTCCAGCAGGTCCACGCGGCCGACCACGTCATCGAGCGCGCGTACGCCCAGCCTGGACAGGTACTCGCGAGTCTCCTCCGCGATAAGGAACAGGTGATTGATAACGTGCTCCGGGCGCCCTGTGAACTTGGCGCGCAGGTCCTCGCGCTGCGTGGCGATTCCGGTCGGGCAGGGGTTGAGGTGGCATTGGCGGGCCATGTCACAGCCGAGCGCCACCAGGACGCCGGTCCCGAAGCCGAACTCCTCAGCGCCGATGAGCGCCGCCACGACGATGTCGCGTCCGCTGCGCAGACCGCCGTCCGTCCGCAGGCTCACGCGCTCGCGCAGCCGATTGGAGACCAGGACTTGCTGCGTCTCCGCCAGGCCCAGCTCCCAGGGCACGCCGGCGTTCTTGATCGACGACAGCGGCGAGGCGCCCGTCCCGCCGTCGTGGCCCGAGATGAGGATGTAGTCGGCGCGTGCTTTGGCGACGCCCGCGGCGATGGTGCCGACGCCCGCCTCGGAGACCAGCTTCACACCGATGCGGGCGTGAGGGTTCACCGTCTTCAGGTCGTGGATGAGCTGAGCCAGGTCCTCGATCGAATAGATGTCGTGGTGGGGCGGGGGAGAGATCAGCTGCATGCCGGGCTGGGCGTGGCGCAGGCGTGCGATAAAGCTCGTGACCTTGAGGCCCGGCAGTTGCCCACCCTCGCCGGGCTTGGATCCCTGCGCGATCTTGATCTCCAGTTCGTCAGCACGCTTCAGGTAGCGGGGGGTCACGCCGAACCGGGCCGATGCGACCTGTTTGACCCGGTTGTCGCGGCGCACGCCGTCGCTGCTGTCGTACGTGATGGGGTCCTCGCCGCCCTCGCCCGAATTCGAGCGGGCGCCGATCTGGTTCATCGCGATCGCGAGCGTCTCGTGCGCCTCTGGTGAGAGCGCCCCCAGCGACATGGCCGTGCTCACGAAACGCTTGACGATCTCAGACGCCGGCTCGACATCCTCCAGCGGAACCGGCCGCCTCGCCTCCTTGAGCCGCAGCAGCTCGCGAAGCGATTGCGGCGATCCCATGCTCGACAGGCGGCGCCATTCGCGGTAGGCGTCCTGGTCACCGGTCTGCGCCGCTTTCTGTGCCGCGCGCACGGCGAGCGGGTTGTATGCGTGGTGCTCGCCGGCCTTGCGGAAGCGGATGCGTCCGTGGTCGGGGAGGGGCTCGGCTTCGCCGGCGTGGCGCTCGCGGGCCATCTGCTCGATGTCGGCCAGGTCGGCGCCGCCGATGCGAGAAGGAACCGCGGGGAAGCACAGCTTCATCACCTCGGCGCCCAGCCCGAGCGCCTCGAGGACCTGGGCGCCGCGATAGCTGGCGACGCACGAGATGCCCATCTTCGCCATCACCTTGAGCAGGCCTGCCTCCAGTGCCTTGCGGTAGCGGGTCTCGCCCTCGGATGAAGGTGCGCCCTGCGCGCGCCCGGCGTCGGCCGTGGCCAGGGCCAGGTAAGGATGGACGGCGGTGGCGCCGATCGAGATGAGGCACGCGACGTCGTGGACGTCGACGACGTCACCGGCGATCGCCACGAGGTCCTTCGCCATCCGCTCGCCCCTCACGAGGAGGTGCTCGTGCACGGCTCCGACCGCGAGCGCCATCGGGACCGGAAGACGCGCGGGGCCAGCTCGTCGGTCGCTCAACGCGATGATGCCGTCGATCTCGTCGGTCTCTCGACACAGCCGGCGCAGCGCTTCGCCCAGCGATTCGCCGGGAGCGTATGTCGCGTCGAGCACGGTCGCCTCCTCGAGCACGCGGGCCAGCTCCCCGGCGCCCAGCACTGGAGACTCGAGCTCCAGCAGGCGCTGGGTGCCGGGCATCGCGGGGTGGCGCCGGCGGCGCAGCTCGCGGTCCGCACCGCCTTCGGGCTCGAGCGTGCCGCGTCGAGCGCCGAGCAGGACGCGCAACGACATCACCGCCCTTTCGCGCAGCGGGTCGATGGCCGGGTTGGTGACCTGCGCAAAACGCTGTCGAAGGTAGCCGTACAACCGGCGCCGTGTGCGGCCGAGCCCGGCGATCGGGATGTCGTCTCCCATCGAGTAGACCGGTTCGGCGCCGGACTCGGCCATGGCCTCGACGACGAACTTCACATCCTCGGTTCCCCAGCCGTGCAGCCTCTGCTGCGCGGGTACGTTGTCGGGCGCCTCGACGTCGATGTGATGACGCTCGACGGGGACGAGAACGCGGTCGGCGAGAAGGCCGTAATCGTGCCGCGCAGCGGCGCGTTCCTTCGCGTCGGCATCGCGAAGCAGCGATCCGTTCCGCGTGTCCACCAGCAGCATCTCGCCGGGACCGAGACGGCCGCGCTCGACGACGTCGGCGGGCGCCATGGTGACGACCCCCGCCTCAGAGGCCGCCGCGACCAGGCCGTCTCTGGTGCGCTGCCAGCGAAGTGGGCGCAGACCATTCCGGTCGAGCGCCGCGCCGACGACGATCCCGTCGC
>CAAGKR010389233.1_pt1 | contig 15241 bp, 13 predicted proteins | sample 2556971 | NCBI WGS metagenome assembly CAAGKR01 (sample SAMEA5207829, study PRJEB30636) | soil metagenome | biome: forest; feature: boreal; material: soil | place: USA | collected 2011-09 | depth 1 m | reverse complement strand
GCCGATCCTGTCAGAGCGCGCGGGACAAGTCAAACCGGAGCCTCGAGGCGGCGAGCGCGAGCCGTCGACCGGGGCGCTCAGCACAGACCTCCGGGGTCGCCGGGCTGGTGGCCGGTATGGCGCTGAGTGTGGTGGTCATGAGCGTGGCGATCTGTTCCCGGGCCTGGGGGGTCAGGTGCCGGTTGCCGGGGCGCCCCCGAAGGACATGGAGCAGGCCGCGGGCGCCGCCCTCGCGGAAGCGCTTCTTCACCCGCCTGAACTGCCGCACGCTCATGTGCAGCGCCCGCGCTCCTTGCTCATTCGTGATCCGTCCGGCCAAGGCGGCCTTGGCCAAGCCCGCCCGAGGCACTTCCATCGAACAGATAGGGAGGACAGTTCTATTTAGCAGCGGCAAGGCTGGGGGGGGCACTTGACGTGGAGCCCGTTTTGGCAGATCCTCGGACGCATCAACCGAGTGGTGTGGCGCCGGACGTGAGCTGGAGCACCGCCGGCCACATCGGGAATCCCGGTCGAGGACGACTATCGCTAGTTTTGGCCGACGCCACGGAGGTTGACTCCACTGGGCTCACGTATGCGATCCGCCCCGCTGGTGTTCACCCTGGCGCTCTCGGTTCTCGTGGTTTCATCGACATGGGCGGAGGAGGTCGCCAACCCGGCGGCTCCGGACGCCGGTCGCCCGGGAGTACTCGAGGCCACCGAGACGGGCATTGCCAAGGCTTCCCCGGGCCGTGACCCGGGCCAGTTGCCCTGGGCCGTCACGCTCTACGGTGGCGAGTTCATGAACAATTCGCTGGGGGGAATGTTCTCCTTTCAGTACGATCCTCAGGACTCCTACATCGGTGTGCTCGCCGTGTCGCGGGAGATCTGGAGCTTGACCAGGCACATCCGGTTCGAGCTCGAGGGACAGGTCGCCAAGAACTTCGGGAAGCAGACCAACTGGGAGCTCAACGCGCTCCTGGTAGGGCGCTGGGTGACATTTCCGTGGAACGATTACGTATACACGACGTTCGCCGTGGGCGACGGTATCTCCTACGCTACCGCGGTGCCCAAGCTCGAGAAGGAGTTCCAGGGCACCTCACGGCAAACGATGAACTATCTGATGTTCGAGCTTACCCTCTCGCCTCCTCAACACCCCGAATGGGCGTTCGTGACGCGGATCCACCACCGCTCCGCGCTGTTCGGGGTGTACGGAAACGGAGACTCGAATGTCCTGGCGGTCGGCGTCAAGTACCGTTTCTGAGGTGACTGGCCCCGACGACAGCTGCGCCTTCCGGCTTAGAAGTCCCCAACCACGCTAAATTCCTGTCAAGAATCTCTCCCTCGCCTCGGGGAAGAGAGCTTAGGTCATCAGAGTAGTCGGCGGTTCCCAAGCTGATATTAGCCGCCAGTAGCCGTCAGCCTCGGGCACGGGTACGAACTCCTGGCCGTGCCCGCACCAATTGACAATCTGCATGGTGCCCGGGGGCTTCCGGTTTGACAACTGTTAGACAAAATAGCAAACAGTACCGGATACTTTCTGGATTGATCTTATTCCTTAGCCGTTTCGGGTTCTTGGGGCGTGCCGAGTCGGAGACGGGTTCGCAGCCCCTACGGGTTGGATCCGATGCCTTTTGTACCTAGGAACTTCGGAGGAGCGGTTCATGCGCGCGATTTTCACCGTCGTCTTGGTGGAGCTTTCGAGAACCAGGTCGATGCTGGGAGCTGTCGGTGACTGAGCGTAGATAACATAAAACTCGTTCTCAGTCATGGCCCGCCTCGCCCGAGGGTCCTCCCTCGGGACCTGCCTTGTCACAGCCATCATTACATCGATGGCGACCCAGAAGCCGGTCGCCCTCCATAGATGAAAGTTCGAACACTCTTCAAACGCACCAGCGCTCCTTCCAGCAGACACCGCGCTGGGTATCCGTCCTCCAACCATTTACAGAGCAGGTTACAAATCGTCGCGCATTCGGGTTGACGATTGGAATGCGGCCTGGGCTACAGGGCGCGTTCCAAGGCGTCCCGCTGCGCGTAAAGCTCCTGCGGCATACGTGCCTTGAGCTTCTCGAACAGCTCCGCGTGGTCCTGCACTTCCTTGCGCCAGATCACGGGGTCGATCTTCATCAATTCCTCGAAGCGCTCGCGCGTGAAGCCTTCGAGTTCGCCCCATTCGAGGTCCTCGTAGCGCGGTTGCAGCCCTAGCGGGGTCCTTACGGCGTCCACTTTGCCCTCGATGCGGTCGATGATCCATTTCAGCACGCGCATGTTATCGCCGAAACCGGGCCAGATAAACTCGCCCTTCCCGTCCTGCCGGAACCAGTTCACGCCGAAGATGCGCGGCGGTTGCTTGAGGCCCTTGCCGATCTTGAGCCAGTGCTTGAAATAATCTCCGTAGTGGTAACCGCAGAACGGCAGCATCGCGAACGGATCGCGCCGCACCACGCCCACCTGGCCCACGATCGCGGCGGTCGTTTCCGACGCCATCGTCGAGGCCAGGTACACTCCGTGCGTCCAATCGAACGACTCCGTCACCAGCGGCACGGCGGTCGCGCGCCGCCCGCCGAACAGGAACACGCTGATTGGCACCCCTTCCGGGTTTTCCCAATCCGGATCCACGGACGGGATTTGGCTGCAGCTCATGGTGAAGCGCGCGTTGGGATGAGCCGCCTTGCGCCCGCATGCCGGTGTCCAGGCCTTGCCCTGCCAGTCCGTGAGCTCTTTCGGGGGTTCTTTCGTCAGGCCTTCCCACCACACATCGCCGTCCGGCAGCAGCGCAACGTTGGTGAATATCGTGTCGTGCTTGACCGCTTCCAGGCAGTTGGGATTGGTAAACTGCGAAGTTCCAGGCGCGACGCCGAACGCGCCGGCCTCGGGGTTGATCGCGTAGAGCCGGCCGTCCTTGCCGGGCTTGATCCAGGCGATATCCTCGCCGATGGTCGTGACCTTCCAGCCTTTATCCTTGAATATCTTGGGCGGCACCAGCATCGCGAGATTGGTCTTGCCGCATGCGCTCGGGAACGCCGCCGCCACGTAGTACTTCTTCTTCTCGGGCGTCTCGAGGCCGAGGATCAGCATATGCTCGGCGAGCCAGCCCTGCTCCTTCGCCATGATGGAGGCGATCCGCAGCGCCAGACACTTCTTGCCGAGCAGTGCGTTGCCGCCGTACCCGCTGCCGAAGGACCAGATTTCCTTGGTCTCCGGGTAATGCACGATGTACTTGTGCTCCTTGTTGCTCGGCCACGAGATGTCCTTCTGCCCCTGCGCGAGCGGCATGCCGACCGAATGCACGCAGGGCACGAAGTAGCCGTCGGCGCCCAGCACGTCGAGCACCTTGCGGCCGATGCGCGTCATGAGCTTCATGTTGACGACGACGTACGGCGAGTCCGTAAGCTCCACCCCGATCTGGGCGATGTGCGAACCGAGCGGTCCCATGCTGTACGGGATCACGTACATGGTCCGTCCGCGCATGCAACCGTCGAAGAACGTGTTGAGCGTGGCCCGTATCTCGTCCGGGGCCACCCAGTTATTGTTGGGGCCGGCCTCTTCCCGGTTGCGGCTGCAGACAAAGGTCCGCTCCTCCATGCGCGCGACATCGTCGGGATCGGAGCGGGCGAGGAAACAGCCCGGGCGCTTCTGCTCGTTCAACTTGGTCAGGGTGCCGGAGGCAATCATCTCGCTGCACAACCGGTCGTACTCAGCTTGCGACCCGTCGCACCAATGGATGCGATCGGGCTTGGTCAGGCTCGCGATTTCCGCCACCCAGGCCTTGAGCTTGGCGTGGCTCACCGGGTAGTCATTGGACTGCACGAGATGCGCGGCCGTAGCGGGACGATTCATAAGGCTTCTTCTCCGATACGTTCTTCTAAAAACAAAGGCACAGCCGCAATATTATCAACGTTTTGCCGTTGAGCGTAGATAACTTAAAACCCGCTCTCAGTCATGGCCCGTCTCGCCCGAGGGGCTCCCCCGCCGGGGTCTTCCTTGGGTCATCCTTGTCAGACAGTGGGCCGGGCGGCGCGGGCTGTCAACGATGGGGCTTGCGCCGCGCGCCCTGGCGCGGATAATCGAGGCGCCATGGACGACCTCACCCTCGGCCGCCTCCGCGTCTCCGCCGTCGTCGAGCGCGCGGGCCCCACCCGGCCCACTTGGCTGCTGCCCGACGCCACGCCGGAGGCGCTGGAGCGGCACCGCGAGTGGCTGGCCCCGCACTTCCTCGACGACCGGGGTCGCCTGCTCCAGAGCATCCACGCCTTCGTGGTCCGGGCGCCCGGCCTCACCGCCCTGGTGGACACCTGCGTGGGGAACGACAAGGACCGCGGCGGCCAGGCGCCCTTCCACATGATGCGGACGAATTTCCTCGAGGATCTCCGCGCCGTCGGTGTTCCCCCCGAGTCCGTGGACCTCGTGATCTGCACGCATCTGCACGTGGACCACGTGGGCTGGAACACCCGGCTGGACAATGGCCGCTGGGTGCCGACCTTCCCGCGCGCGCGGCACCTCTTCGCGCGGACCGAGTGGGAGTACTGGTCGAGCGAGCGGGAGCACAATACCCGCCGGATCATGGCGGACAGCGTGCAACCGGTCCTGGACGCGGGCCTCGCCATGCTGGTGGAGGTGGACCACCGAGTGTCCGACGAGCTGTGGCTCGAGCCCACGCCGGGACACACGCCCGGCCACGTCAGCGTGCGGCTCTCTTCGGGGGACGGCGAGGCCGTCATCACTGGCGACCTCATGCATCACCCCGTCCAGGTCGCCGAGCCCGGCTGGGGTAGCCATTTTGACTCCGATGTGGAGCAGGCGCGGAAGACGCGGCGCGCGTTCTGCGAGCGCTATGCGGACGGGCCGATCGCCGTGCTCGGCACCCACTTCAACCATCCGACCGTGGGTCGGATCCTGCGCCATGGCGACGCCTGGCGCTTCGTCGTGCCCGCCTGATGGACCTTCAGGGGCGCGGGGCGATGGTCACGGGCGGCTCGGGCGATCTCGGCGCCGCCATCTGCGCGACCCCTACGCTGACACCACAGCACGGCCGGACAAGGGGACTCTCTATGCTGACCTCTCGCCAGTGCGCCGCGATCGCGCTGCTGTTCACGGTGGCCGCCTCCTCACTGCCCGCGACGGCCCAGCCCAAGCGCGGCGGGGTGCTCCGCATCGCGGAGCGCACCGATCCGGTCGGCTTCGATACGCTGGGACAGAAGAAGGCGGCCGTCTACACGCAGCTCGCGCTAGGCTACACGCACAATCGTCTCTTCAAGTACGGGCCGAAAGGCGAGGTCGTCTCGGACCTGGCGGCCTCGTACTCGCAGCCGAACCCGACCACCTATGTCATCGTACTGAGAAAGGGCGTACGCTTCCAGAACAAGCCCCCGGTCAATGGGAGGGAGCTCACGAGCGAGGACGTCAAGTTCACGTTTGAGCGGGTCGTGGCCTCTCCCGAGGCACGCCTCTTCCCCACCCTCAAGCGCCTCACCACACCGGACCGCTACACGGTGCAGTTCGAGCTGTCGGCACCGTTCTCGGCCTTCATCGCCAACCTGGCAGCGACGACCATGTACATCTACGCGAAGGAGGCAGGCAAGCCCTCGCCAGACGGCGGACGCGACTACACCTCTGCGGATACGGTGGTGGGCACCGGCCCCTTCATCCTCGAGGAGTACCGGGAGAAGCAGCGCCTGGTCTTCAAGCGCAACTCGGATTACTTCGAGGCAGGCAAGCCTTATCTGGACGGCGTCGAGCTCTACATCATCGGAGACACCGCCGCCCAGCTGGCGGCGCTCCGCACGGGCAAGATCGACCTGATCCCGGCCGGCACCGGCCAGGGCCTGCCACACTTCCTGGCCGGCGAGGCGCGATCGATCCCCGGCGCTTCCGTGCTGAAGCACTCGGTGTTTCAGACCAGCGAGAACCTGATCGGGCGCGTGGACACGAAGCCCTTCGCCGATGCGCGGGTGCGTCGCGCCGTCTCGATGTCCGTCGAGCGCGAGGCGCTGGCCAAGGCCATGTACCCCGAGGGCGCCGACCCGTTCTCGGGGCCCATCCCGATCGCTTCGCGCTACAGCATCGCGCCGGACAAGCTCGGGGAAGCGGCCGCCTACTACCGCCACGACCCGGCAGCCGCCAGGAAGCTCATGACGGAGGCCGGCTACCCGAATGGCTTCAAGACTAAGCTCTACACGACCACCGGCTACGGGCCCGAGTACGTCTCGCGCAGCGAGCTGCTCAAGGACATGCTCTCAAAGATCGGCATCGACGCCGCCATCGTGTCGCAGGAGTACCCGGTCTGGATCGCCAGCACGTACAAGGGCAACTTCGACGGCGTCGTCCACATCCCCGCCTGGACTCTGGGCGACGAGGACGAGTGGCTCGCCACGTATACGCCGGGCGACACGCGCAATCAGATCCACCTCGATGATTCCAAGCTCACGGACGTGGTCAGGATGTCGCGCGAAGCGCCGAACGACGCCGCGCGCGCAAAGCTGATCGGCCAGTTCGTGCGGACCTTCCACGAGCAGATGTTCCGGGTCTACCTGCCCCAGCCCGTTCTGCTGACCGTGATCAGCAACCGCGTGAAGGGCTATGTCCCCGCCGTCCGCGGGTACAGCTACTCGACGATGCTGGGGAACGTCTGGCTGGAGTAACCTCCGGCCGCGCATGACGCAGTACCTCCTGCGACGGCTCGCGCTGATGGTCCCGACGCTCTTCCTCGTGAGCGTCATGGCCTTCCTGATCGTGCGGCTCATTCCGGGCGACGCGGTCACGCTCATGTTCGCCGACCTCGGTTATGCCAAGAGCCTCGAGCAGATGCGCGCCCGGCTCGGTCTCGACCTGCCCTTCTACGAGCAGTACGCGCGCTGGCTCGGCGATCTCTCGCGGGGCCGCTTCGGCGAATCGCTGTGGACCCAGCGCGGCGTGCTGAGCCTGCTCGCCGAGCGGCTGCCTGTCACGCTGGAGCTGTCCCTGCTATCCCTCGTCTTCGCCGTGCTCTACGGCGGGATCACCGGCGTGGTCGCGGCCGTGAGGCAGGATGACTGGCTGGACATGTCGCTTCGAAGCGTCGCCATGGTATTCCTCTCCCTGCCCTCCTTCTGGCTCGGCACGCTGGCCATCGTGCTCCCGTCGCTGTACATCGGCTGGAGCCCCAATATCCGCCTCGTTCCGTTCGCTACCGATCCGCTGGCGAGCCTCGCCCAGTTCCTGCTGCCGGCCGCCATCCTCGGCACCCACCTGGGCGCGCCCGTGATGCGGATGATCCGCGCGATGATGCTCGAGACGTTCCGGCAGGACTATATCCGCACCGCGTGGGCCAAGGGGCTCGAGCCGCGGCGTGTGATCCTCAAGCACGCGCTCAGGAACGCCGCCATTCCCACGGTGACGATTCTCGGCGTGCAGACTTCCCAGGCCATAGCCGGCAGCGTCGTCATGGAGACCCTCTTCCAGCTCCCAGGCATGGGCAGCCTCCTGGTGGAAGCCGTCGCCCATCGCGACTTCCCCACCTTCCAGGCGCTCGTGCTCTGCCTGGCCCTCTTCGTGCTCGCAGTCAATATCCTCGTGGACTTCGCGTGCCTGGCGATAGACCCGCGGCTCCGGGCGCAGGCCCATTGAGCGGCTTCAGGCGCCTCACGCGCGACCTCGTCCGCCGCAAGCCGCTCGGCGCCGCGGGGGGCGCCGTCGCGCTCGCGCTATTCCTGGTCGCCGTGTTCGCCGACGCGCTCGCGCCCTACGGCTTCAACGCCACGTCGCTGCTCCACGCGCTGCAGAAGCCGGGAGCGGCCCACTGGTTCGGCACCGACGAGCTGGGGCGCGACGTGCTGAGCCGCGTGATCTACGGCGCCAGGGTGTCCCTCTACGTCGGGCTCGCGGCGACGGCGTTGTCGGTCATCCTCGGCAGCCTCATCGGCGTCGTGAGCGGCTACTTCGGTCGGGGCGTGGACCTCATGCTCCAGCGGCTGGTAGACGCGTGGATGGCCTTTCCCGGCCTGGTCATGGTCATCGTGATCCTGGCGCTGCTGGGCCCGGGGCTGTGGAGCGTCATTCTCGCCCTGGGGCTGAGCTACGCTTTCCCGCTCTCGCGCATCATTCGTAGCGCCGCCATGGTCGTGAGGGAGCAGCCGTATATCGACGCGAGCCGGGCCGTGGGCGCTTCACATCGACGCATCCTGGCCCGGCACGTGATGCCGAATATCATGGCGCCGATCATCATCGTCGCCAGCAACTCCATGGGCTTCGTCATTCTCGTGGAGGCCGCGGTGAGCTTCCTCGGCTACGGCGTGCCTCCGCCACAGCCGTCGTGGGGCGGTATGCTGAGCGCGACGGGCCGTCAGTACATGGTGCGGGCGCCGTGGCTGTCCGCCTTTCCGGGCATTGCCCTTGGCCTGGCGGTATTCAGCTTCAATGTGCTGGGCGATGCCCTGCGGGACCTGCTCGACCCGCGGCTGGCGGGATCCGACGGGATATTCAGGCAGACACCATAGGAGGACGATCATGGGACGCCTGCTGCTGCTCACGCTGCTGGGCGCGGCTTCGCGAAAATCGCCAAGGAGCTGAACGACGAGGGCGTCCCCGCCCCGCGCGCGGAGCGAGAAGGCGTTTGAGCCATTCAGCGCGGGCTTGCCTTGAGGAGCTGGCGCGCGATGACCATGCGCTGGATCTCCGGCGAGGCATGGCGCCCTCCCGAGATCACCCGTTCGTGCCGGTACTCGTGGCCGGGGTATGAGGACACCGCGACGGCAAGCCCGTCACTGGATGGCTCCCGCTCGCGTGAGCTCAGAGATTTCGCTCGCGCTCAGCCCCAGAAGCTCCCGGAGCACGTAGTCATTGTCCGCCCCGAGCTCCGGCGCCGGCGTGAATCGTCCCCGCCACCCCTCGGAGTCCATCCAGGGCAGGGCGGTGGTGCGCGAGCCGTCCGGCAGCTCGGGGAACAGTCCTCGCTCGGCGAACTGCGGGTCGGCGAGCACGTCCGCGACGCTTCGCGATCGCGCCGCCGGCACGCCTTCCTGCTGGAGGAGGGTTTCCGCGTCCGCGGCCGCCCGCGCTCGCAGCCAGTGCGCCAGCTCGCGGTCGAGCTCCACCTTCCGCCTGAGCCTCGCCGGCCCGTCCAGGTGGCGTGGATCGGCGGCGAGGTCCGGCCGGCCCATCGCCCGACACAGCCCCTGCCATTGCGCGTCGGTCTTGACCGTGACCGCCACCCACTCGTCGTCCCCGCCGCAGGGGAAGCAGCCGCCCGGGGAGGCTCCCGGCTCGCGGTTCCCTCCTGGCGACTCGCTGCCGGCTCCGAGGCTGTGCCGGAGAAGCGATTCGGGCAGCAGCGCCACCGTGCTCTCGAGCATCGACAGGTCCACGTAGGCGCCCTGGCCGGTCCGGCGGCGGTTGTGGATAGCCGCCAGGACGGCGAGCGTCTCCCACATCGCGGTGATGGGATCCGTCCAGGCGGGCAGGACGCCCATCGCCTCCAGGCGCGCATTCGGCTCGCCGATCATGCCCGCCCGGCCGCTGTACCCCTGAAGGAGCGTGCCGTACGCGAGCGCGTCCTTTTGCGGCCCCGTGCGCCCGACTCCCGAGGCGGACACGTAGACGAGATCTTCGCGGACGGCGCGGAGGTGGTCGTAGCCGAGCCGGTACCGGTCGAGCACGCCCGCCGAGAAGTTCTCCACGACCACGTCGCTGATGGCGACGAGCCGGTGCACGAGCTCCTGCCCGGCGGGGAGCGTGATGTTGATCGTGCAGCTCCGCTTGCCGTTGTTCGCGACCGCGAACCAGGCGCTGCGGTTCGCGTACTCCGGACGGAGGGACGACTCGACCTTGATGACCTCGGCCCCCATGGCCGCGAGCATCTTGGTCGTCATCGGGCCCGCCATCACCCAGCTGAAATCGACGACGCGAATCCCCGCGAGCACCGCCTGCTTCACGAGCCCTCGACCTTCATTCATTGCTCCGACGCGCGCCTACTAGACCACGCCGTGCCGCCGGAGCTCTTCGAGCTCGGCGGACGACAGGCCGAGACGCCCGAGGAAGACCTCCGGGTTCGCTTCGCCGAGTGCGGGACTGCGCACCACGCTCTTGCGCGGCAGCTCGGCCCCGTCGGTGGTGCGCATGTGGAACGGCAGGCCCGGAATCGGCAGCGCCGTGCCATCCGCCGTGGGAAGCCGGTGGAAGAACCCGCGATGCTCGAGCTGGGCGTTGGTCAGGAGGTCCGCCGGCGTGCTGATGGGAAAGCACGCCACCCTCGCGGCCTGCGCCCGCTCGAAGACCTCGCGGCGGCTGTGGTGAACGGACCACTCCGCCATGAGCTCCTGAAGCCGGAGACCGTTCGCGCGGCGCGCCTCCCGGTCGCCACAGAGCGCGGCGTCCGTCGACCACTCGGGGCCGCCCAGCACCTCGATCCACCGCTGCCACTGGTGCTGCTCCCGGGGCGAGACCATCACGAAGCCGTCCGCGCAGGGCAGGATCCAGACCAGACCGCCGGCCACCTCGGCGCCGCCGGAGTTTTCTTTCCGGCGTCGATTGAACCGGCGCTCGCCCCGCGACCAGTTGCCGACGGGCTCGACGAGCAGATGCGCGTAGAAGTCGCTCACCGCCAAATCGATGTCGGGTCCGGCGTGCCCGGCCTGGACCATCAGGAGCCCCCAGAGAGCCGCGATCGCCCCGGCGATGCCGGCGGCCAGAGGTCCCTCCCGGTCGGCTCCGCCCACGGGGGGCGTCCGGCTCGGGTCGGCGACCGGCATCGCCTGGTGATAGGCCCAGCCCGCGAAGTGCTGGATCACGAGGTCGGAGGTGGCGCGCTCGCGCCGGGACCCCGTCCGGCCGTACGGCGTGACCGAGAGCCACACCAGCCGCGGGTTCTCCCGCCGCAGCGCCCCGGCGCCCAGCCAGGGCGTGCTGCTGCGCGAGGCCCGTCCGGACTCGAGGAGGATCTGGCTGCGGTCGGTCAGTCGCTTGAGGAGGTCAGCGCCCGTGGGCCTGTCCGGGTCGAGCGTGATGCTACGCTTGCCGGCGTTGACGTAGGCGAAGAGCGCGCTGTCACCGCCGTACGGCGCGTCCGGCCCAAACGGCCCCTCGTGCCGGAGGGCGTCGCCGGTGCCGGGCTGCTCGATCTTGAGCACCTCGGCTCCGAGCTCGGCCAGGATCCGGCCGCAATAGGCCGCTGAGAGCCCCACCGCCCATTCGACCACGGTGACGCCGCGGAGCAGGTCCGCCGTCATTCGAGCCGGCGCTCAGCGGGACGCCGGCACGAAGCCGCTCGCCGTTCCCACCGTGAGCTTGTCGCCGAGCTGGTTCTCCAGCCACACCTCGCACTCCACGCGCTCGCGGCCGTCCACCGTGGCGGTCGTCTTGACGTTGCCGTGCGTGGTCAGGGTGTCGCCGGGGCGAGCCGGCTGAATGAACGTGACCGAGATCTCTCCGCCACGGACGAAGCCCTCGCCCAGCAGGCGGACCATCATCTCGTCGAGGTAGCCGACGAGCTGCCCTCCCTGGACGATCGCTCCGCCGAGACCGCTGGCCTTGGCCTTGGCGTCATCGCTGTGGATGTTGCCGGCCCCTGAGTAGCGGGCCATCTTCTCTGCGGTGATGACCTTGCTGAGTCGTGGAAATTCCACACGAGCCTCCTTTCTACTTCTGCAGCTGGAAATCAGGTGACAGCACGAGCTGGGTCCGCCGGTCCAGGACCAGAGGGGTGCCCTTCTCATCGGTGAAGAGCGCTTCCAGCGTGATGAACCGCTTCCCGCGGCGCTCGTACTTCTCGACGAGGCGGCCGACAGCCTGGACCTTCATGCCGGGGCGGACCGGCGCGAAGAACTTGAAGGCCTGCTTCGCACGGATGTTAGGACCGATGTCGCGCTGGATGTACTCCTGGAACAGCGCGGTCATGGCGAGCTTGGGAACCAGGTCCGGCGGCGCGGTCCGCCCGCCGAAGGGGCCCTCCGTGCCGGCGAACCACGCGTGGTCGTTGTCCATCGACGCCAGGTACTCGTCGATCATCTCGCCGGTCACGGTGAGCTCGAAGCGGCCCGTCTCCGTTCCGACCTGAAGCTCCTCCCAGGAAATCGGCATGCGCTCATCCTTTCTTGCGCCCGGCGGGCGGGGCGGCGCCCGCCCCGAGCGCGGCGCTCGGCTCGAGGGTCCTGCCGCGAATGGCCCTGGGCAACGCCAGGGTGATCGCCGCCAGCGCGACTCCGATCAGGTCCGTCAGCAGCACCGGCGTCATCGCCAGCATCCCCGCCGCCGCCAGCAGGACCTGCTGCCACCAGGCCAGCGGATAGATCCAGTGCCGGCCCATCGCCGCCGCCAGCAGCACGCAGCCGAACACGCCGAAGACGATGGCCTGCGCGATGTCGAGGATCGACCCGATGCCGAAGATTTGAGGGTGAAAGGCGAACAGAAACGGCACCAGGAATCCGGCCATGGCCAGGCGGCACGATTCCCAGGACGTCGCCCACACGTTCGCCCGGGCCAGCCCCGCGGCCACGAAGGAGGTCCCCGCCACCGGCGGCGTGAGCCCGGACATACACGCGTAATAGAAGCTGAACATGTGGATGACGATCGGCTGGACGCCCATCTTCTCGAGCGCCGGCCCCACCACCGCAACCGTGATGATGTAGGACGGCACCGTGGGGAGCCCCGTGCCCAGGATCAGGCTGATGACGGCGGCGATGACGAAGCCGAGAAAGACGTTGCCGCCGGCGGCGGAGAAGATCAGCTCCGAAAACTTCAGTCCGACGCCGGTGAGCCCCATCACCGCCACCATGATCTGCGAACCGGCCACCAGCACGCCGATCACCGCGGCGGTCCCGGCGCCGTCGCGGCATCCGTCCACCACGTGGCGCACCCCGTCCTTCGCGCGCCCGCCGAGCCCGCGGTCGCGATCGTAGAGCAGGCGGAATCCGAAGTAGACGCCGAGGCACGTCGCGATGGCCCAGAATCCCGCGTAGCGAGGCGTGTACAGCATGAAGAGGAAGTAGCTGAGCGCCGCCAGCGGGATGGCGAGGACCAGCATCTCGCGTCCGATGTCGCGGACCCGCGGGATGTCGTGCGCCGCCACCGGCTTGAGCCCGCGCTTGCAGGCCTCGAAGTAGACGGTGGCGGCGATCACCGCATAGTAGAGCACCGCGGGGATCGCCGCCATCTTCGCGATCTTGAGATAGGGGATGCCGAGGATCTCCGCCATGACGAAGGCACCGGCGCCCATGATCGGCGGCATGATCTGGCCGCCGGAGGCCGCCGCCGCCTCGACGGCGCCGGCGAACTGCGCCGGGTATCCCTGCCGCTTCATCATCGGGATGGTCATCGCTCCCGTCGTGGCCACATTGGCCACGGCGCTGCCGTTGATCATGCCCATGATACCGCTCGCGATCACGGCGACCTGCGCCGCGCCTCCTCTCACCCGGCCGGCGGCGATCAGCGCGAGGTTCAGGAAGGCGGACGCGCCGCCGGTGGCGAGCAGGATCGATCCGAAGATCACGTAAACGGCGATCACGGTCGCCGAGACGGCGGTGAGACCGCCGTACATCCCCATCGGGTTGAGGAACGACGTGTCGATCAGCGTCTTGAGGGGGAACCCCTGGTGCTCGAAAACGCCGGGGAGCCAGGGGCCGACCATGCCGTAGGCCAGGAACGCGACCGTCAGCGCCGTGAACTCCCAGCCGATCACCCGGCGCGACGCCTCCAGCAACAGCCCGACCATCACGTAGCCGAGGGCGGTGTCGAGCGCCGTGGGATCGGCGTAGCCGAGATCACGCAGGATGCGGAACCGCTGCTCGATGACGTACGCGGTGATGCCGAGCCCCACCGCGGCCATCAGGCCGTCGGCGATCAGCGTCCACCGCGTGCGCCGCGCGACGGGCCGGCTGACGAGGAACACGAGCGCGGTGGCCATGCCCACGTGGAAGGCCCGCTGCGCGATGGCGTAGAAGGGCCCCGCGTACGCGGTGTAGACGTGGAAGCCGGCCAGCACCAGCGCGAGCGTCGTGATCGCGCCGTGCCACCCGCGCTGGACCGGCGTGGAGCGCGCCTCGGCCGGGGGACTTTCGCCCTGCATCAGCGTGCCTTCATGCGACTCCCCTCCGCCATGCTACTTCGCCTCGGGCGGGATGAGACGGTCCGGGATCTTGAAGCCTTTCTCGCGGTAGAAGCGGACGGCGCCGGCGTGCAGCGGCAGCATGGCCTCGCTCGCAGAGTTTTCCATCGTCACGAGCGACAGCGACTTGTGCGTCTTCGCCACCTCTGGCAGCACGTCGAAGTAGGCCTTCAGGAAGTTGTAGACCACGTCGGCGGGGACGTCCTTCATGACGCCGATCTGGCCCTGCCACGAGGCGACGGTCTGAACCGGCCTGTCCTGCTGCGAATACGTGTTGGCGGCGATGAAGGACTTCCCCAGGAAGGGGTACAGTTTCTTCGCCACCGTGATCTCGTCGTCGGTGAACGCCACGAACGTGACCGGCCGCGCCGCGTGAGCCTCCACGACGCCGCTGGTCGGGTTGCCGCCCGTGCCCCGGTACGAGAGGCCCACGATCTGCCGGTCCGAGTACATCTCCAGCGCGTCGCTGAGCGTCGCCTCGACGTACGCGGGCTTGATGCCGAGGGCGTCGAGGATGCCGATCGTGATGCCCGTGCTCCCGCCGCCCGTCGGGCCGGGGTTGAACTTCTTGCCGGCGAGGTCGCGCAGCGACTTGACGCCGGCATCCCGGGCGACGAAGATCTGCCACACGGCCGGGCTGTAGTTGGCCAGGTGACGGATGCCGTTGTTCTTCCCCAGCTTCTTCTCGATCAGCACGGCGTCCATGATGCCCATCTGGGCGCTCTTCTGCTTCTCCATCCGGTACATGTTCTCTTCGGTGCCGCCCGACTCCTGCACGGTGATGTCGTAGCCGGTCGCGGCGGCCACGGCCTTCATGTGCTGCGCCGCCCACAGGTACTGGCTCGTGTTGGTGGGCGTGGCGGTGAAGACGAGACGAACCTTCTTGCCCCCCTGGGCGCCCGCGACCGCGAAGACGACGAGCACGAGTGCGACCGAGAGCAGGGCGGCTCCGATGAATCGGCGTATCGCTGACATGCGATCTCCTTCCTCGAAAGTGTCCGTCGTCATCACCTTTGGGACTCCGCGAGGCTGCGCGGAACCGATAGGTCGCCAGTCAGCTCGCCCCGGGTGCCCTGCATGGCTGCGGCCCGATTGTAGCGAACCCGCTGGACCTGCGTCCGGCGTTGTTGGGCCGCCCGTCGTCGGAGAATTGCGTCGCGCCGGCCATGGTACACATCCGCCGGCGTGACG
>CAAGKR010103686.1_pt1 | contig 15256 bp, 15 predicted proteins | sample 2556971 | NCBI WGS metagenome assembly CAAGKR01 (sample SAMEA5207829, study PRJEB30636) | soil metagenome | biome: forest; feature: boreal; material: soil | place: USA | collected 2011-09 | depth 1 m | reverse complement strand
CGCGGCGATGGGCTCGGACGGCGCGCGAAGCACCGCTTCGAGCCCCCCGTGGCTGACCGGGATCACAATCCGCCCCGACGGCGGCAGCGGCTCGGTCGGTGGCATCGTGAGAACCTTACCATCGGGTGGTTTCTAGATCGGCGCGCAGTAGGACGCGCCGCTGTCCCCGCTGACGATCCGAAAACCGGTGGCGGCGTCCGCTCCGGCATCGGCGGCGGCGCCGACCTTGCACTCGAGCGACGGATCGCGCGTGCAGGAATTTGCGGCCGAGCAGGCGACCAGACAGATCTGTTGGCCGCCGCTCCAGTGGGCGCAGGCCGCGCCGGTGGGGCAGGGGTGGGTGTCGTCGCACGCCGCGCTACACAGTCCCAGCGTCCCCAAGTCGGCGCAGAAGCCGGTCGTGCAGCGCGTCCCGTCGAGCACGCCGTTCGCGTTGCGACAGGACGCACCTAGATCACCTGCCGCCCCGAGCGGGAGACAGCCCCGCACCCAGCTGGCCGTGGCCGAGCCACCGGCCGGGATCTCCTCGCAGACGAATCCCGCTGCGCAGCCGGTGTCCGCCTGACACGCGGTCAGACAAAGCGGCGCGCTGGCCTCGGCCGAGACGCCGCCTTCGGCCGAGACGCCGCCTTCGGCCGAGACGCCGCCTTCGGCCGAGACGCCGCCTTCGGCCGAGACGCCGCCTTCCGTCGGAACGCCGGCTTCGGTCGGCGTGGCTCCGGGTGTATAGGCGGCGCAGGCCGCACCGGCGCCGCAGAATCCCGTTGCGCAGCTCGTCGAGCAGATCCCACGCAGGAACGCCGTCCCACATCCGCTGCCTGGCCGGCAAAGGCAGTGAAGGCCCTCGCCGCATTGAGCGTCCACGTCGCAAGGTGCGCCGGTCGCGACCGGTTGAACGACGATCAGGCTGCGCCGCAGCTGGGACACGGTTCCGACGGTGCCGCCGCCGGTCACGTTCACGTCGTAACTGCCGGGAAGGGCGTACGTGTGCAGCGGGGCGCGATCCGTCGAAGGCGGTGTCCCATCGCCGAAGGTCCATAGGAAACTGGTCAGCTCGGCAGATCCCACCGGTGAAAACGACACCGCCAGCGGCGCGGTTCCCGTGCAGGCGACGGCGCTGGTGTCGAACGTCGCGCAGCCCGTGACGGCGATGTCGAGCGTGAGCGGCCCGAGCCCGTCGTTGTTCGCCGCGTCGGCCACCGCCGCGTCGGCGCCGGGCGGAACGAAGAAGCGTTGGCGACAGGCCTGGAGAGTCCAGACCGTCAGCCCGATCGTGATGGCGCAAAGCAACAGCTGGCGGCGCCGATCCACGTTGCGGCCAGCCTCCCGCGCTCCGCGCCGTCGGTCAAGGCGCGACGTGGCGGGTTCGTCCGGCGAGGACGACACCCAGCACCGCGGCGCCTCCGCTCGAAAAGCCGAGACCGACCCGACCCAGCCTGGGAACGACGTTCTTTACCACAACGGGAACGGCCGGCTGACCTTCGAGCTGATAAAAGTACAGAACCGCCTCGTCCCCGGCGCGCAGACGGAGCGTGGTCTCGATCGCGGCCCCTGCTTCAGAGACGTCCAGAACCCGAACGTCGGTCACCCCGTCGGGCAGCTCGAGCGTCGCGGCCCAATCGACCGGAAAGCGCGGATGCTTTCGCTCGTAGCTGGTGAGATCCACCGGGAGCGGTTCGGTCGCGACGTCCGCCGCGGGACCATCCAGCGCGCAGTTTCCAGTGAGAACGGCGGACTCTGTCAGGATCGATTCCGCCATCTGGTGAAAGGCACGCACCTCGTCGTCGAGACCGCGCTGCGCGAGCAGCGGTGTGCCGGCGGCGATCGCCTGAACCACCCGCGGATTCTTCTGAAGGCAGCCCAGCGCCGACAGCGGGATGCCAAGGCGCTCGCGCACGATCCGCGCGAACGCATGGAAGGACTCCGCCGCCTCCGGCGCGGTGGTGGCGTTTCCCACCAGCCCGCCGGAGAATTGCGCCAGCACTGCGCGGGCGTCGGCGCCGTAACGTCGCTCGGCGCGCAGCGCCGCGCTCTTCAAGAAGGCGTACGTCGCCTCGAGCGCGGGACGGTCGCCGGTCGAGACCAGCAGGCGCGCGGCGCCGGCGGCGAAGAAGTCCCAGAGATCGTCGCGATTGGCGGCCCCGACGTCGACGATCACCACGTCGGCGTCCAGCGCCGCAAGCTCGAGCAGAATCGCGCGGCGAGCCGCTGCATCGGGCACGCGCGCCACCCGACTGGCGCCGGACCAGAGCCGCACGTTGCGGATGCGGGTGGGACGCTCCGTCTCGTCGTCGGCCGGCGCGACACCGAAGAGGGCGTGCTGACGCGGCGTTCGCAAGTCCAGGTCGACCAGGACCACCTGCCGGCCGAGTCCGGCGACGGCAACCGCTAAGTTCGAGGCGATGACGCTCTTGCCGACCCCCGGCAAGGCGGCGCCGACCGCGATCACGCGCGGCGCGCGTCGACTCACGAGCGGCGGCTGTCCCAGGGGCGGGTGCCAGCGCCCGCTCGACATCACTCGCACGCCGCGCACGGCGGCTCGCTTTGCCGACGAAGACATGCGTGATTTGTCGCCCGAGCCCGCTTGACGGTCGGACATAACGAAGGTTCCCCCTGGACCCCTGTTCGTCGTTTCGGGCCGGTAGCTAAAGATGCGGCCCCGAATCGTCGATGGGGAGCGCATGACCTTTCGAGAAGGGATTGGCAGTGGGTGGCACCCCCTGTCGGCGTCGCCTGCCGGCCCGGCGGTCGCTGAGCCGCAGGTCGACCACGGCGCGATCACCCCCGCACCCAGCGTCACTCTGCCTGTCGACTTGCCGACGCTGCTGCGCGAGCTGGAGGACGCCTACATCCGGGCGGCCCTCGAGCAGACCCGCAGCAACAAGAAGGAAGCGGCGAAGCTCTTGGGTCTCGGCCGCACGACCCTCGTCGAGAAGCTCCGCCGCCGGAACATGGCCGGCGTCCGCCAACGGGCATAGGAGCGCCGCCGGCCCCTCTAGGATACAGTCTCGGGGTGAAGCGCGCCGAGACTCTGGCCGGCTGGGGCCGGTCGCCCGTCGTGCCCGGTTGCGAGGTGCGGTCCGAGGATCTGCCGCGGATCACGATGGGGCGACCGCTCACCCGAGGCCTTGGCCGGTCGTACGGCGATTCGTCGCTGCCCGCCGCGGGCGATCGGGAGGTGGCTTCGACGATCCTCGCCGATCGGATTTTGTCGTTCGATCCCGAAGGCGGGATGCTGCGCGCCGAAGCTGGCCTGTCGCTCCACGATCTCTATCGTCTCTTGTTGCCGCGCGGGTGGTTCGTCCCGGTGACGCCCGGGACGCAGTTCGTCACGGTGGGAGGCATGGTCGCGGCCGACGTGCATGGCGGCAACCACCACCGCGACGGATGCTTCGGCGCGCACGTCACCCGGCTCCGCATGCGGGTGGCCGATGGGCGGATCGTCGAGTGCTCGCCCACCGTGAAGAGCGATCTCTTCCGCGCCACGATCGGGGGAATGGGCCTAACGGGCCACATCTTGGAGGTGGAATTCAAGATGGTCGCCGTCTCGTCCCCCTGGTTGTGGGGAGAATCGCAGCAGGTGCGCAGCGTCGGCGAGTTCGTCGAGGTCCTGGGCCGCGCCGCCGCCGATTGGCCGTTCACCAAAGGGTGGATCGACTGCGTCTCGCGCGGAAAGAACCTCGGTCGCGGCGTCATGTACCGCGCGCGCTGGGCGACCGCCGTCGAGGCCCCCGCCCGGCCGCCCGCGCACAAGAAAGGTTTCGGGCTGCCCATCAACTTGCCGAGCTGGACGATCAACCGCCTGACCTCGCGGATCTACAACGGGCTTTATTTCCGCACCCACCCCACCCGGCAGGCAGGCGTCATTAACCCGGATGCCTTCTTCTATCCCCTTGACGCCGTTCGCCACTGGAACCGCGTTTACGGCAAGAAGGGTTTCACGCAGTATCAGTGCGTCATCCCGCGCGGCAGCGGCTCCGCCGTGCTTGGGCGGTTCATGGAGATCGTGACCCGGCAGGGGTCCGCTTCGCCCGTCTGCGTGATCAAGGACTGCGGGCCCGAAGGGGAGGGGCTGCTCTCGTTCCCCAAGACCGGTATCTCGATTGCAATCGACTTCCCGGTGAGGGCCTGGACGCAAGGGGTGGTCGACGCGCTCAACGATCTGGTGGTGGGCGAGGGCGGGCGTATCTACCTCGCCAAGGACACCTTCACCCGGCGCGAGCACTTCTTGAAAATGGAGCCGCGGCTGGCCGAATGGCAGGCGATTCGTCGGCGCTGGGATCCCGAAGGGCGCCTGCGCAGCGCCCAATCGGTGCGGCTGCTCGATCCGGAGCCGGCGGCCGGAGGTCCACCGTGAAGGTCGTGGTGCTGGGCGCGACGAAAGGCATGGGTCGGGCGCTTGCGCGCCGGCTGATCGAACGCGGCGACGCGCTTCATCTCCTAGGTCGCGACGCGGAGGATCTCGCCCGAAGCGCGCGAGACCTGGAAGCTCGCGCCGGCAGCGCGGCCGGATCGGTCGGCACTTCGACCTGCGACCTCGAACGGCCGGAGGGGTTCGCGCCGGCGCTCGAGGCCGCCGAAGCCGGCCTCGGTGGATTAGACGCGGTGGTGGTTACCGCGGGTTTGTTCGCGACCCAGGAGCGGCTGGAAGCGGACGCGGAGCTCGCGCGCCGGCTGCTGACGGTCGATTTCGCGAACACGGTGGTGTTCTGCGAGGAAGCGCGCAGGAGGCTGCTCACCCGCGGCGGCGGGACGCTCTGCGTGTTCAGCTCCGTCGCGGGCGAGCGCGGCCGCAAGCCGGTCGTGCTCTACGGCGCGGCGAAGGCGGGGCTGTCGCGCTATCTCGAAGGGCTCGATCACAAGTTTCGCGCGCAGGGCCTGCGCACGATTTGCGTGAAGCCTGGGTTCGTGCGCACCGGCATGACCGAAGGGCTCAAGACGCCCCCGTTCGCCGGCGACCCCGATGCCGTGGCGGCCCGCGTGGTCCGCGCCATCGACCGCGGCAGCCCGGTGGTCTACGCGCCGGGGATCTGGGCCCTGATCATGTTGGTGATCCGATTTCTTCCGCGTTTCGTGATGCGCAAGATCAAGTTTTGATCGATCGTGAGGGTTTCATGCCCTCGGTCGCGGTATCGGCCCCGACGTCATCGTGTTGGCGCAACACTTCTCTTGACGCCGCGCCCAAGCTCGGCCTAAATGCTGCGCGACGAGGATGAGTCCTCTCTTTCGGCCCAAGCACAACACGCTCGCTCAGATCTCTCTGTTCTTGGCGGCGGCGGGGGCGTTGGGAGTGCCGAGCGGCCTGATGCTGTATGCCCGCACGCCGTACGCACGCGGGATGCAGGAGCCAATCGAGCAACCGCTGCAGTTTGACCACCGCCACCACACCCGCGACGAAGGGATCGACTGCCGCTATTGTCACAACACCGTCGACAAGTCGCCGGCCGCGAGTATTCCCCAGACGCAGCTCTGTCTCAACTGCCACTCGCAGATCTGAAACAAGAGCCCCCTCCTCGAGCCGGTGCGCGAGAGCTTCTTCCGGAACAAGCCCCTCGAGTGGAGGCGCGTCTACAAGGTTCCAGAGTTCGTCTACTTCAACCATTCGATTCACGTGAACAAGGGTGTCGGGTGCGTGAGCTGCCACGGCCGTGTCGATCAGATGGCGGCCGTCGAGAAGGCGACGCCGCTGACGATGGGCTGGTGCCTCGATTGTCACCGGCATCCAGAGGAGAATCTCCGGCCGGTCTCCGAGGTCGCGAACATGGATTGGGAACCGGAGGGAGATCCGCTCGAATCGGGACGCCTGCTCGCCGCGCAGAACGACGTTCACACCCGCACGAGCTGCACCACGTGCCACCGATGATGATGGTCATTCCAAATAAGGCCGATCGCGGGGGGGAGCGCGAGCGGAAATCCACCCCACGCGCGAAGACGCGCGCGGGGACCCCGGGCTCGCGCGAGCCCGTCGCGGGGGGAGCGGGACCCTTCGAGGGTCCCGAACACAAATGAGCTGCGACGACAACCACGAGGCGCGCGCGAAGGACCGCGCCCGTCGCTCCCTGCCCATCGCGGGGGGCGCGGGACCCTCCCAGGGTCCCGAACAGGATCGTCCCTATTGGCGGTCCATCGAGGAGCGTTCGCGGCTCCTCCCGGTGCCCGGCGCGGCCAACGAGTTTCCGAGTGGCGCATCCGAGATGGACGGCGTTTCCCGCCGGGGATTCATGCAGCTGCTTGGTGTCTCGACGGCGATCGCGACGGTCGGTGCCGCCTGCCGGAAACCGAACGAGAAGATCATTCCGTTCGTGCGCCGGCCCGAGGAGTCGACACCGGGCAACGCGCTCCACTTCGCCACCGCCTATGCGCTCGAGGGGTATACGAGCGGCCTTTTGGTCGAGAGTCACGAAGGGCGTCCCACCAAGGTCGAGGGGAACCCGGCCCACCCCGAGACGATCGGCGCCACCACGGTGACGGAGCAGGCGTTGATTCTGGGCCTTTACGACGACGATCGGGCCAAGCAGCTCCGGCGGGGTAGCGACGCGATCACCTGGCCGACGTTCCTGTCCGACGTCAAAGCCCGCCGCACGAAGCTCTCCGAGAACGGGGGCGCGAACCTCCGGTTTCTGACCGGGCCCACCACCTCTCCGCTGCTGGCCGATCTGCGCCGCCGAATTCTCGAACGCTTCCCTCAGGCGAAGTTCGTCAGCTACGCGGCGGTCGCGGGTGACGGCGCCGTCCTGGGATCGAAGATGGCGTTCGGTCGTCCGTTGGTGCCGCGCCATCACCTGGCGTCGGCCGCCGTCATCGTCTCGCTCGATTCCGATTTTCTGGCCGACGGGCCGGAGCAGACGCGGCTGTCGCGCGAGTTCGCGGCGCGACGTGAGCCCTCTCGGGACATGAGCCGCCTCTATGTGGTCGAGCCGGCCATGACGGTCACGGGGGGCATGGCGGATCACCGGTTGCGCCTGCGCGGGTCGGACGTCGGCGCGCTCCTCGGCTCCCTGTGCGCATTGCTCTCCGGCCGCGGACTTTCGGCGCTCGGCCCGGTCGGGTCGCTTGGGCATGGGCAGGGGTCCTGGGATCCCAAATGGCTGGTCGCGGTGTGCGGGGATCTGGAGCGTAACCGTGGGCGTTCGCTGATCATCGCGGGGCGCCGGCAGCCGCCGGTCGTCCACGCTCTGGCGGCGGCGCTCAACGTTGCGCTCGGCAACCTCGGCAGCACGGTCGAATACGGTGTTCCGATCACCACCGACGATACCGCGGGCCCAGCGTTGCTCGGGGCGCTCGCCGAGGACATCGCCGCGGGCAGCGTGGACACCTTGGTGATCACCGCCGAAAATCCGGTCTATTCGGCGCCGGTCGACTTCAAGCTCGCCCGGCTGTTCAAGCGGATCCCGAATGTCATCTATCACGGCCTCTACGAGGACGAGACGGCCGCGACCTGCAACATTTTCGTTCCCGCCGCGCACGCCCTCGAATCGTGGGGCGACGGACGTGCGACCGACGGCATCGTGTCGATCGTGCAGCCGCTCATCGCCCCCTTGTGGGGCGGCCGGACGGAGGCCGAGGTCCTCGCGGCGTTCGTCGGCGACGGAGATCTCGGGACCCACGAGCTTCTGCAGCGGTACTGGCGTGGCATGGCCAGATTGCCGGGGAGTCTGGTCGGGTCGTTCGACGGCGTTTGGGAGCGCTGGCTGTCCGACGGCATCGTTCCCGACACCGGCGCCGGCGCGGAGGCCAGCTTGGCCGTCAACAGCCAGGCCCTCGCGCAGGCGGCCGCGCCGCTGCTCACGCGCAACGGTTCCGGGATCGAGATCGCGTTCGCGACCGATCCAAAGGTGTTCGACGGCCGGTTCGCCAACAACGCCTGGCTGCAGGAGCTGGCCCACCCGATCAGCAAGCTCACCTGGGACAATGCGCTTCTGATCTCCGACGCAACGGCGAAGGGCCTGGACCTCGAAACCGGCGACGTCGTGGAGATCGCCTACCGGGAGCGTGTGCTCGAAGCGCCGGCGCTGATCGTGCCCGGACACGTCGACGACGCGGTCACCCTGCCGCTCGGGTACGGACGGACCGCCACCGGGCACGTCGGGCGCGGCGTCGGCTTCAACGCGAATGCGCTGCGCACGAGCGATGCCCCCTGGTTCGATCGCGGCGCGACGCTGAACAAGACCGGGAAGCGTTTCAAATTCGCGATCACCCAGGATCACTGGAGCATGTCTCCCGACGGGCGGGACATCCCGCCGCCGGCGGTGTCCGCGCCCCTGGCCGAGGTTCTCAGCGCCGGCTCGATGTTCCACGAAGAGATGGAGGAGCGTCGCGGTCCGCTCCCGGTCATCCACGAGCCAGTCGACTACAGCGGCCAGGCCTACAAGTGGGGGATGGCGATCGATCTCAACAGGTGCACGGGCTGCAACGCCTGTGTGGTGGCCTGCCAGTCCGAGAACAACATCCCGAGCGTCGGCAAGGATGGCGTCGGTCGCGGGCGCGAGATGCAGTGGATCCGGATCGACCGCTACTTCAGCGGGCCGGTCGAGACGCCCGAGATGATCAACCAACCGCTCGGCTGCGTCCACTGCGAGACGGCGCCCTGCGAGTACGTCTGCCCGGTCAACGCCACCGTCCACAGCGACGAGGGGTTGAACGAGATGATTTACAACCGCTGCATCGGCACCCGGTACTGCAGCAATAACTGTCCTTACAAAGTGCGGCGGTTCAACTTCCTCGACTACACCGGTGACGTCAGCGCGGCGCGCGAGCTGGGGATGAACCCCGAGGTGACGGTCCGCTCGCGCGGCGTCATGGAGAAGTGCACCTACTGTGTGCAGCGGATCGAGCGCAAACGGATCGCCACCCGCGTCGAGGGACGGACGATCGCTGACGGGGAGCTCGAGACCGCCTGTCAGCAGGGCTGCCCGACTCAGGCCATCGTGTTCGGATCGCTCAACGATCCAAGGTCCAAGGTCTCCCAGCTTCACGCCGACACCCGCCGCTACGATCTGTTGCACGAGATCGGCACCCGTCCGCGCACCGCTTATCTTGCGCGCGTGCGCAATCCCAACCCCGAGCTCGCGAAGGTGGACTAGGCGATGGCCGCTCCCAATCTGTCGCACGATCCGCTCGAGCCGCTTCCCCTCATCGAGGGGACGTACACCGATCAGACCATCAACGACAGCCTGCTCGAACACGTCTGGCGGGGTGCCGGCAGGGGTTGGTGGATGCTGTTCGGCTGCGCGCTCTCGATGCTGGGCCTGCTCGTCATCGCGATCTCTTGGACGGTCTACAAGGGGATCGGGGTCTGGGGGAACAACATCCCGGTCGGCTGGGCGTTTGGCATCATCAATTTCGTCTGGTGGATCGGCATCGGGCACGCCGGGACCTTGATCTCGGCAATCCTGCTGCTCTTCCAGCAGAAGTGGCGCACCTCGATCAACCGGTTCGCCGAGGCGATGACGCTCTTCGCGGTCATCTGCGCCTTGCTCTTCCCGCTGCTTCACACGGGCCGGCCCTGGTTCGCCGCGTACTGGCTGATGCCGTATCCGAGCGTCCAGAGGATCTGGCCGCAGTTCAAGAGCCCGCTGACCTGGGACGTCTTCGCGGTTTCGACCTACTTCACGATCTCGCTCCTGTTCTGGTTCCTGGGCTTGGTGCCAGATCTCGCGGCGCTGCGCGAGTCCTCCAAGAGCAAAACCAAACGGTTCATCTATGGCCTGTTTGCGATGGGCTGGCGGGGATCGGGTCGGCACTGGGCCGAGTACAAATGGGCGTACCTGCTGCTCGCGGGTTTGTCGACGCCGCTGGTGCTCTCGGTCCACACGATCGTGTCGTTCGACTTTGCCACCTCGGTCATCCCTGGCTGGCACACCACGATCTTCCCGCCGTACTTCGTCGCGGGCGCCGTCTTTTCAGGCTTCGCGATGGTCATGACCTGGATGATCCCGGCCCGGCATTTTTTGGGGCTCAAGCACGTCGTGACCATGAAGCACCTCGAGAACATGAACAAGATCATGCTCGTGACGGGGATGATGGTCGGCTACGGCTACGTGATGGAGCACTTCATCGCCTGGTACAGCGGGAACCCCAACGAGATGGGGCAGTTCTTCCTCACCCGTTGGCACGGGCCGATGCGCTGGATTTTCAGGACGATGGTCTTCTGCAACGTCGTCGTGCCGCAGATGTTCTGGTCGAAGCGCCTTCGCACCAACATCCCGGTCATGTGGGTGGCGGCGATCTTGATCAACATCGGCATGTGGTGCGAGCGGTTCAACATCGTCGTCACGTCGCTGCATCAGGACTTCCTGCCGTCGAGCTGGAAGGACTACACGCCGACCTGGGTCGACTTCAGTCTGTTCGTCGGCACCATCGGGCTGTTTTCGACGTTGTTTCTCCTGTTCCTTAAGTTCGTGCCGGCCGTTGCGGTCACCGAGGTCAAAGAGTTGCGGCACGAGCTGGCCGAGCAGGGGACGGCCGCCGGGGGGAGGCACGCATGAGCGGCGGTCACGAAGACTCGGGATTCGTCGCTCGCCGTTTCGTCGTCGCGGAGTTCGCCTCGCCCGAGGCGCTGCTCGCGGGAACGCGCAAGGTGCGCGAGGGCGGCTACAAGGACGTCGACACGCACACGCCGATACCAATTCACGGGCTCGAGGCTGCGCTGGGGCTGGGGCGCCCCAAGATCCCGGCCATCGTTCTTTGCGGTGCCATTGCGGGGATCTGCATCGCGTATTCGATGATCTACTTCTGCAACGTCATCGACTTCCCCATCAACATCGGCAACCGACCGATGCATTCGCCGCCGGCGAATATCCCGATCACCTTCGAGCTGGCGGTCTTGCTGGCCGGTGGGTCGTCTTTTTTCGGCTTCTTCACGCTCGCGGGTCTTCCGCGTCCTTACCATCCGGTCTTCGAGTCGGAGCCGTTCCGACGCGCGGCGATCGATGCCTTCTTCCTGTCGGTGGAGCTGCCCGCGCAAGCCGACGCCGACAAGGCGCTGGCGGACGTGCTCACCGCCGGCGCGGCGACCGTCGAGCTCGTGGTCGAGTCCGAACGATGACGATGCGGGCTCTCACCGTGGTCGGATGGCTGGCGCTGCTGGGGGCGACCGCCTGCGATGAGAACATCCTCGACCCGATGGCCGACTCCCAGCCCAAAGCCAATCGGTATAAGGAGAGCCATTTCTACGAGGACGGCCTGTCCATGCGGGCGCCGCCCGAGGGGACGGTGCCGCGCGAGCGGATCACCTTAAACCCACGTCTGACGACCGGACACGAGGAGGATGGTCCCCTCCAACCTAACGCCGAGCCGCTGCCGAACTACGTGGCGACGGTCCCGCTTCCGATGTCGCGCCGGCTGATCGAGCTTGGCCACAAGCGATTCGACATCACCTGCGCGACGTGCCATGGGCCGGTCGGCGACGGCAACAGCATCGTGGCGACGCAGATGGCGCTGCGGCCGCCGCCGTCTTTGATCCAGGCCAAGTACGTGAGCAAGCCGGCCGGTTACCTCTATGAAGTCATCAGCAAAGGGTTCGGTTTGATGGCGTCCTACGCGGCGGAGCTGACGGTGGAGGAGCGCTGGGCGGTGGTCACGTACCTCCGCGCGCTGCAGCTGAGTCAGAACACTCCGGTAGGCGCTCTGCCGCACGAGGTTCGGCAGCAGCTCGATTCCCTGCCGCCGGGAAGCAACGAGCCCGCGCTGGCGCCACCGCCCGCCGGGGAGGAGAAGCGGTGAGCGCCGTATCCTCGCGTCCGCAAGTGCCGCCGCTGGATCTCGCCCCGTTTCAGGGCGGTGGTCGCTGGGTGGTCGGCGGTGGTCTCGCCGGCCTGGTGTTCCTGATCCTGACGTTCATCGGCGCCGCGGTCAGCCCCCGGGAGGCCTTCTATTCGTATCTGGTCGCCTTCGCTTACTGGTGCGGCATCGCGCTCGCGTCGCTGATCCTGCTGATGATCTTCCACGCCACCCATGCGCGCTGGATGACGGTTCTGCGACGGCCGGTGGAGGTCATGGCCGCATCGGTCGCGATCTTCCTGTTGCTTTTCATCCCGCTCGCGATCGGGATGAAGCACATCTACGTCTGGGTCGATCCCCCCGCCAGTCTGGGACGCGAGACGTTGCAGTTGCTCGCTCACAAGCGACCGTACTTGAACGTCACCGGTTTCGTGGTCCGCGCCGTGGGCTATCTTCTGCTGGCGACGTTCCTGTCGCAGCGCCTCTACGGCTGGTCGCTCCGCCAGGATACCACGGGTGACGTCGCGCTCACGCAGCGGCAGCGTAACCTCGGTGCCGGGGGGCTTCCGTTCATCGCCCTCGCGATCACCTTCGCGGCCTTCGACTGGTTGATGAGCTTGAACCCGACCTGGTTCTCGACGGTCTTCGGCGTCTATTACTTCGCCGGGAGCTTCCTCGCAGCGCTGGCGCTTCTAGCGGTGGTCACCGACATGGGCCGCGCGCGGAACGTCTTCGGGGACCACATGACCGATGAGCACACGCACAGCGTCGGCAAGCTGATGTTGGCGTTCGTTTGCTTCTGGACCTACATCGGGTTCTCCCAGCTCATGCTGATCTGGATCGCGGGGCTGCCGGAGGAGACGCCGTTCTACATCGTCCGCTTTGGCGCGGGCTGGGCCTGGTTAGGCGCGTTCTTGATCTTCGGCCACTTCTTCCTGCCGTTCGGCGCGCTCCTCTCGCGCTCGCTCAAGCGCAACCCGCGCCGGTTGGCCATCGTGGCGATCTGGATCCTGCTCGTTCACTACATCGACATCTACTGGTTGGTGATGCCGAGCCTCCACCCGGAAGGGTTCTCCCTTCACTGGACCAACTTCACCGCCTTTTTGGGCGTCGGCCTCCTGGCCGTCGCCTTCGCGGTCTCGCGGTTGCGCGGCCGCTTCGCGATCCCGGTCCGGGATCCTTACCTCGCCGAGTCCTTGCGGTACAGGCAGCCATGAGCACCCACGGCGCTCCCGAAAACCACGCCCCCGGACACGAGTCCGAGGACCAGATCGATTTCCCAAAGGTCATCACGGTTGGCGTGGTCGCGTTGATCGTCTTTGCGCTCGGCATCTGGTGGGCGGCCGCGATCCTCACGCGGGAGACCGCGCGCGCGGGGCAAGCGACGGGGCAAAGCCAAAGGCCGGTTCTCGGCAAGACGGAGATCGGCATCGTCGATCAGGTTCCGTTCCAAGGCGATCATCGGCTCGACGACTGGCGGCGAGAGCGGGCCGCGCGCCTGCACGGCTATGGGTGGATCGATCGCGGCAAGGGCATCGCCCACGTTCCGATCGAAGGTGCGCTGGAGGCGGCGGTCGGCGGGGCGCTACCCGAAGGAGCTCCGCGGTGACGCTCCGGGGCTTGAAGATTTTCACATTCGCGACAGTCGCGTTCGCGGGCGCCAGCGCCCAGGTGAGCGCCGAGCCGCAGGTCGTGTTCCCGCAGGGAAGCGATCAGCCGCTGGCGGCGCTTCAAGACATCGACGTCATCGAGCATCTGGGTGAGCACGTCCCGAGCGGGTTGACGTTCACCAACGTTGCCGGGCAGCCGGTGGCGCTCGATGCGCTCCTCAACCGGGGCAAGCCGGTGGTTGTGACGCTTGGCTACCACCGCTGTCCGATGCTCTGCGGGCTGGTGCTGGACGGCCTGGCGAAGGCGACCCACGGGTCGGGGCTGAGGCTCGGGAGGGACTTCACGGCGGTCGACATCAGCATCGATCCCGCCGAGGATTCGAAGCTGCTGGAGCAAAGCCAGCGCCGCGTGTTGGCTTCTGTGGGCGGCGGGGCAACCGCGGCGCAGTGGCCGTTCTGGCTGTCGACCACCGATGGAGCGGCCGCCGCGCGGTCCCTCGCAGATGCGGTCGGCTTCCGGTACAAATTCGACCCGAGCTCGAAGCAGTTTGCGCACGACGCTGTGGCCTTCGTGCTGACGCCGGAAGGTGTGATCGCGCGCTACCTCTACGGAGTCGATTACCCCGAGCGCGACTTCCGTATGGCGGTGGTGGAAGCTGGCGGCGGGCGCGTCGGGACCTCCCTCGATAAGGTGATTCTCGCCTGTTACAAGTACGACCCCGCCACCCGGCGGTACGCGCCGTTCGTGATGGCCTTCATGCGTATCGGCGCGCTGCTCGTGTTCTTCGCGCTGGCGGGCCTCATGACCGTCCTGTGGCGGAAGGAGATCGCGATGAGGAAGCGCGTGGTCCCCAAGCCTTCTCGGCAGCCTCGGCAGCCTCGGCAGACTCGGGAAGACGGGAGCATCGTATGACGGCCCTGGACGATCTGATGCGCAGGCTGCTCTGGCTGCCCGACGCCCGGTCGACCTTCGCGGTGCCGGTTGACCGCCTGCACTTTTTCGTCATCACGGTGACGATGATCGCATCGACGCTCACCGGCCTCCTCGCGTTCTTCTTCTTCTTCAAATACCGCGAGCGCCGCCCGAAACAGTCGACACCGGTGGTCGTGCCGAGCGTGAAGTTCGAGTTCGTCGTCATCGGCGTGCCGCTGTTCTTCTTCCTGCTCTGGTTCGTGCAGGGGTTCCAGGATTACGTCTGGTACACGTCGCCGCCGAAGAACGCCATGGACGTCTATGTCATGGCCAAGAAGTGGATGTGGAAGTTCTCCTATGGGGGCGAGGGTCCGAACGCCATCGGCACGCTCCATGTGCCGGCCAACCGTCCGGTGCGGTTGCTGATGACCAGCCGCGACGTCATCCACTCGTTCTTCGTTCCCGACTTTCGCATCAAGCAGGACGTCCTTCCGGGGCGCTACACCGAGACCTGGTTCGAGGCGACGAAGCCCGGTCGATATCAGATCCTCTGCTCGCAATACTGCGGCACCTGGCACTCCCAGATGTGGGGGGAGATCGTGGTCATGCCAGGGCCCGAGTACGACCAGTGGATTGTCGAGCAGAGGCGGGGGCTCTCGGGGCGGGTCGACAGCGGCGGCGACGACGGCCCCAGCTTCCACGGCTCCATCGTCGAGTACGGCAAGAAGATCGCGATGGCCCAGGGCTGCGTGAAATGCCACTCGCTCGACGGCGAGCCGCACATCGGGCCCACCTGGCTCGATCTGTACGGCAAGCGGGAGGTGCTGGAGACCGGCGAGACCGTGGTGGCCGACGAGGCGTACCTGACCGACTCGATGATCGACCCACGCGGGAAGATCGTGAAGGGCTACAAGCCGGTGATGCCGACCTACAAAGGGCGGCTCGCGGCGCCCGAGGCCGCCGCGCTGGTCGAGTTCATCAAGTCCTTGCGGACGCAGAATCTCGAGACCGT
>CAAGKR010355175.1_pt1 | contig 15263 bp, 11 predicted proteins | sample 2556971 | NCBI WGS metagenome assembly CAAGKR01 (sample SAMEA5207829, study PRJEB30636) | soil metagenome | biome: forest; feature: boreal; material: soil | place: USA | collected 2011-09 | depth 1 m | reverse complement strand
CGCAGCGACGCCCACGTGCCGGCCAGGAGTGCCAGGAGCGCGCCAAGCTGGTCGAGCGGGACGTTCCACTGTCGCGCGAGCGAGACGAGCGGCGTGGCGGCGATCACCGGATAGATGATCCCGGCGACCGCGGTGCCCGCCGCGAGCGTCACGATCAGGAAGAAGGCGATCCGCCATGGCGCGCGCACGCCCCCGTCCCGGACGAAGAGGGCGATGGGCTTCACGGCGACAGGTGCGTGGGCGGCCGGGTCAGACGCGCTCGACGCTGAGCGCGACAGCGTTGCCGCCGCCCAGGCAGAGCGTCGCAAGGCCGGTGCGCGCGCCCCGCTCGTGCAGGGCGTGGAGCAGCGTCACGAGAATGCGCGCGCCGCTCGACCCGATCGGATGCCCGAGCGCGATTGCGCCGCCGTTGACGTTGACGCGCTCCCAGTCCCAGCCGAGCGCGTCGCCATCGGCAAGCGCCTGGCTCGCGAACGCTTCGTTCGCCTCGATGAGGTCGTAGTCCGAGATCTTCGTGCCCGTCAGCTTCATCAGGTTCTGCACGGCGTAGATGGGCGCGAAGAACAGGTCGCGTGGTTCCGTGCCGCCTGACGCGTAGCCCGTAATGCGCGCGAGCACGGCGAGGCCGTTCGCCTTCGCGAACTCCGCGCTCGTGACCACGAGCGCTGCACCGCCGTCGGAGAGGCCCGGTGCGTTTCCCGCCGTGACGGTGAGCTCCTCCGGTTTCATCTCCTTGGGCGCGTCCTTCGCGAACGCGGGCCTGAGCTTGGCGAGCGCCTCGAGCGAGGAGTCCTTGCGCGGGCCCTCATCGGTATCAATGACGGTCGGGCCTTTCTTGCCGGGGATCTCGACGCGCGCGATCTCCTTCTTGAACCGGCCACCTTCGATCGCGGCCACCGCCTTCTGGTGGGAGCGGAGGGCGAGTTCGTCCTGCCGCTGTCGCGTGATGCCCGCCTTCTTCGCGGTGTACTCGGCGTGTCCGCCCATGTGGCAATGGCCGAAGGCACACCACAGCCCGTCCTTGATCAGCCCGTCGACCAGGGACTGGTCGCCGAACTTGACTCCGCTGCGCATGCCTTGGACGTAGTACGGTGCGTTCGACATCGACTCCATGCCGCCGGCGACGAGCGCGCGCGCGTCGCCCGCGCGGATCGCCTGCGCGGCCAGCATCACTGCCTGGAGCCCCGAACCGCACACCTTGTTCACGGTGTACGCGGGCACGACGGCGGGGACGCCGCCCTTGAGTGCAGCCTGCCGCGCCGGCGCCTGCCCGACGCCCGCCTGCACGACGTTTCCCATGATCACTTCGTCGATCGCGTTGGGATCGATTTTCGCGCGCTCGAGTGCCGCGCGCACGGCGACGGCGCCCAGCTCCGGCGCGGTGAGCGGGGCGAGGCCGCCGAGAAAGCGGCCGATGGGCGTGCGGGCGGCGGAAACGATGACGGGCGACTGCGCTGCGCTACGGGTATCGGTCATTTGAATCGTCTGCTGGAGTTGAATGCGATGGTCGCGCCGATGGCCGGAAGCAGCGACTCCACGGTGGCCTGGAGCCAGCGCGCGCGCGACTTCTGTGGGGTGACGGCCGGGCCGCTCGGGCGGTCGATCAAGCGCGTCACCGCGAGCGCGGTGAGGTATCCGGCGCCGGCGCCGAGCAGCGCGAGCGGGTACGAGCCCGTCTGGTTGCCGATCGCGCCGATGGCGTACACGCCTCCGGCGGTCGCGGCGCCACCGGCGGCGAGTCCGGTCCAGTGTGCGATCTCGTCCCTGGTGCTCTCGGCGGCATCGGGCATCAGGTCCGCGAGCGAACCGCCGAGGTAGCGGCCGATGAGAAAGCCGCCGAGACCCGCGTAGGTGCCGACGAACACCTCACCACCGACGCGGAGGGGTTCGAGCGCCGGACGGTTCGATGATGCGACCGGTGCGGCCTGCGCGGCGAGCGACGCGGTGACCAGGACCAGCGCGCACGCGAGGGCTCCGACGCGCGCGGCGCTCACGTGGCGGCCCCTGCGGGCGGGAGCGCGCGCGTGCGAATCTCCTCCGTGACGCGAGCCAGGAAGTCGGCGACGGGCAGCACGTCCTGCTTCTTCCCCGCCCCGCGCGCGCGGACCGCGAGTGTGCCGGCTTCGGCTTCGCGTTTTCCGATGACCGCCATGTACGGCACCTTCATCGTCTCCGCCTCGCGAATGCGATAGTTGAGCGTCTCCGAGCGGTCGTCGAGGTGCGCGCGGATACCGGCGGCGCGCAGCTGCCTGGTGACGACCGCCGCGTGCGCGGCGAAGTCGTCCGCGATCGGCAGCACGCGGACCTGCTCCGGCGCGAGCCATACGGGAAAGGCTCCCGCGAAGTGCTCGATGAGGATCGCGATGAAGCGCTCGAGCGATCCGCTCACGGCGCGATGTATCAGGACGGTGCGATGCGTCGAATTGTCCTCGCCGGTATAGGAGAGGTCGAATCGCTCCGGTTGTGCGTAATCGAGCTGGATCGTTCCGAGCTGCCAGCTGCGGCCGATCGAGTCGGTGACGTCGAAGTCGATCTTGGGCCCATAGAACGCGCCATCGCCGGGCTTGAGCTCGTAGGACATCCCCGTGGACTCCAGCGCCTTGCGCAGGCCGTCCTCGGCGCGGTCCCACATCTCGTCGGAGCCGATGCGCTCCGGCGGCCGCGTCGCGAAGCGGAGCGTCGCCTGCAGTCCGAACGTGGAGTAGTACCCCATGATGAAGCGGATGAGCCGCGTAACCTCCTCGGCGATCTGGCTCTCCATCAGGTAGATGTGACAGTCGTCCTGCTGGAACTGCCGCACGCGGGTGAGTCCCGAGAGCGCGCCGCTCACCTCGTTCCGGTGCAGCACGTCGTACGTGTTGTAGCGGAGCGGCAACTCGCGGTAGGAATGCTTCTTCGCGAGGTACAGCAGGTGGTGCGAGGGACAGTTCATCGGCTTGAGCGAGAAGTCGTGCTCCTTGGTCTCGCGATCGAGCACGAGGAACATGTTCTCGCGGTAGACGCCCCAGTGTCCCGAGATCTCCCAGAGTCCCTTGTTGTAGAGCTGCGGCGTCATCACCTCGTGGTAGTCGTCACGCTGCAGTTCGCGGAGGTAGGCGACGAGCGCGTTCATCACGATCGTGCCCCGCTCCGTCCAGAAGGCCGCGCCCGGCGCGAAGTGGTGGAACATGAAGAGGTCCAGCGCGCGCCCCACCACGCGGTGGTCGCGCCGCTTTGCCTCTTCGATGCGATGGAGGTACGCGTCGAGATCCTCCTTCCTGAACCACGCCGTGGCGTAGATGCGCTGGAGCATCTGGCGGCGTTCGTCACCGCGCCAGTATGCGCCGGCCGCGCTCAGCAGCTTGAAGTGCTTGAGATACGACGTGTCGGGAACGTGCGGACCCTTGCACAGGTCGATGAACGGCCCGTCGCTGTAGGTCGAGATGATCTCGTCCGTGCCCTCGAAATCGACGAGCCGCTCGAGCTTGAGCGGATCGTCGGCGAAGCGCTTCTTTGCCTCGGCCTGCGAGACTTCCTCGCGGACGAACGGGAGCTTCTCGGCGGCGACCTTCCGCATCTCGGCTTCGAACGCCTCGAGATCCTCGGGCGTGAAGGGCCTGGCGACTTCGAAGTCGTAGTAGAAGCCATCCTCGATGGCGGGCCCGAAGCCGATCTTCGCGTCGGGGCGGAGGCGGCGGACGGCCGTCGCGAGCACATGCGCGCCGGAGTGGCGAAGCACGTGGAGCGCGCGAGGATCCTTGTCGGTGATCACGACGAACTTCCCACCCTTTCGGAGCGGCGTGGCGAGGTCGAGGACCTCGCCGTCCACGGCCACGGCGATCGCAGCCAGCAGCAGGCGCGGCCCGATGGAGGCCACGACGTCGCGCGCCAGCGTGCCCGCCCTGACCTCTCGGGCGGCTCCGTCCGGCAGGATGAGGCTGAGCTGACCTTCGCGCCCGGGCACTGCGCCGGTCATCGGTCGGCCATTGCGTCGAGCAGGGGCAGGATTCGGTCGCCGAAACGGAAGTAGAGGAACACGCCGGCCACCAGCAGCGCCGTGAACGCCAGCCACAGCGCGATCGCGCGGACGCGATGGCGATCCGCGGGCGTATCGGCGGACGGGGCGGGCATCGGGCGTGGCTCCTGGGTCACGGGGGAAGCGACTGAAGTTAACCCCGTCGTCTCGAGGGACGCTATGGGAGACGCCGCGCGTCCGGCGCGGTAGACCCGCGAGAGGCGGGGCGGCTAACTTTCCCGGCGCGATGACGAGCCCGCAAGAGGACGGCGAACCGCACGAGATTCCCGCGCAATACGACGCGGGCGCGACCGAACGCGCCCTGTACGCGGAGTGGGAGGACGCGGGCGTGTTTCGCGCGGACGCGACCCGATCGAGCCGGAACGGCGGTGACCGCGAGCCGTTCGTCATCGTGATCCCGCCGCCCAATGTGACCGCCGTGCTGCACGTCGGCCATGGGCTCAACAACACTGTGCAGGACGTGCTCGTGCGCTGGCGCAGGATGGCGGGCGACGAGGTACTCTGGGTGCCGGGCACCGATCACGCCGGCATCGCGACGCAGAACGTCGTCGAGAAGCAGCTCGCGCAAGAGGGGAAGACGCGAAGCGACCTGGGCCGCGAGGCGTTCGTCGAGCGCGTGCGCGCGTTCGCCGAGCAGACACGCGGCGCCATTCTCGAGCAGTTGCGCGTCATCGGCGCGAGCGCGGACTGGAGTCGCACCGCGTACACGTTCAGTCCGGAGCTGTCGCGTGCCGTCCGCGAAGTCTTCGTGCGGCTGTACGATGACGGGCTGATCTATCGCGGCCATCGTGTCATCCACTGGTGCCCGCGCTGCCTCACGTCGCTCTCGGATGAGGAAGCGGAGTTCGAGGACACGGGCGGCCTGCTCTACCATATTCGCTACCCGCTCGCCGACGATCCGACAACCGGCGTGACGGTTGCGACGACGCGTCCGGAGACGATGCTCGGCGACGTCGCCATCGCGGTGCATCCCGAGGACGAGCGCTACACGGCGCTTCTGGCGAAGCACGCGCGCGTGCGACTCCCGATCGCGGGCATCGAGATCCCCGTCATCGCCGATGAGTACGTCGACCGGGCCTTCGGCACGGGCGCCCTGAAGATCACGCCGGCGCACGACGCAAACGATTTCGAGGTGGCAAAGCGCCACTCGCTGCCGATGCCGGTGGTCATGGCTCCGGACGCGACCATGGCGGAGGGCGCCGACGCAGCGGGCCGCGTGCCGGCCGCGCTCAGGGGATTGGACCGCGCCGAAGCGCGCCGCCGGATCGTCGCGCAACTCAAGGCTGAGGGCCTCCTGGTGAAGGAAGAGCAGCACCGGCACGCGGTGCGGCACTGCTATCGCTGCGACACCGTGGTGGAGCCGCGGCTCTCCGACCAGTGGTTCGTGAAGATCGCGCCTCTTGCGAAGCCCGCGCTCGAGGCCGTGCGCGACGGGCGCATCCGGATCCTGCCGGAGCGCCACGTGGCGGCGTACGTGAACTGGATGGAGAACATCCGGGACTGGAACATCTCGAGGCAGATCTGGTGGGGCCACCGTGTGCCCGTGTGGTACTGCGATGAATGCGATCCGCCGCAGAATGTCATCGCCAGCCGCGAGGATCTCACAGCCTGTCCGTATTGCGGCTGCCCGGTGCGGCAGGACCCCGACGTGCTCGACACCTGGTTCTCGTCGTGGCTCTTCCCGTTTTCGACGCTCGGATGGCCCGACGAGAAGAGCGCGGACCTGCGGGCGTTCTACCCGACGGACGTGCTCGTCACCGCGCCTGAGATCCTGTTCCTGTGGGTGTCGCGGATGATCATGAGCGGGTTCTACTGCATGGGGCGCGCGCCGTTCCATACGGTGTATCTGCACGGCACGGTGCGCGACATGCAGCATCGCAAGATGTCGAAGTCGCTCGGCAACGGGATCGATCCGCTCGACGTGGTGCACAAGTACGGCGCCGACGCACTGCGGTTCACGCTGGTGCAGGGCATGGGACTTGGCGTGGACGTGATGCTCGACCCCGCCGACCTCGAGAAGTCGTTTGCACCGGGACGGAATTTCGCGACGAAGCTGTGGAACATCGGACGGTTTCTGCTGTTGCAGGTGGGAGCGGAGCCGGTGCGGCGCTTCGAAGAGATTTCCGGGCAAGCGCTCACGCGAGCCGACCGCTGGATCCTGAGCCGGTTGTCGATCGCCATCGGCGAGTGCGACGCCGGGCTGGGCCCCGCTCGACCGTCTGGCGACGCGTGGCGTGAGGATCAGCGCAACCTTGGAATGCGGCTGGACGCCTACGCCGAGTCGGCGCGACGTTTCGTGTGGAATGAGCTTGCCGACTGGTACGTCGAGGCCTCAAAGGCTCGGCTTCAGGAGGCGGGCGACAACCGCGAGGTGGCGCGTGCGATGCTCGTCCATGTGTTCGACCAGGCGCTTCGACTGCTCCATCCGATCATGCCCTTCATCACCGAGGCGCTCTGGCAACGGCTCCCTTCGCACGCGCCGGGCACGTTGCTCGCGCGGGCGGCGTGGCCTCGCGCGAGCGCGGCGCCCAGCGGAGCCGCGGAGTTCGATGTCGTGCGTGAGGCAATCGTCGCCATGCGGCAATTGAGATCGGACTACGCCATTCCGCCGGCGCAGCTGCTGACGGCGCACGTCGTGGCGCACGCAGGGGCGGCGCGCGAATCGCTGTTGGCGGAGCGTGCGCTCGCGGCCCGGATGGCACGCTGCACACTGTCCACGGAGTTGCCGCCCGAGGGTGCGGCAGCGCACGCCGTACTCGCCAGCGGAATCGAACTCGTGCTTCCGCTCGAAGGCGTCGTGGACGTCGGCAAGGAGTGCGCGCGGCTGAAGCAGGACCTCGCCGGCCTCGACAAACAGCTCATCGCGCTCCGTGGACGTCTCGGCAACGAAAAGTTCACGAGCAAGGCGCCTGCGAATGTTGTGGACGCCGAGCGCGCGAAGGAGCGCGAATGGAGCGCCCGGCGCGACCAGCTGCACGCCAAGGTGCGCACGCTGTGCGGCGCCTGAGGAAGTTCCGCGCCGCCGCGCGCGCCGCGTGCACGGTTGGCGCTGCTGCGCTCGCGGGATGCGCGTCGATGGGGATGCCACCCGGTGGGCCGGTGGACAAGAGACCGCCCGTCCTGCTCTTCGTCCTCCCCGATACAGGCACCGTCAACGCACGGATGCGCGAGGTGCAGTTCCGCTTCGACAAGGTGATCAGCGAGCGGCCACGCGGCGCCCAATCGCTCGCACAGATCGTCGTCGTATCGCCGTCTGAAGGGCCAGTGATCGTCGACTGGCGCCGACGGGAACTCGCGATCCGCCCACGGCGGGGCTGGCGTGCCAATACTGCATACACCGTCACGATTCTGCCCGGTCTCGTGGACTTGAACGGCAACGCGACGACCAAGCCGTTGCACACCGAGTTCTCGACTGGTAGCGTGATTCCGGGCGGCGTGGTGCGCGGCGTCGTCTTCGACTGGGTCGCACAGCGCGTCGTGAGTGGAGCGCGTATTGAAGCGATGATTGGATCCGACACCGTCCTGAAGTACCTCGCCGCTGCTGACTCGGCTGGACGATTCGCGTTGCCCAGTCTGCCGCCAGCCACGCTGCTCGTGCGCGTGTTCTTCGACCAGAACAACAACCTCGCGCTCGACAGGCGAGAGCCGTGGGATTCCGCGCGCGTGGTGTTGTCCGATTCGGTCCGACATGACTTCTATGTGTTCGTGCACGATTCCATCGGCCCGCATCCCGCGGTCACGGCCACGGACTCTGTGACCTTGCGCGTGAAGTTCGACAGGCCATTGATGCCGGGCGCGCGACTCGACTCGTCGAAGTTCGTCCTCCGGCGCACGACGGACTCGTCGGAAACGCCGGTGCGGCGTGCGTGGCCGGCAAGCGAGTACGATTCTCTCGCCGCCGTCCGCAAGAGGTTCACGGCGGATTCCGTCGCGAAGGCGGACACGTCCGCGGCGGCGCGCGCTGCGCGTGCAAAGACCGACTCCGTGCGCGCCGCCGTTCTCCGGGACTCCATCTCGAACGCGCAGATCGCCTCGATTCGAGCGGCGCGTGACACTGCCAAGGTCGAACCGCTTCCGAAACCGGCGCGTCCGGCGCCGCTCTCGGAGTATGTGCTGGAACTGGCCGCACCTCTCGTGTCGGGCGCCGGGATGCGACTGGAGGTGCGGGACGCAGTCGGCCTGTCGGGTGCCGTGCGCGCGAGCCCGAACCAGACGCTCTTTCTCTGGAGGAGACCGGAGCCGAAGGATTCGACCGCCGCGAAGGGCCCTCCGGCGAAGAAGCCGTGACAGCCGATCCGCGCCGGACCCTGCCCGCCGTGGGCGCGCTCCTCGACATCGATGGCATGCGCCGCGTGCTCGAGCGCGCACCCCGCGAGCTGGTGGTGGAGGTAGTGCGGTCCGTGGTGGAGGACGCGCGCCGTCCGGGCGCCGCGGCGCCCGATGACGCCGCCGCCTGGCTCGCCGCGATTGAAGCGCGCCTCGCGGAGCGCCAGCTTCCGTCGCTTCGCCGGGTGATCAACGCCACGGGCGTGGTGCTGCACACCAACCTCGGCCGGGCGCCCCTGGCCAGGGCCGCGCTTCAGGCGATGAGCGAGGTCGCGGCGGGTTTCTCGAACCTCGAATACGACGTGGCCACCGGCACGCGTGGCTCGCGCCACGTCCATTGCTCTTTGCTGCTCGCGGAGCTCACCGGCGCGGAGGACGCGCTCGTGGTGAACAACTGCGCCGCCGCACTCGTGCTCGCGCTGAACACGCTGTCCGACGGGCGCGAGGCGGTGATTTCGCGTGGAGAGCTCGTGGAGATCGGCGGGAGCTTCCGCGTGCCGGACATCATGGCGAAGAGCGGTGCGACGCTGGTTGAGGTGGGCACGACCAACCGCACGCATCCGGACGACTACCGGCGCGTGCTCTCGCAGCGCACCGGCGCGATCGTCTCCGTGCACCGCAGCAACTTCGCGCAGGAGGGGTTCGTGGCGTCCGTGTCCGTGCGCGAGTTGGTGCCGATTGCGGCCGAAGGCGGTGTGCCGCTCCTGCACGATTTCGGCAGTGGGCTGATGCTCGACCTCGCACCTTGGGGGCTCGCCGGCGAGCCGACGGTTCGTGACGCCGTGCAATCGGGCGCGTCACTGGTGCTGATGAGTGGCGACAAACTTCTTGGCGGCCCGCAGTCGGGGATCATCGTAGGGAAGGCGGGGCTGGTAGCCGCCCTCCGCCGCAATCCGCTCGCTCGCGCGTTTCGGGTGGACAAGCTCACGCTCGCGGCTCTCGAGGCGACGCTCGTTCTCTATCGCGATCCCGCCCGCGCCAGGGCCGAGGTGCCGGCGCTTGCGATGCTCACGACGCCGGTCTCGGTGCTGGAGGAGCGCGCGCTCCGGCTCGTGCGCGTCCTCTCGACCCGCGGCGTGACGGCCCAGATGGCGCGCACCGAAGCGACCGTGGGTGGCGGTGCCTTCCCCACCACGCGCGTACCCTCCGCCGCGCTCGCACTCGACGTACCGTCGCCGGAAGCGGCCGAGGCGCGTCTGCGCGCCGCTCGGGTGCCGGTGGTCGGGCGCATCGCGGACGGACGCGTGCTCCTCGACCTGCGCGGCATCATGCCCGAGGCGGACAGCGAACTCGCCGATCTCGTGGCTGGAGCGCTCGCATGAACGCGCTCGAGCCGGATCGCAGCACGCCGCGCTCAACGCACACGCTGCGCGCCGTCACCGGCGAGCAACGCGTGACCACCCTGCGCGAGATCCGTCCCGCGATCTTCTTCGACCGTGACGGCACGCTGATCAGGGACGTGGGCTACGTCAAGAATCCGGAGGATGTGGAACTCGTTCCACAGGCGGTGAACGCGGTGCGGCGGATGAACTATCAGTTGTGGCCGGTGATCGTGGTCACGAACCAGTCCGGCATCGCGCGCGGATTCCTGACGGAGGACGACTACAATCGCGCGCGGGAGCGGCTCGACGACCTCGTGCAGGAGCGTGGGGCGTACCTCACGGCGCAGTACCACTGCCCGCATCATCCCGATTACACGGGACCCTGCGAGTGCCGGAAACCGGGTACCGCGCTGTTCGAGCAGGCGATGGCGGAGCACGCGATCAACCCCGCGCTTTCGGTGTTCGTCGGAGACCGATGGCGCGACATCGCTCCTGCGCGTCATTACGGGGCGCGCGGAATCCTCGTGCCCAACGCGGGCACCCCCGCCGAAGAGATCGAGAACGCGAGGACGGAGATGGAAGTGGCGCGCACCCTCACGGACGCCGTGCACCTGATCCTGCAGGTCTGACTGCGGGATCGCGCTCAGCGCGGTAGAATTCCGGGGTGTCCTCGACTCCTGTTCGCGTCGCCGTCCTGGCTTCAGGCTCCGGCAGCAACCTCGAATCCATTCTTGATTATCTCGACGCGCTCGGCGCCAATCGACCTGCGGAGGTCGTTCTCGTCGCAAGCAACCGCGCGGACGCGGGCGCGCTGGAGCGTGCCCGCCGTCGCGGCATCCCGACGGAAGTGCTCGGGCGCCCGAGCGACGGGGACGCGCTCGGCACGCTCCTCGACGCACACCGTGTGGACTTGGTAGCGCTCGCCGGCTACCTGAAGCTGGTTCCCGCCTCGGTCACGAGACGATGGCGTGGTGCGATTGTGAACGTGCACCCTGCGCTCCTGCCGCGGTTTGGCGGCGCGGGAATGTACGGGCGCCGCGTGCACGAAGCCGTCCTCGCTGCGGGCGAGCGCGAGAGCGGTGCCACCGTCCACTTCGTGGACGAGGACTATGACCGCGGCGCGATCATCGCCCAGGAACGCGTGCCGGTGGAGTCGGACGACACCGCCGACTCTCTCGCGGCGCGCGTGCTGGCGGCCGAGCATCGACTGTATCCGCGAACGCTGCATTCGCTGGCGCTTGGTCTCGCGCGCGCAAGCTGAGCTGCGTTCTCCCACCTTACACCCCTACCCGCGTCTCCGTGCCTCGCGCCCTCCTCTCCGTTTCCGACAAGTCCGGGCTCACCGAGTTCGCCGCCGGCCTGCACGCGCTCGGCTGGGAACTCGTCTCCACTGGCGGCACCGCGCACGCAATCCGCGAGAGCGGAGTCCCTTGCCAGGATGTGAGCGCCATCACGCGATTTCCCGAGATGCTCGACGGGCGCGTAAAGACGCTGCACCCGGCCGTGCATGGTGGTCTGCTCGCGCGCCGCGACGTCGCGGAGCACCTCGCGGCGATTGCCGCGCACGGCATCGAGCCGATCGACCTCGTTTGCGTGAACCTGTATCCGTTCCGCGAGACCGCGCGGAAGAGGGGTGTTTCCGCTGAAGACGTCATCGACCAGATCGACATCGGCGGGCCATCGATGCTCCGCTCCGCGGCCAAAAACTTCGCGGCGGTCACGGCCGTCGTGGATCCGGCGGACTACTCCCGCGTGCTCCAGGTGCTGCGCGAACGGCGCGACGACATCGAGCTGCGGCGCGAGCTCGCCGCAAAAGTGTTCGAGCACACCGCAGCGTACGATGCGACGATCGCCGCGTGGTTCGCGCTGCAGCGCGGCGAGCGTTTTCCGGAGCGCCTCGCGGTGGCACTCGAGCGTCACCAGACGCTGCGTTACGGCGAGAACCCCGGACAGCGCGCGGCCTTCTACGTCGAGGAGCCGGGAGCTGGGCTCGCTGCGCTCACGCAACACGGCGGCAAGGAGCTCTCGTTCAACAACCTCCTCGACCTCGAGGGCGCACTGCTCGCGACCGATCCCTTCGCGGGTGAGACGTGCTGTGCGATCGTCAAGCACACGACACCCTGCGGCCTCGCCACCGGACGTACGGCGGCGGAGGCGTATCAGAAAGCGCTCGCCTGCGACCCGGTGAGCGCTTTCGGCTCTGTCATCGCCTTCACCGTACCGGTCGATGCGGAGGCTGCGGCGGCTGTCGCCTCGCTCTTTGTCGAGTGCGTCGTGGCGCCGTCATACACGAGTGAGGCGCGGCGCTTGCTGGGTGAAAAGAAGAACCTGCGGGTACTGGATGGCGATGCGCGAGAGCGCGGGAACGGGCTCGACCTCAAGCGCGTGCGCGGCGGCGTGCTGGTACAGGAGCGCGCGAGCGCGCGACTCGACGACGCTGGTTGGCAGGTGGTGACGAAGCGCCAGCCGGACGCCGAGGAGCGGGCCGACCTCCTGTTCGCGTGGCGCGCGGTCGCGAGCGTAAAGTCCAACGCGATCGTGCTCGCGCGACTCGGCGCGACCATCGGGATTGGCGCCGGCCAGATGTCGCGCGTTGATGCCGCCTTTCTCGCCGTGCACAAGGCGCGCAGCGCGGGACACGAGACCGCCGGCGCCGCCTTGGGCTCCGATGCTTTCTTCCCGTTTCGCGATGGCGTGGACCAGGCGGCGGAGGCGGGAGTACGAGCGATCGTGCAACCCGGCGGGTCGGTGCGCGACGCGGAGGTCATCGCCGCAGCGGACGGGCACGACATGGCCATGGTGTTCACTGGGAGGCGGACGTTCCGGCATTGATCCTGCTGCAACGCTTCCGCTGAACGGCACCGTCAGATGAGATTGCAGGGTTGCACGAACCCGCCTAACCCAGTCAGAAGGCCAATGGCCAAGCACGCCGCCACGCAAATCGAGCTCGACTATCGCCCCTCATACGCCGCCGCCGCCGTCAGCGCGGGACTGGTGTTGGCGCTGTACGTCCTGACGCTCGCTCCCGACACCGCGATGTGGGACACGAGCGAATACATCGCCGCGGCGTACACGCTCGGCATACCGCATCCGCCCGGAAACCCGTTCTTCGTGCTGCTGGGTCGGGTCTTTACGCTGCTTCCGATCGCGCCCACCATCGCGATGCGCGTGAACGTGCTCGCGGCGCTGTCGAGCTCGGTCGCGGCGGGAATGTGGTTCCTGATCACCGAGCGCGTGCTGGTGGGCTGGTTCGCGGAACGCTGGCAACGCATCGCGGGCGGGGCGCTCGCCGTCCTGATCGGCTCGACCGCATTCACGGTCTGGGCGCAGTCGGTCGTGAACGAGAAGGTATACACGGTGTCGCTCGCGGGGCTCGCTGTCGCCGCATGGCTCATCGTGCGGTGGTGCGACGAGCCGGACGGTTCGAAGGCCGACCGGACGCTCGTGCTCATCGCCTACACCATCGGACTCGGCTACGCGGTCCACATGGCGGGGCTTCTCGTCGCCCCTGCCGTCGGGCTCGCCATCCTGATTCGGCGGCCGCGCACGATCATGCGGTGGAGGTTGCTGCTCGCGTGCGCTGGCGGCCTCGTGCTGGGCGGCTCCTCGTTTGTCACGCAGCCGATCCGCGCCGCGCACTTTCCGGCGGTCAACGAAGGGGAGCCCACCGCGTGCCGCACCGAACTCAAGCTCGGCTGCACGTTCTCCAAGGGCACGTACGACGCCTTCATGTACAATTTCAATCGCGGACAGTATGGAAAGCCCGACGTGATCAACGAACGGCAGGCGCCGTTCAGCGCACAGATCGGCATGTGGTGGTTGTACTTCAAGTGGCAGTGGCTGCGCGACGCGCACGGCGAGCTGCCGGGTCTGCAAGGAGGGCTCGCCGCCGTGTTCCTCGTACTCGGCCTCCTCGGCGGCTGGGTGCACTGGCGGCGAGACCCGAGAAGCTTCGCGTTCTTTGGTCCGCTGATGTTCACGCTGACGTTGTTGCTCATCTACTACCTCAACTTCAAGTACGGTGCGTCACAGGATCCGGCGCTCGGCGACTCGGTCAACCGCGAGGTGCGCGACCGCGACTACTTCTTCCTGTGGAGCTTCTCCGCCTGGAGCGTCTGGGCTGCGCTCGGCTTGACCTACGTCTGGGAGTCGCTCGCCGCGGTCATCGAACATCGGACGCAGAAGCTCGGAACGGAGACCGTCGAGTTGCCGACGACCCGCGGGTGGGTCACCACGTCGCCGATGCTGCTCCTGGCGTTCGTTCCGCTGTTCGCGAACTGGCAGAGCGCATCGCGCCACGGCCAGACCGACACCGCCGACTTCGCCGTCGACCTCCTCAACTCCGTGGAGCCGTACGGCGTGCTCGTGACCGTCGGTGACAACGACACGTTTCCCCTCTGGTACGCGCAAGAGGTCATGCACGTGCGCCGCGACGTACTCATCGCGAACACCTCGCTGCTCAACACCGACTGGTACGGCCGACAGATGATCCGCCGGCCGGTCTACGACTACGACGAGGCGAAGGGGCCCGCGGTGTACCGCGGCCAGAAGTGGGGCAAGCCGGCCGGCCCGCCCCTCAAGATGTCGTTCGACGAGGCCGATGCTATTCCGCTGGGTCAGGATGTCACGCAGCCGATGCTGTTCGTGAAGGACAAGATCAAGGCAATCGTGCAGCCGCGATTCCTCGCGCGCGCCGACATCATGGTGCTGCAGATGATCAAGGATGGGTCGCGGCCAGTCTTTTTCAGTCGCACGTCGGGAGGCTACGCACAGGAGCTGGGGCTCGGAGGCTACATGCTCACGCAGGGGCTCGCGCGGAAGCTGATGCCCGATTCGGTCCGTGCGTCAGGAGACACCGTCAACGTCCAGATAGAGGGCATGGTCGACATCCCTCGCACTGAGGCGCTCTGGAAGACCTTCAAGGCGCCCGCGTCGCTCATCAAGAAGAACGACTGGGTGGATCGCCCCTCCGTCGGGATTCCGTACCTCTACGTATCGACGGGCGTGATGCTCAGCGAAGCGCTCCAGCAGCGCGGGCGCGCGAAGGAGGGAGCGGAGGCAATGCAGGTCGCGCGGGCCGTGGCGAGCGCGACCAGGCTACAGGAGTTGTTCGGCCCCGAGGCGCCACCTCCGCCGCCGATCATCTCCGGCGACTCCGCACGGCGCACGCAAGTGCCAGCGATCAAGAAGAACCCGTAGCGACCGACTCCATCCACGGCTTGGCGGCGGCGAACTCACGTCGGATCGCCTCGACGCCGTTGGTCGCACCAGCTGCGTCGCCGGACCTTCCGGCGAGTTCGGTCAGGGAGCACGCCTCGCCAAGCGCGATTGCGCCGAGCTGGCGCGCACTCGATTTGAGCGAATGCGCGATTCCCGTGACTTCGCTGATGTGTCCCTCCTTCGACTCCTCGACGAGCTGGGCCAGACGCTCCTCCGCGAACTGGAGAAACGTCTGCATCATCATGGCGAGCATCTCATCGCCGCCGACGCTCCGAAGAATGTCGAGCGCGGGCTTGGCGTCGTCGGGGATTTGCGACATGCGGAGGACATCGGTGATGGAACAGTCAGTCGTCGCGGAGGATCGCGCCGCGGAGTGGCTT
>CAAGKR010091498.1_pt1 | contig 15269 bp, 13 predicted proteins | sample 2556971 | NCBI WGS metagenome assembly CAAGKR01 (sample SAMEA5207829, study PRJEB30636) | soil metagenome | biome: forest; feature: boreal; material: soil | place: USA | collected 2011-09 | depth 1 m | reverse complement strand
TGCTGCTGCACCTGGAACGGCTGCGCCACGAAGTTCTGGATCACGAAGAAGATGACGAGCGTGAGGACGAGGGTCTCGATGACCTCGAGCGCGCAGCCCAGGCCGCCTCCGCGGCGATTGGTCTTCTCCCCGCGAGCAGCGCCTTCGGGCGCGGGCGTGTCGCTCGTCTCGTGATCCACGGTCCCCCCAAGCACTGACGGAATGTCCTCGCTCCCATCGTCGGCGGACGGGTGGGCAGCGTCAAGGCGCTCCGACCACCACCGGGTCTCGGTCTCGGCCCGAATCGACCGGCATCCGGGCCTGCTGGGGGACTGGTGTTCGTCCCCGACCCATTTCCTGACCCGAACTACCAAGAGCGCTGCCCTCCGCGGGTGACGTGGTATCTCAAGGTCAGTCGCCTCTCCCACGCACGAGGTAGACGACGATTCCGGCGCCGAGCGTCGCCAGCGCGGCGATCAGGGAGAACGCGTCGTCCTCTCCACCGGCAATCCACGCCCAGAGCGCTGGATGGTCCGCGTCACTGCCTCGCCCGGCAATCACCACGGCGACGAAGTAGGCGACCGGCGCCATCGACGCGTTCCCCCATCCAACGAGCGGCACCGCCGCGAGCAGGAGCCCTATGTAGGTCACCGTCGCCCGGGCCGCGATCAGGCCCGCGGGTGACACACCGGACGCTCGAACCGTGACCTCGATGGCGGCCACGGCGATGCCGGCGGTCAGGACCAGGCCGAGGTCCAGCATTGCCACGGGCCGCACCGACCGCTGCTCCATGGCCCGGTCGCCGCGCGAGATGCCCCACCCGGTCATGACGGGGATGGCCAACGCGAGGACAGCAGCAAGCCCGACCGTCGCGCCACCGGGGCTCGGCGTGGCGGTCAGGACCGTGAAGGGCAGCAACAGCGCGAGAACCGTTGCCATTCCGGCGAAGACGACGCAACGGACCTCCCTCGCCTTGCGCCAGTACTTCATCCACCGACCCGGAGGTCGGGGGCGATATCCTCACACGTCTGACCGATCGCCGCCGCCTTTGCCGCCCATGCACGGCGGACCGATGCATTCGCCTGAGTTAGCTGATCGACGACCGTCAGGATCGAGGGGTTGACGTCGTCCCCGGGAGCGTCCAGGCCCTGGAGGGACGTCGGAGACAGCCCGCCGGCGGCCGCGTACCACGCCTGCAGGTACGGGATCGCGATGCCTCCGGTTGTCGCGCGACCGCAGCCCGCGAGAGGCGGAAGCATCCCGTCAGCGAGCGCTATGATGACGCCGTCCTTCGAGAGCGGATCCCGCAGATGCACCTCAATCGCTCCGGGCGCGTGCTCACCGGACGCCTCCGTGAACGTCGTGGGCGCGTCGATGCCCGCAGCAAGCCAGCGCGTGCGCACATCGGCGATGGTGGCGAGGATCTGGGTCGACGCTGCCGCGTGCTCCGGCCACAGACAGACCTCGGCGCCACCGCCGGACGCGCAGGACAGGAGGGATGCGTCCCTCGGCATGACGGGGGCGAACGTCAGGCCGGACGCAACGCGGATCCCGACCAGCGATCCGGCCGCCAGGATGCCTACAGCTCCCACGGCACGCCAAAGTCGGGACCAACTGACGACGCAGGCGACGGACGCGGTCGCGATGAACGCGACGTCCAACACCACGGAAGCAAGGACTGCCTGTGGTGCGAGCGATTGCTCGAGGCTGCAGCAGTCACGGTACATCCCCGTCAGGTGGCGAAGCCACACCGGATACATGGCGGGAACAAAGGCAAGCCAGAGCACCGGCAGGACGGCGGCGATCGGCACGGCGAGCGCCGCCGGCGCGAGGATGCCGAGCGCGAAGCCGATGCTGGCGTACGCAAGGATGTCCAGGGTCAGCACACCGACGATCGCGAGGTCGGGCGGGAACGCGGTGGCCCCTGCGTGCGCCACGACGACCGCGGCCGTCGTCGCGACGAGGCCCGCAGCGACCGGCCCGACGAGCAGACCCGCCGCCATGTGCAGCCCGCTGCGGGCCCATGGACCACCCCAGATCCGAGCTCGCCGCAGTCGCGACCCCTCCCAGGCCGCGCAGGCAGCGACGAACGCACCGATGAACGGCAGCGCGCCGGAGGCCGCGGCTGTGGCTGCCGTTCCGTATCCCGGGGGAGACGGAAGCAGCGTGGCGTACCAGGCGGCGAGCATCGTGATGGGGACTCCGAACCATGCCGACGGCATGATCCGGAAGGCGGTTCGAACCGGGATCACGCCTCGGCTCCGAGGAGCGCGAGGTACGCGGCCTCCGCCGGCCTTGGACTGCCGTGCGGTGCCAAGCCCAGGAACTGCGCAGGGCTGCCCTGGTAGCGCACGAGCCCGCGGTCGAGCACGACCACCGTGTCGAACAGCTCGGTGAGGTCGTCGACCTGGTGGGTCGAGACGAGCACGGGAACGTCCGCCGGCAGCTCGGCGAGGAGGTCCCGGAATCGACTCCGCTGGGCCGGATCGAGCCCGGCCGTGGGCTCGTCCAGCAGCAGAACTCGTGCTGGCCGCACGAGCACCTGCGCCAATCCGATTCGTCGCTGCTGCCCCCCGGACAGGCTCGTAACGAGCGTGTCCGCCTCGGTCCGAAGGCCCACCCGGTCGAGCGCGACGAGCGCGGCGGACGCGGCGGTGCCCGTGTCGACGCCTCGCAGCCACGCTGCGTACGCCACCTGCTCGCGCGCGGTAAAGCCGGGAACCGGTTGCACGCCCTGCGGCATGAGACCGATCGACCCGCGCAGGGCCTTCCGGTCGCGATTGCTGGACAACCCGTCGAACCGGATTTCGCCCGCCTCTGGCCGCAACGATGTGGCCGCGAGCGACAGGAGCGTCGTCTTGCCAGCGCCGTTCGGGCCGAGCAGGACGGTCCTGCCTGGCGGCAGCGCCCAGGTGAAGTCCTCGACCACCGACGTTGCACGTCGTCCGCGGAACGGGGATCGGTATCGGAACGAGACGTGTTCGAAGGACAGGGCCACCCGATCACCAATCTTCAGCGTTGGCCTTGGCCGCGCCCGGGTCCAGCCGGCGGCAGACCCGGGCGCGGAATAGACCCTACCTGGCTCGCTGGTCCTCGTTGCTCAGTACGAAGCCGACCAGTTCGTCGTGACCGACGAGTTATTGGTGTGCGTGTACTCGACGCTGTAGTCGGCTCGCGACCCTGCCGACCACGTGTAGGTCCACGTCCCCGCCTGGTTATGGCACGGGTAGTACACCTCCTGCGTGCCCGTGCTCGGGAGCAGGGGCCAGTGGTGCATCCAGTCGAAGTAGGCGTTGTAGTCCGAGTTGTGGTTCGAGCAGGACCAGACCTTGAACGTTGTGAACGAGATGTTCTGGAAGATCGGGGTGTTCTTGCCGATTGGCGCGCTGACCCACCGATCGCTGCTGAACCCTGCGTTTGCAATGCCCGCCAGCGCGAGCGACATCGCGAGACCGGCGACGGGTCCCAAGTACTTGCGAGTACGCATGTCATGTTCCCTTGTTCTCGCGGTTGTCTGATTGAGGTCGCGTCAGGTGCTCTGCATGCAATTCCTCCCCCAAGGGCCAACGAGTCGCGCGATGTCCTGCGCGGCTACTTGGCGCGGCACGGACGACTGGCGAACGAGCAGGTCACGACTGGACCTCCCGTTCGCCGCGTGCCGTAGGGCGCCTCGCGGGCACGAGTGCCGACAGACTCTTGCCATTCCCAAGGAGGTCGTAGGTCGCGTTCTCTTCGGCTACCTGCGTGACCATGGTCGTGAGCCAGCTAAAGAGGCGTGGAAGCAAGGGAAATGCTTCGGTGTAGTCGCGTTTGCGCATCGCTTCGGCAAGTCGGGTCGAATCGCCGACAAGTTGAAGCATCATGTCGTGCATGGGCAACTGGCTGTCTGCACGGCACTGTCTCGCTCGCTTCAATGTTTGACTCGCACTGCCATGCTCCCTGGGCGGCAACTCGGAGTGTCGCGGCCTGTTAGCGTGAGACTAGACCATGGAGTCAACCGGGCCTGGACTCAGCCCTCGATGGATCACCTAGATGCTCAGGATGCTGGCATAGCTGATCCGCGCCGCCGATGTACAGCATCACCTTCGGCCTTGTCCCGTTTCGCGCAGACACGGCACCCTGAGCGAGCTTCTACACCATCCGCGTCTTTCCACCCGACTGGACCGCCACGCCCCGATGTCGTGCCGAGGCTTCTTAGGGCCTGTGGCCGAAATCCCTGAGCACGAGGGCCGCGTGTCGGATTGGACGTCCGAGGATGGCCCGCCACCTCGGACGTCACGCTCAGGCTCAAACATTCGGCCACAGGCCCTTAGTGCGCGTAAGGTCCTCCGCCGTCCCCGGCGAGGGCCGTCGCGACTGTGGTCAGTACGAGGATGCCGGCGAACAGCCAGGCGGCCAGAAGCGGACGAGCGCGATTGAAGCGAGCGAACACGAGGTGCTCTCCTTTCTTCGTCCGCCGCAGGCCCGAGCCAAGCGCCGGTCTGGCCGGCGGGCGCGATCGGATGCTACTGTCGTTGTATGGGAGAGTCAAGTATTGCTAAACTCTCACGGCAGACAGTGTCGTCGGATGCGGCCGCCACTGCACTCGGTGCACGGATCCGGGCACGCCGCCGCGCCCGCGGCCTCACGCAGACCCAGCTTGGAAAGCCCCTGACCAAGGGATTCGTCTCGTCCGTGGAGCACGGACGATCGCTCCCCTCGCTGGCTGCCCTGTGCCTCTTCGCGGTCAGGCTGGGAACGAGCGTCGACGCGCTTGTCGGTGGCGTTGAGGATCTGGTGACCGAGCGGTACACTGCGAGACGTGAACGCAACAACGCGCCGTCGAGTGATCGTGGATCAGACGGCACTCGCCAGACACATCGGCGGTCGGATTCGCGAGGCGAGGCTGGCAGCGGGCCTGACCCAGCAGCAGCTGGCCCAGCCCCGCTACACGAAGGCCTACGTCAGCGCGCTTGAGAACGGCCTCTCCAAGCCGTCGATGGCGGCCCTGACCTTCCTTGCTGAACGGCTTGGCCTGCCGACGAGTCGCTTCATCGGTGACGCGGCAAAGAGCTGGACGCGCCTGGAAGCTGACCTCGTGCTCGCGGCCGGGCGCTGGATGGAGGCGGTCGACGCATATCAGGCCCTCCTTATCGAGGCACCCGAGGCTGCGCAACGCCCCGAACTCCTGCTCGGCCTGGCCGAGGCGCTGGCGGGGCTCGATCGTGGGGCGGAAGCGGCGGCTGCCGCCGCCGAAGCGGCTCACCTGTTCTCGGTATCGGGCCGAGAGACCCATGCTGCCCTGGCGCGGTACTGGCTCTCCTGCGGCGAGTACCAGCAGGGCAACACCGTCGACGCGACGGCGCTCCTCGGCAGCATCCTCGAGCAGGTGCGGGCCGGCCTCCGCGTAGAGCCCGACTTCGAGGTTCGGCTGCTGATGGCCCTAGCCAGCAACGCCGCGCGGGATGGCAGCCACCAGATCGCGCTCGCCTACCTCGAGGAGGTCCGCGGCCTAGCCGACAAGCTCGACAATCGTCGGCGCGCCGCCTACCTCTTCAATCTCGCCTACAGCTACCGCGAAACAGGCGACTACGAGGGAGCAATCCGGGCCGGGATCGCCAGTCTCGCCCTCTTCCGGGCGACCGAGATGGAGTTCGAGACAGCCGGTCTCGAGAACAGCCTGGCCCTTTCGTACCTCGCGCTCGACAACACGGAGAAAGCAGAGGATCTCGCGGCGAGCTCGCGCGCCCGGTTCGAGCGCCTCGGCGACGACCGCTGGCTGGCGCATGTCCTCGACACCCAGGCCCGCGTCGCGCTGGCTCGTGGTGCACACGAGGACGCCCTCCGCCTGGGTCACGAGGCGCTCGAGCGGGCTGAGCAGACGTCAAATCAGAACGCCACGATCGATGCGGAACTGACCATCGCCCGCACTGAGGTCGTGATGCAGAAGACACCGGAAGCCTTGCAGTGGTACGCACGTGCGGCTGCGTCGGCTCGCCGACTCGCGGCACCACAGGCGCGTCTCCGCGAGGTGCTCGCCGAATGGGCAGACTTGCTCGCCACCGCGGGGGAGCACCAGAAGGCGTTCGAGATGATGCGAGAAGCGCTGAAGGGCGGCTGAGAACTCCAGGCGTCAGCACAGGAGCCCGCGATTCCACGGCTCGTTGATCCGGCCGTTCGGGCGTACGCCAGGCGCCTCATCGGAAGGCGATGCCCGTTTGCCGATGGGGACGTCGCGTCGAGCCTTTCCGTCACGCTGACCGCGCCCGTAGCCCAGCCGTGCCGGAATGACCTCGTTTCGGAGACCGGCGATGAGAGGGTAATGGCGAGCGTCGCCGCTGCGTCACCACGTGGCTCCCTTTTCGGACAGATTGGGCCCCGGGGCAGCTCACATCGTCCGGTGGCCTGGCGTCGGGAGTGCGGCAACCCCAGCGACCGGCGCTCGAAACAGGTCGAGGCTCCTGTGCGTGGCGGGAGGCGATGAACGACGCGTCGCTGTCTCGTTCAGCGAGACGCGATCCCTGCCCTACGATCCGATCGTGGCCAAAGGCGACGGCGACAACATGGACCCGGCGGTCGCGGCCGAGCTCCGCCGGCGACTCGCGAGCGTCGACGATCTCTGGCGCCGATGCGAGGTTGCCGCTCATCGCCCGATCGAGCCCCGAAGCCGCGCTAGCGCCGACGACGCCCTCCTGGACGGCCGCTTCGTGTCGCTCTTCGCCAGCCAAGCGCTGCTCTCCGCACTCGACCACCTCATCGCCTGGCGGAGGCTCGTCGAGGGCGGCCACATTCCGATCCAGGCGCACATGACGCTCCTGCGGGGCGCGCTCGAGGGCGCCGTCCGCTGCCGATGGCACGTCGACGGGAAGGTCCGCGCTGGGACCCGCGTCGGGCGAGGCTTCGCCGCCCGGCGCGATGACCAGGACGAGCACCGAAAGTTCGAGGCGTCGCGGGAGGGCGGCGCCCGACTCCCGCAACAGACCAGCGGCCAGAGCGCCGTCCAACGGCTCGACCACCTTGACGATCCGGAGGCGGTCAAGGTTCGCGAGGCGGCCGAGATCCAGACAGTCGGGTTCGCGGATGCCACGTCCCTGATGATCAAGTACCGCCTCGAGCGCTGGTATCGCCTGGCGAGCGCCGCTGCGCACGGCAAGGAGTGGGTCCTCGCGATCGCCCAGCTCGAGCCGCAGACCGCCGCGTCGCCGCGGCCCGGCGTTAGCGTCGGGAGGATCAGCGCACGCGACGATGTCGTTCTCGCTCTCACGACCGTCACCATCCGCGCCGTCGGCCAGGCAGTTGGCGACCTGGAGGCCTACACCTCTCCGCGATTGGGTGGTCGCATGGATGAGCCGGATGTCGTCGTCAGCATCGGCGCCCGTCGCTACGCCGCGCGGCTCATCGAGATCGACCCGAAGAGCCCCGGTGAGCAGGGCGCGATCGTGACGATCGCGGCGACCGATCTCCTTGCAGACGCTCCGGATCTCGCTGCCGCCCTGCGGATCTTCGCGAGCGGCGGTCAGGCGAATCCAACGGAGCAGCTCTTCTCGGGCCATGTCGTCGAGGCGGCTCCCGATGATGCAGGCCGCTGGCGATTCCGCGCAGCCAAGCTCGCAACGTGGCATAAACGGATCACGGGCGCGGCGAGCTTCGGCCCGAATACCGGGCCGGACATCCTTTGGTCGATCTATCGCTCGAACGGTGTGCCGCCGGCCGAGATCCCCATCCCTCCCAATTGGAGCCCAAAGCGGGAAACCTTCGCTGTCGCCGTGCCGATCGAAGGCGTCGAGCCTGTCGGAGAGGTACGCGCTGGGCCGGTTCGGATCACGGCGGACCATGAAATCGGCCGTCAATTCGGCGGGTTCGATCATCCCGATGTTCGAGCCGAGTTCGACAGAACCGGTGTCTTGGGTATGGTCGGCGTGACCACGCGCAGGATGCACGATGCCGAGCAAGAAGGGCTGAGGGTCATCGGGCTCGTCATCAATCGCCTGGCTATCGCCTCGAGGTTCTCACTCGCTCGAGTGCCCGCAGGGGAGCTCCGAGCGTTTCGGCGCGCCCAATCGCTCGAGCGACTCCGACTCGTACCGGTGGTCGGGGTGCATGGCACGCTCACCGGTCGTCGCTGGCTGCGCGGCTACGCTTACACGTCCGTCGTGTCGCCGGTTCTCGGGAGCGTCGTCCGCGGACTCGAACGTTCGATCGCGACGCTCGACGAACGTATCGACGAGGCGATCAACGCCTGGCGCCGCGCGACGTCGACGGATGACCCAACGACCGCTGTCATCGCCCTCGCCGAGGCGTGCGAGTTCTACGCCAACGGCGTCGAGATCCCGCACATGTTCACGGAGACCTTGTGGCTGGACAGTTTGGCGAGGCGATGCGATCAGAAGCCGGCTAGTCTGGGGACTGGCAATTGACTCCGGGAGCAGGATAGGACCCGCGCCGTCCAAGCGCGGGCGTGTCTTCTGTTCATAAGGCGAGCCTATTGCTCCACGACTCAAGCAGAGGGGATACGTGGTAGATCCTGCAGCCCCGACTGAGGGGACCGCCGTCGCCGTACCCGTTCTTGAACGTCTCGTCCTCTCCGGCTACGGCATGTTCCCAGGCCGCGCGGGCGACGGTCTTGCTGTCGACTTTCGCCCCGGACTGACCTTAGTGCTCGGGGCCAATGCACTTGGCAAGTCGACTCTTGTTCTCCTGCTTTACCGAATGCTCTCTGGACCCTTCGACATTCCCGGGCTCACCGACAGCCGTGAGCTAGGGACTACAAGGCTGGAATCGGGCACGCTAACCTCATACTCAAGGACGGTATTCGCGCGCCGCGTGTCCGATGGAGCACGCGCTGCAACCGCTTCTCTCACCTTCGGCCTTGGGATGTACCAATTGTGCGTAGAACGACGGCTATCGGATCTGGAACTCACCGGATTACGCGTCGATGGAGCCGAGGCGGGTTCCGACGACGTAGCCGACTTCCAGGCAACAATTCTGCGGTTCAGTGGGCTCGGTTCCTTCGCTGACTGGATCCTCCTTCTACGCCACCTCGTCTTCTACTTCGAGGATCGACGCGCGCTTGTTTGGGATCAATCAGCTCAAAGGCAGGTCCTGCGCCTTTTGCTCCTGCCGGCGCCTCGCGCGGCTGAATGGACTGCCTTGGAGCGCGACATTCTTGAGCGAGACAGCCACATGCGCAACCTCGCGTTCGCGCTGACGCGCGAGGAACGCGACATGTCCCGGGCCGAGACCAAGACCAAATCGGCGCCGGATGTTCGCGCCGAGCTGCTCGTCCTTGAGCCGCTTCAGGACAACGACTCCAAGCTCCACGAAGCTATGGAGCAGGAGTTGGTCGATTTCAACGAGCGCCGCGAGGCGACCAGGCTTCGACTACTGCAGGCCGAGCAGATCCAGGACGCCGCCCTGCGCGACCTGGAGCGGATCAAGTTGCTTGCCGTCGGCACGTCATTCCCATCGAGTTCCGACTCGGCTAGGTACGTCCTCTCTCAGCTCATGGCGGGCGACGAATGCCTGGTGTGTGGTCACATTGTGCCCGCGGTTGCGGCTCAGCTATTCGAGAGGGTTCAGGAGGCCAAGTGCGTCGTCTGCGGTTCTGACACGCTCAGCACCGACGGCATTTCGAGTCTCGACCACGAGCGCCTGGCTCGCGCGGTCGAAACGATGGCCGGTGCCGACGCAGAGCTGGCCGCAGCGCGGAGTCAGCACACCGAGGCCGAACAGGCATACAGGACCCAGCTCACATCTGTCACGCAGCTTGGTAGCACGATCGCGAAGCGAGCACAACGGATTGAGATCCTCGTAACCGCATTGCCGCCAGATGAGGCTGTGCTCCACGAGCGACGGAGCGAGATTTCGATCCTTCGGACCCGAGTGGCGGAAATTCGCGAAGTGCTGACTGCCAGGCGCGCGGCTTTCGCGGCGTTCATTGATGAGATCAGCCGAACGATAGTCAGCCGGTCGGCGGAGATAGAGGCGCAGTTCGAGGGATTCGCGCACGGTTTCCTAATGGAAGACTGCGCCTTGGTTTGGGCACCGCACCAATCACGAGTCGGTCAGACGGGCGAGGCGGTCTCGTTCCCGTCATTCGATCTGAGCTTGACTGGCTCCGATTTCGCCGCTCCGACTCGAAGGGCTGGGCCTGGGGATGTGTCGGAGAGCCAACGTGAGTTCATCGACTTGGCGTTCCGCATGGCTCTGATGACTGTGGCGGGCGCAAACGGTGTCGGCAGCCTCGTCATTGATGCGCCGGAATCGTCGCTAGACGCGGTATTCACGAGCCGAGCCTCCGAGGTGTTGGCCAGGTTCGCAGGGGCGACGAACGACAATCGTCTCGTCTTGGCGTCCAACCTGGTGGAAGGATCTCTGATCCCCAGCCTCATCGCCAAGGGCGTGCCCAGCGACGAGCGTGCAGATCGTATCGTCGACTTGTTTGAGCTGGCAGTGCCGACAGCCGCTATTCGCGCGATGCGACCCGAATACCGAAGCCTGATGCGGCGCCTCACTGGAGAGCCCGAGTCATGACCGCACCAGCTTCACGCGAGCAAGTGCGCCTGGTGCTGTTACTAAGCGCGGCGTCGCGCGCTGGCCTCGTCCCGCTCGATGTTCGCACGCTACACACGTTCGCTTATCTCGCGAACGTCTTGTCTCCCGTGTGGGATATGCCACCCATGGATGGGAGTCTGCTCAAGACTCGCGATGGCCCGTATTACCCAGTCCTTCAACACGACCTAGACAGGTTGGTGGGGATGGGTATCGCCATGATTAGCGATCTCGGACATGAGGTCGATCACGATGGGCGCTGGAGACTGCGCGGCTCATTCCGCCTCAACGATCTTCTTGCTGCGCCCGTCCTGCAGGTTATCAGCACATTTGAGGACGAGGCAAGAGTCCACGCGTTCTTGGTTGAACTGGCTCTTGCGCTATCTGGGTTGCCCAGGGAGATGGTGGCTCGCGCCCCGATGGAGGATGCCACCTATGCCGATTCCCTTACCACGGACGGTAATGTGCTGGACTTCGGCGAGTGGAGAATTCGCAACTACAGCACCAACGCAGCGCGTCGATTCCAGGCATTCGTACCAGAGGGCATAACGGCGACTCAGGCGGAGCTTCTGCACCTCTACGTGAGGCACCTCCGATTGCGGTTGACATCATGACGGAGGTGGCTGCCGAGTCCGGGATCGGCGCGTGGGCCAGCGATGACCTCGCGGCGACGGCCCGGCGGAGCTACGGCGTCGGAGCAGACGCCGAACTTCCGCCGCCAGTCCGACTCCTGTCGGCTGTCGCGAGGCTTGCCCGAACAAGACAGGCCGTCGCCAACAATGTTGGCGACCCTGTCTTCCCGGCCGTGTTTCTGCTAAGGCCCTTGCCGCCTGCAAACCTGGCGGGGCGCGCGAACCAGATCCCGATGGTGGACAACGGCCTGGAGCCGATTACCGGTCGGCTCTGGTTCGTGAATGAGGCGGTCTTTGAAGGCAGAAGCATCGAACTAGAGGTGATGGCCGACGCGGACCTCTTCTCCCTCGTGACGGATGAGGCGGGATGCGCTGATGTGCCTGCCGTTCTGTACGATCCCCGCCCTAACCCGCCGACCCTCAGGTTCTACAGGTCCGGATTGGGCCATCCAAACGACTGCCTCGTGCTGCCTGCTGGCCTTGGACAAGTCGTCGATCTAGATCGCGTTTTCGAGGTCATCGACCAGATTCACCGGAATGTACTCATCACGCCTGACGCGCAGGATGACGTTGGCAGGCTATGGGCCGATGCTCCGCGCGGATGGCCTGCAGAACGAGCAGAGCAGATTGTCCAGATGCATCTTCGCACTGGCCTAAGTATTGCCTTCCCGACATGCACCGTCCGAAAGGAGCAGTCTGGCGTACCCGGGCGCCTCGACCTTCACATCGAGCAGCGCGATGAAGGCAATACGGGCCAGGTCACTGTGTTCGCGGTGCTTGAATTGAAAGTGCTTAGGAGTCACCGGAGCACCGGCACCGCCGTTTCGGATGCCGAGGGCCTGGAATGGATTGACAAAGGCGTGCGTCAGGCCGCCATGTATCGTGACGATCGAAACGCTTTGGCCGCCGCCCTTTGCTGCTTCGACATGAGGCGCGAGATCACCGGCGAGGCCTGTTTCGAACCGGTCCGCGAACTATCGGCGCGGCTCGCGGTCAGTCTCCGAGTCTGGTACCTCTTCGCAAGCTCGGAAGCCTATCGCAAGTTCGCGACGAGCTAGGCGTCTGCCTTCTGCAGCACCACCAACGTCTCCGCCAATTCCGACGTCCAGCCTTGCTGCGCCGAGGTCCGCATGGATCGGAACGGCTCGACACTCGCGACCTTCAATCCCTTCGACACGGCAAGCGACGTCACGATCGCCGCAGTTGGTACGTGCACGCCACCGTAACGGCTGTCACCAACTACCAGCCAAATGCTCCCGTTCGGCCGCAGAGCATCCTGGAGAGTCCCAATCACGCCCATCAAGTCGGCAAAATAGGCGCCAACCATATCTGGGATCCGGGGGCTCCACAGCTGTCGTCGGATGAGTCGCAGGTTCTTGACCGCTTCGTCCAGCTCCGGCGAGCCTGCCGGCGGCACCGCGAAGTCTCGTACGATCTGAACATGCGACGTCAGGGTCGATAGGCGAAGATCTCGGTTCTGTTCCGTGCTTGATAGGTAGCCGAGCACCCAGAGCTCTATGTTGTATACGTCGGTGTAGTCAAACGAGTTGGGGTACGGCGGCGAGAAGACAGCGAGATCGACGTTTCCGACTCCCTGGATCGCCCGCCGTGCGTCGCCACATAAGACCCTGTACGCCATCTGTTGTCGTCCGGCAAAGGTGTGAATGTCGCGAATTGCTGCCGTCGCAGCATCGATGAAACGAGGGATGACCCGATCCGAGCTACGGCGCCGAGCTTCCCAGTTGCGACGGTATCGACGACCTTTGCCGCTTACAACCACATTGCTGTGGTCAACGAGCCCGCCACCCAGAACCACCCTGAAGAGGCGCCTGTTGGAGGCGTCCGTGATCTGCTCGATGGCTCGAACCAAGGCGCCTATCCTGGCGGCGACCTCGGTGTCGAATAGCCACCGCCTGCCATCGCCCGGTTCCACGAACGAGCTGGGCAGGTTGGCCCAGGTCGCGTTCGCCAGCGAGACGTCATCCTTCGCCCGATTGACTACTGTGTGCAGGTCCCTCGCCAGCGCATCAGCGTCGTACGCAGCCAGTTTCGCCTCGATCAGATCCGCGAGATACGGATTGACTTCGATCGCCACGGGCTCGACGCCGAGGAACTGGCAGGCCAAAGCCGTCGTCCCAGACCCTCCGAACGGGTCGATGCACACGTCAATCGGCCCCGCGCTCTCGCGGATAGCGCGGGCTACCAGTTCGGGTGCGAAGGCCTCCTTGAACCGGCGCCATCCCTGGAATGGAAGCTCCGCAGCCCCCAAGTTGGTGCCGGGGTGAGGGACGACCCGCTGCTGCGTCCAGTCCTCGAACGAAACGCGCGTCATCATCAGGGCATTCTAGGGGGCCGCGGCAAGGCAGAACGCTACGGCAATGCGACACCACGTCTCCTGGAGGCTCGGGCGATGGTGGGCGTCGTCCCGGGCTGTGCCGGCGGACTGCAGCCGTTCGTCGTTTCGGCGAGCCCTCCTTGAACCGGGGCAACCCGAAGGTTGAAGCGCCTCGAATCGTTCACCTATCCGACCCAGCGGAGCGCGTAGGCGATCCATTCGGGCAGCACGATCCGAGGTGTGGGAACGGCCGGGTCAAATCCTCTCGCCCCGACCAGTTCCAACTTTTCCCGGTAGGCGTAGCCGAGTAGCCACGCGTTCGCGTTCGGCCGGGGGTGAACGGCGACGAGTTCGGAGCCGCGGACGTCGAGACGCTCGAAGATCTCGGTCGCGGCGCCTTCCCGGAGGATGTCCGGCACCGAGGCATCCCGCCAGAGCGAGCCGAGGTCGGCGAGCACGTCCCGTGCTCGCCGCAGCCGATCCGCATCGAGCGTCACCTCGGTCGGTGCCATCGGTCGGTCGAGCGCCCGCCAGTCTCGATTGAAGGCTCCGAGGCCGATCTCCCCATCGCTAAGGCGCCGCTGAAGCTCCGCTCGGGCAGCCCGCAGTAGGCCCGGATCAGGCGCCGCTGCTACGGCCGTCCCTCGGCGCATCGCCCGGAACACCTGCTGCAGGTCGTCCTCGTCAAGGTGCACGCCGTCCATGAGCCGGGCCACCTGCTCCTCGACGTGTTCGGGACGGAAGCTCGCGAACCTCCCGCAATGCGGCCGGCGGGTATGACGGACTCGACGTTGGCCGGCATTCGCGAATGGCCGCCAGGTACAGCGGCGCCGCGACGTCGGCCCTGCCGAGGAGACCGCCGATCGCCGGGCCCAGGACGAAGCCGGCTCCGCTGACCGCCCCGACGAGCCCGTATCGGCGGCTTCGCTCGGCTGGAGGGGTGACATCAGCAACGAAGGCGAAGGCGACGCTGAAGTTGCCGGCAGTGATCCCGTCGACGATGCGCCCGGCGAACAGTACCCAAAGACTCCCACCCAAGCCGAAGAGCAGGTACCCGATCGCCGAGCCCAGCACGCACAGCAGGAGGATCGGCTTCCGCCATAGCGATCGCTCAGGGCACCGAGCAGGGGTGCGGCCAAGAACATGCACAGCTGTCGCTGGGCCAGCCCGTCATCAGCGTCGACACCAAGAAGAAGGAGCTGGTCGGGCCGTTCCGCAACGCGGGTCGGGATCTCCGCCCGAAGGGCGACCCGGAGCGGGTGCTCATGCACGACTTCGTCATCGACGAGCTCGGCCGGGCGAGCCCCTACGGGGTCTACGACCTAGGTCAGAACGAGGCCTGGGTCAGCGTCGGCACCAACCATGACACGGCCGCCCTCGCGGTCGAGAACATCCGGCGCTGGTGGGCGACGATGGGCCAGGAGCTGGACACCCTCCATCTCCGGCCCGACGCCTTCCACGGCGAGTGGAACTACTCGCTGCTCCCCCGTCTCATGCTCCCCGAGGGATGAGGAGCCATATTTCGTGGCAGTCCCTAACGTGGCACTTGACTTTACAAGAACGTGGCACTTGACTTTACGAGTAGGATGTCAACAGGCAGCTCAAGAAGGGTGATGCGAGCGTGCGCGTCGCCCCCAAGCCCGGGACGGGCCGGTATCTGGGCTGGGTCTTATAACCAGGCGCGCGAGGCTATGATGTCGTCGCTCCCATCCGCTCAGGGAGGTCCGCCATGCGGACGCTTGTAATTCGAGTTACGGCCTTGGTGTTCGTGGCAGTCCTAGTGTTAGCGGTGG
>CAAGKR010203506.1_pt1 | contig 15274 bp, 13 predicted proteins | sample 2556971 | NCBI WGS metagenome assembly CAAGKR01 (sample SAMEA5207829, study PRJEB30636) | soil metagenome | biome: forest; feature: boreal; material: soil | place: USA | collected 2011-09 | depth 1 m | reverse complement strand
TACAACTTGCGGGCGTAATTCAGTTGGTAGAATGCCAGCTTCCCAAGCTGGACGTCGCCGGTTCGAGTCCGGTCGCCCGCTCTGTCGCACCGAGTCCAGGATGCCGCGCTTCGCGCGCGGCATCCTTTTCTACTTCTATTTGCGACCCACCGTGGCGCTCTTTCTCCGAGCTGCCCGCTTCGTCGCCGGTTCGCGACGCATCCGCCCCGCGTCGATGAGCCGTAGCAACTGAGACGCAGCCCGCTCCACGTCGAGGTACTTGTACTGTCCCGCTCTCGATTCGGCGGAGATCACAGCGCAGCGATGAACCCCGGAGAAGTCGCCGTAAGGGAATTTGTAACGCCCCTTCGTCTCTTCGCTTTGCTGCTCGTCGACGCCCAGGTGCCAGTTGCCATACGCACGCCATCCGTGCAGCCGGATATACTCGTTCTCCTTTGCCGCCGACGGCTGATGCTCGCTCCATGCATCCCGCTCATCCCGCACGACCTTGCCCCGCTTGATGAGATTCTTCGCGTGCGTGGGCGCGCTTCGATGAAGTTGTACCGCCATGACTCGTCCCTCGATGAAATGGAGCCGCGGAGATTCTTGAGCGGCATTTGTCGCGCCGCGCGCGTTATTTTTCGCGAGCGTCGCGTGGTCTGGCGCAATCCATCATTCGGAGCGACACTATCCTTTGCCCACCCTTCTGAAGTCCACTCATAGCATGAGGAGGGGTTCGTGAAAATCGTTCGGATCAGCTTCGCGGCGCTCGCCGGCGGATTGCTTGCATGCGCGTCGAGCCCGACGCCCGTCACGGTAACGGGCGATCCCGCGGACCGCGCATCGCTCGCGGGCAAATGGAGCGGCGAGTACCGCAGTCCCGTGACGGGCCGCAGCGGCAGCATCGTCTTCAACCTGTCCAATTCCGGCGACGCCGCCAACGGTGACGTCGTGATGATTCCGACCGACTATGGGAAAGCGCTCACCAGGTACGACCGAACGACAGCGCAATGACAACTACGCCGATGCAGAACGCGGCCGCCGCGGAGATCTTGACCATCCGGCTCGTTCGCGTCAGCGGGGACAGCGTAAGCGGAGTGCTCGACGCGTATCGCGATCCCCAGTGCGACTGTCCCGTCGAGACGACATTCGCCGGCCGTCTGAACGGCGATACGATCGAGGGAACTTTCTCAACGCGCGGCTCGCAAGCAGTTACGCCGCAGACTGGAACCTGGCGAGTAAAGCGCGGCAGATAGCACGCGCTGTTATCGCGGTCGGGCTGTTCGCCGCCGGCGCCGGCGCCTGCACCGGGAGCCGACAGCAGCCGATCGCGATAACGCACGTGTCGGTGATCGACGTCGTCACCGGAGCGACGCGGCCCGACAACACCGTGATCATCGTGGGCAATCGCATTGTCTACGCTGGACCGGCTACTGGCGCCAGCGTTCCCGGCGATGCGCGCGTGCTCGACGGGCGGGGAAAATTTCTTATCCCCGGCCTTTGGGACATGCACGTGCACGCGTTCCAGTGGGTCTTCTCCGATTTCGCGGGCCCGCTCATGATTGCCAACGGCGTAACCGGCGCCCGGGACATGGGCTATTTCATCGACACGACGCTAAGGTGGAAGCGCGACATCGCGGCGGGCAGGGAATCGGGGCCGCGTCTCATTGTCGGTGTTCGCGTCGATGGGCCGGTGGGACGCGCGCAGTTCGTCAGCCACGTGACAACCGAAGCGGACGGATTGCGGGCCGTGGACACTCTGGCGCGAACGAAAGACGGATCTGCCCGCGCGGACTTTCTCAGCACGGACGCGCTGATTCCGCGTGCGGCGTACTTCGGTCTCGCCAAGGAAGCGCGAAAAATTGGCTTCCCGTTCGCGGGGCAAGTGCCCTTCGCGGTCAGCGTTACCGAAGCATCGGATTCGGGGCAACGCAGCGTTGAGCAGGAGGACGGCCTGATGCGCGCGTGCACGTCCAATGAAGACGTTTTCCGCGCACAGCTAGCTGACACGATCAACCGGCGGGCAGGGGACGACCCTCTACAACGGCGCAATCAGGCCCGCTCAATACTTCTCTCCTACGATCCGGCGCAGTGCAAAGCAGTGATGGAGACTCTGGCCCGCAACCACACCCGCGTTACGCCGACGCTCGTCCTGTATCAACCGTACGTCCACTCGTTCGACAGTGCCAGCACGCATCCGGAGTGGATCAAATACGTTCCAGGCATCGTCGAAGGGGGATGGCGACACAGGTCCATCTCAATGCCGCACCCCGATTCAACTGTGGTGCGGACCTCGTTCAGCTTCGAGCGAACAGGTGCGCTCAACAGGGCCGGGGTCAAGCTTCTCGCGGGCACGGACGCGCCGCGCCCGTTCATCTATCCCGGATTCAGTCTGCACGAGGAGCTCGCGCTGCTCGTCAAAGCCGGATTGACTCCACTCGAGGCCCTGCGCACCGCCACGTATAATCCTGCCGAGTTTCTGGGATCGCTCGACTCGCTCGGCACGATTGGTAAGGGAAAGATCGCGGATCTGTTGTTGCTCGACGCAGACCCGCTGAGAGACATCCGCAACACTACCCGTATTTCCGCGGTGATCGCCAATGGGCGCGTGTTCGACTCGACCGCGCGCGCTGCTTTACTGAATCACGTCGCGACCGCGCTCAAACGGTAGGCGCGCTCGAGCGGAACCGCTCGTAGAGCGCTGCACTCATCGCTGCCACGACCAGCCCGACGGCCCAGCCTCCAACGACGTCCGTCGTCCAGTGCACATCGAGGTAAAGTCGTGAGATACCTACAAGGAGCGGTACGAAGCCGCCCACCACAATTGCGGTGGGCCACGATATGATCTGCTCCCGCGCGAGCACGTAGCAGAGCGTGACCATCACCGCGGCGGACGTGGCCGCGTGGCCACTGGGAAACGAGAAGCTATGCTCATTGAACACCGCGGCTCCCGCTGGACGGGCGCGACCGTAGAGCAGCTTCATTCCGCCCGACAGAAGTCCGCCTGCCGCGGGCGCGGCGACAAATACCCCTGCCTTGCTCCGCCCATGACGATGATAGAACCATGCACCCGCTGCGATCGCCAGGATGATCATCATTGTCGGAGCGCCGAGCCATGTGATTGCATACGCGATCTTGTAGACCACCGGATTCTGGTGCGACAGAAACCACGCGCGCACGGCGTCGTCGAAGGGTCCGGTCGACTTCTCCGCGACGTCCTCCCCGACGTCAGCAAAAATTGCGAGCGCGAACGCTGAGACGAGAGCTATGAGCGTCCAGTACGTGAGGAGTTTCCTGAACCACTCCCGCATGCGGTTGGTCTGCGGCGAAGTGCCAGGCTCGGTGCCCGTCACGATGCGGCCCGCATCGCGGCAGCCGCGTCGATGAGAGGACGCCGCACTCCCTTTCTCATGTTTTCTCTCACTCGAATCCGAAGCTGTCTGCGATTTCTGCGCGCGCGGATCAACGAGAGCAGGCCGCCGGCCCAGCTCCACAGGATCCAGGAAAAGCGCTCGCGCAGGTTCATCGCGCGGAGCATCGACAATGCGACCGCCGCGCCACCGAGTGCAATCTCCACCTTTCCCGAAGGCGACGCGGCACTTCGACGCGCGATTATCTCCGTTGTGCCTGGAACGCGGGCGAGAATCGTCCGGCGAATCGCGATGTCGAGTGACCCAGGGGTCATGCCCCGCCAACCAGGTATGCGCAACACGCTCCACGCAGGCGCTGCTCGTCCCCACCCGTGATTGTCCGATCCGACAACGACAGCGAGGTGCAGCTTGCCGGCGAGCGCGAGGATGCCCTTTCTGTCGGTTCCAGTTTGCGCGACGCCTCGGGGCGATCCGTCCGAGCCTTCGATCGCAGCGAGGCGGATTGCGCCCGTATACTCGTTGACCGGCACGCGAACAATGTTGCCCGGCAGGGTCAGAATGAGAATCGGCGGAACCGGGCCTCCATCAGCCTCTACCGCCGCTCCCCGCCAGTCCGGAGACGAGATTTTCATTCGTCTGGCGTCCACGCCCAGCAGTAGCGGGTGTTCATCCGCATCCCGGAGCTCGATTCCCGGGAGCAGCGTCGTTCCCCCGCCTGCCAGCGACGGATTCCGTTCGGCCGCGTCGAGCGCTCCATCAAAGGTGCGGTGATCGGTGATGTACGCCGCGTCGAATCCGGCGCTCTGGTGCCATTCGCGATTTCTCTCCGCGTCGAAATCCGGTCGTCCGTCATGTGATGCCGATGTGTGGCTGTGAAAGTCCACGGCAATGAGATCGGGATCCTGAAGGCTGAGAGAGGCCATCGGCCTTCTGACCACGAGCATGATTCCGATTACCGCTACCGTTCCACCAATGAACCGCAGGCACGAAATAATCGTGCTCCAGAACTCAAATCCACGCTGGCGCCGCAAATCGCGGAGTATGCCCGGTGCGAAGAAAACCACCACGCAGAGCGCGAAGGTGGCCCAGTATTGCACGGGCGAGAGGAGTGTAAGCGTGTCGAGGATGTTCGAGACGGGCGCCAGAATGTCGTAGGCCAGCGAGGTCCTGAGGCTTGCCGCAGTCGGCGATTGGGGCCGCGCGAGATCCATGATCGGCGGCAATGAAAAAGCCGCTGTCACCACGACTGCCGACGTGATCAACAGCGGCCATCGATATCGTGTGAATCGGCGCAGATTCGGAACTCGCACTGGCCTCGCTTGAAGAAGTCCGTCGGGAAAGTGTGTACGAACTCTAGACGCTCGACCTGTCTCTAGGATGACACCCCTGAGAGCGCACGCGGGAAGGTTACGACGACCTTGGTGCCCTTGCCGGGCTCCGAGGTCAACGAGATCTCCGCGCCATGTTCTCGAGCAATCCAGCTTGCAATAGAAAGGCCGAGTCCGGCGCCATCTGTTCTGCTCCTGGCCGTCTCACCGCGAAAGAATCTTTGAAATACACGGGAAATCTCCTCCGATTTGATTCCGATGCCCGTGTCGTCGACGATGAACGTCGGCACGCCCTGATGCATCGAGACGTGTACGCGGACCTCGCCATCGCGGTCGGTAAACTTTACGGCGTTGTCGAGGAGAATCATGATCAGCTGGCGGACGAGCGAGGGGTCGCCCACGACGGGGGTCTCCTCGAATTCCTCCACCGCTACCTCGACACCTTTTTGTCGGGCGACGACGCGTGCGGCACCGGCGGCATCGATCGCCACGTCGTCGAGAAAGAAGCGCTCGCGTTCGATCTCGCGTTCGCCAGAGTCCGCGCGCGCAAGAACGAGAAGACTGTCGACGATTCCGCCGAGCCGGCGCGCCTCGGCTTCGACGCTTCGCAACGCCGATTCGTAGTGCGCGATTTCCCTTGGCTGCTGGAGTGTGACTTCGGCGCGAGTTCGGAGCACGGTGATCGGCGTCCTCAATTCGTGGGCCGCATCCGCCATGAAGCGCCGCATGAATATCATCGAGCGCTCAATAGGTGCGGTGGATTTGCGCACCAGCAGGAAGCCGCCGGCCGCAACGAGGACGAGCGCGGCGAAGGCTGCTCCGGCAAAGGCGGCGATGAGATCCGCGTATCGATCCTCGAGCTCGATCTGGTCAGCGACTGCGACCGCGACGAGCTGGCGCCCGGAGGCGAGCCTGAAGCGCTGCGCGTGGAGCCTCAATGTTCGGTCTTTCGGAGTATCTCGTTGACGGGTTATCTGGCCCGCCTTCGCCGCCTGTCCGGCTGCGCTTCGGATCCACTCGCCGGCGGTGTCAGGTTTCACGGGCTTTCCGTTCGTGTCGAGAAGGTAGAGGGTCCGGTCCGGTATGTTCAGCTCGTCAACCGCGTCGATGACCCGGCCTCGCGCGCCCGCCGCTTCGACCTCCCTGATTCTGGCGGCGCGAACCAGCTCCTTGGTGGCGCTTTGAAGCGAATCGTCGAGCTGCTGCGAGAACTGATACCGGATCACCGCGAGAAGTCCCGCGCCGAGCAGCAGGATGATGAGGCCGAAGGTCGCAACGTACCAGATTGTGAGACGCAGCCGCAGGCGCACGAGGCGCTGGATGCCCGCGCGCGACGAGTTTGCCTCAGTCACCAAGGCGGTATCCGGCGCCTCTCACCGTCTGGATCAATTTGATAGGGTAAGCGTCATCGATCTTTCGCCGCAGGCGCCTCACCAATACCTCGAGCACGTTCGTGAAGGGGTCGTGGTTCTCATCCCACACGTGGGCCGTAATCGCCGCGCGATCGACAACCTGCCCCGTGTGCAGGACAAAAAACTCGAGGAGCGCGAATTCCTTCGCAGTCAGCTCTATCGATTTGCCGGCGCGCCGCACCCTGTGCGCCTCCAGATCGACTTCAAGATCACGAACCCGCAGAGTTTCCGGGAGTGGAGCTCCGCGCCTTCGTCCCAGGGCACGCACTCGGGCCAGCAGCTCGCGGAACGCGAAAGGCTTGGTGAGGTAATCGTCCGCTCCCACCTCGAGTCCAGCCACACGGTCGTCGACGGTGTCACGCGCGGTGAGCATGAGAATCGGTGTGCCGACTTCGCGCGCTCTGAGCTCGCGACAGAGATCGAATCCACTTCCTCCGGGCAGCATCACGTCGAGTACGAGCACGTCGAAGCTCCCGAGTGTGGCTTTCATCTTTCCCTCGGCGAATGTGGGCACCGTGACCACCTGAACGCCGTGCTCCGCGAACCCGGTCTTTATGATGGCCGCAAGGCCGGGGTCGTCCTCGACCAGGAGAACTCTCATGAGCGCCAATTTACTTGTCTTGGCGTCGAAAGGAGTCCCCCCTTCCTGTAATCATGACGACAGCTTGGTCCGGTATCATTCAGCGGTTAACCGCAGAAACATTCCCGCGACCAGCGCGGGCTGCAGATCAACAAAGGAGAACTCATGTTCAAGGTAATCGCCCTGGCAGTGGCACTCGCCGCTACCACGAGCGTCGCTGGCGCGCAGGCCACCAGCACGGTAGCAAAGAGCACGGTCAAGCCAGGCACCGTCGCCAAGCATCACAAGACTATGAAGAAGGAAGAGAGCCAGGCCGCTCTCCAGAAGGAGGCCAAGGTCTCCGAGGCGACCGCCCGCGCGACAGCGCTCGCCCAGGTTCCAAATGGTGTATTCAAGTCCAGCGAGCTCGAGCGCGAGAACGGCAAGCTCATTTACTCGTTCGACATCACCGTCCCGGGTAAGACCGGCAACGAGGAAATCAATGTGAATGCGATCGACGGCTCCGTCGTCAATCACGAGCACGAAAACGCGAAGGCGGAGAAGAAAGAAGCCGCGCAGGAAGCCAAGGAAAAGAAGTCCAAGTAACTATCCCGGACGGCTCGGTCGTTCCTGGGAGGAATACTTCTCAGTCGCGACCGAGCATTCCGTTCGGATCCAGCAGGTGATACAGGCCGGGCAGCACCAACAAGACAATCGGGCCTGACAATACAAAGCCTCCGATCACGGCTATTGCGAGGGGCTGCATCAGCTGGGAGCCCTCTCCCAACGCAAGGGCAAGCGGGGCTAGCGCGAACGCAGTGGCGAGGATGGTCATGGCCACTGGGCGCAGACGCCGGTGAGCTGAATCAGTCCACGCGTCCTTTGCGGATTTTCCATTTCGTAGCCCCAACTGCGCCTCGTGGATAACGAAGATCGCGTTCTCTCCCACGATTCCGACCATCATGATCGCGCCAACGTAGCTCGAGATGTTGAGCGTCATGCCGGTGAGTAGCAGGGCCCCGAGAACGCCTGCCAATACTGCCGCCGCGCACACGGCTGTGACGATTGGCGCACGCCAATCGGTGAATTCGAACAGCACTACGACGGACACGAGTACCAGACCCGCAAGGAGTACGTAGAGAAGTCCTCTGAACGACTTTTGCTGTTGTTCATAGAGGCCGCCGTATTCCACGGACATTCCGGGCCCGAGTGTCAGCTCCCGCGCAATGCGCTGTCGGATGTCCGCCATCGCTCCTCCCAGATCTCGGCCGGATAGTCTTGCGGTGACTCCGACATACGTTCTCAGGTTCTCGCGATTGATTTCGGTCTCCGGGATGCCGGTAGTAATGGTGGCGACCGTGGAAAGCGGAATTAGCGCCGACGAAGGCGGACCTGCACGTATCTTCAGCTGCGGAAGTGGAGTCGAATCTGCTGCCAACACCCGCAGGTCGTACATCCGATCCCCAATCCTTACCTGACCCGCGACGGTGCCCGTAACGGCCGGCTCGACCTCGGACGCCACCGTCTGCGTATTCAGCCCGAATCGCGCCGCCGCGACCGGATCGACGTGCACCTGAAGCGCCGGACCTGCAATCGTGATTCCGTTGAAAACATCTTCCACACCGGGAATTCGCTCGAGAATGTGCGCCGCCTCATCTGCCTTGGCGGAAAGAATAGTGGGGTCGCTTCCGAAGATCTTGACGTCGATCGGCTGGGGAGTACCACCGGTCAGATCACCGATGTTGTCCTCGAGCAGTTGTCCGAAGTCGGTGTGGATTGCCGGCTCAACGGCCTGAATACGAGTCCGAAGATCGTCCATGATATCCTCGACTCCGGGCCGCTCCTTCGCCGGCTTGAGCTTGATGACGTAGTCGCCACGGTTCGGCTCGGTAATGAAGAATCCGAGCTGCTCTCCCGTCCGTCGCGAGTAGCTCGCCACCGCCGGATTGGCAATGATGACGCGCTCCGCCTCCCGGAGCATCGCGTCAGTTTCACTCAGGGATGTTCCCGGAGGCGTCCAATAATCCAGGATGATCGAGCCCTCATCCATCGCTGGAAGGAAATCCGTGCCGATGCGGCTGTACAGGAGGAAAGCCACAACGAGTAATGCGGCGATGACTGCCACGCTGACACTTCCACGTTCCACGAAGACGTCGACGAGTTTGCGGTAACCTCTGCCGCCGCGCTCCAGCAGGGGACCCAACCGTTCACGGACTGGTGCGAGATTCCGTCGCGTTGCTCGCGCCACGCTCTTCAGTCGCGATTCCGACCGGACTTCGGTCGCCGGCCGATCTCTATGGAATACGGCAACCGATACCGGGACGACTATCAGCGCGATCACCAGTGAAATGACGAGCGCCAGCGCCATCGTCAGCGCGAGCGGCTTGAAGAACGCGCCGACGACTCCGGAGAGGAGCGCGAACGGAAGCAGTATGACTATGGTTGAAAGACTCGAGCCGATCAGCGCTGGCGCCAACTCAGCGGCACCAGCGGCAGTCGCGTCGTGAAGACGCTGCCCCAGATCAGGATGAAGCTCCGGATCCGAACTTTGGCGCGAATTCGCACGTGCGTGATGGCTCTCGATGTTCTCGATCACGACAATCGAATCATCCGCAATCAAACCGAGAGCGGCCGCTATTCCGGCGAGAGTCATGAGGTTGATGGTTTGCCCCACCACCCCCAGCGCCAGACCAACGATTGCGACCGTGAGCGGGATTGCCGCAACCGCGATCAGCGTGAACGTGACATTCCGCAGAAACAGGAGCAGGACCACACCGGCAAGCACGACTCCAATGATGATCGCATCACGCGCGCCCCCAACGGAGCCGGCCACGAACGACGCCTGATCGTAGAAGTTGCTCCAGTGAACGTCCTTCGGCAAAATGTCCGGCTGGTCCCGAAATATCTGGTCGATGCCATGCGCAATCGCGACGGTGTTTGCGGACGGTTGCCGCACGATGTTGACGAGCACAGCCGTTTTTCCGTCTGCAGTCGTGCGTACGTAGGAGACTTCATCCGCCACGATGATTGTGCCGAGATCGGAGAGCGTCGCCGGCGGACCACCAGGAACCGGAACCGCGATCTTCGCCAGTTCCTCCTTTGAGGTAACTCGTCCGGTCACCAGCGTCAGATAGAGCTCGTGATTCTGCTCGCTCAGTCCGGTGGACACGACTTCGTTGCTGGCCTGAATTGCCTGTACCACATCGGATGCGGCACGGGCGTGCCCGGCGAGCGCTCGAGGATCAAGCCGAACCTGAAACTCCCGCTGACGCCCGCCTTGGATCTGCACCTGCGATACTCCGGGAATCCGGACGAGTGCGGGCTTGAGCGTGTACTGCGCCAAATCCCAGAGCTGGGCTTGCGTCTCGGTGGAGGACGTGAGCGCATATCCCTGAATCGGGAAGATGGCCGTGTTCATCCATTGCGCGTCGATCCGGGTTTGGGGGGGCAGGTCCGGTCTCACGCGTTGAGTCTCCGCCTCAACGCGCGCGAGGGCTGTCTGCATATCAGTGCCCCAGTCGAACTCCGCCGACATTTCGGTTGACCCACGGGATGTCGTGGAGCGTACAAGCACGATGCCGGGGACCCGAAGAATCGCCTCCTCGAGCACTCGCGTGACGGTCGGCATCATCTGGGCGGCGGGCTCTTCGCCGACGTCGGCGATCACTTTCACAATTGGGAAGGTGACCGTGGGGAAGATTGCCGACGGAAGCCCCACTGCCTCGTAAGCTCCAGCGATTACCAGGATCGCAAGCAACAGGTAGATGCCCGTCGCTCGTTGTCGTGCGTTCGCGACAAACTTCACTGGGTGTTGCCGACCGTGGTTGTTGCCTCGCGGACCTTGCTACCCTCAGGGAGACCAACCTGGCCGGACACGATGACTCGTTGTCCCGGCGTAAGGGCAGGATATTTTATTTCGACCTTGCCACCTTGTGTCGCGCCTGTTGTCACATTTACCCAGTGCGCGAGTCCCTTCGGGGTGACGAGAGCAGCTCGCGAGATGCCGGATATGTCGTCGCGGAGAACCGCCGCCGCCGGGACGATGGCAACGGCGGATCTTTCCCCCACTACGATCTCGACGGTTCCGAACAGCCCGGTTTGAATGGGAGCGCCCGCGGTCTGGAGATCGGTGCTGAAGTCGATTCGCACCGGAACCGTCATGACGCTGTTGGTGTCCGCCGGGAGAAGACCGTGCACGACTCCCGGAACCACACCCAGCTGTCCCGGCAAGTTGACGTTCGCGCGCTGTCCCAACCTTACCTGCGCGAGGTCGGCTTGTGCTATTCGCGCGACGAACACGATGGAGCCGGCGGAGGCGATAGTGAGAATGCTGTCACCCTGGTTCAGGAGGTCGCCCTGACTGGCGCTACGCGAAACTACGACTCCAGCCCGCGGTGCCCTGAGTTGAGTCGCGACGAGATTTTGTCGGGCGAGCACGAGGGCCCGCTCGGCATCACTCCGTTGGGCTGGGGTCGAGGCACTTCTGAGCATCGCCTCGGCTCCGATGAGGGCCGCCTGACTGGGCTGGTTTACTATCGCCGCGAGCACCTGGTTGGCACCCACGCGATCGCCGACGGCGATGCGGAGGAGCGTAAGAACCCCGGTAAAGGGCGCACGGATTTTTTGCAGGTCAAGCGCGTCAGTTCTTCCGGGACCGGTGACGGTAATCGCGATGTTTCCGCGCTCCACCACAGTCATATGTACAGGCGTGGCGGCAAGCGAATCGACCGCGGCGGTGTCGTTCTTCGCCGCGCCGGTGTCGCCCGCGCTCGCAGCACTGCTTCCACGCGAACACGCAGAGAAAGCGGCGAGTCCAAGCATGGTACCCGCCGCTCGTATTGCGTGCCGCCCCGATTTGCTCAAGGAGTTCCCCATCGAATGTAGTTGGCTTCCGCTTGACGATAGCGAACGACTGCATCCGCATAAGCCTGGTTCGCGGTGATCCAGGATGTATAGGCGTCCAGCACTTCGAGCGCGGTGGCCGCGCCGCCCGTGTACATGCTCTGGGTTTGGAGATAGGCGTCGCGCGCGGTCGGGATGTTACGGTTCCAGGTTTCCACTTGCTGATACAACCTGGTCAGCTGGGCGGCCGCAAGCTGCGATGAGAAGCGGACCTGCCGTTTGACCACGAGCTCGGAATCCTGAGCTTGCTGCGCCTCGAGACGGGCTCGGTCGAGCCGAGCTTTGAATACGCCGCCGTCGAAAAACGGCCATGACAAGGAGAAAAGCACTGCGCCGCCCAGGCCGCTGCCGCTGTTCGGCCCTGTCCCAAGATCGGTTCCGAATACGGGCAGCGCACCCAGATTGGCGGAGACTTGCAATTGCGGCTTGCGCTCGGAGCGCGTTGCGGCGATGGCGGCTTGAGTCGCCGCGGTGTTCGCTTCGGCTGCGCGGACGTCCGGTGTCGCGAGCCATGGAGTTCCGGCAACGATTGTGGGAAGTCCCGGAGGCGGTAACGGTGCGACGGAGAGCGGCGCGTCAGGAACCCGTCCCATCAGATCGTTCAGCTGAAGGCGGGCTTCGTCGAGCGCCCGTCTCGCGTCCGCAAGGGCGGCCACTTCCGTTCCGAGCCGCACCTGCGTTGTGAGCAAGTCGCTTCCGACAGGCTGCCCCGCTGCTCTCCGTCCCTGCACCTGCGAGAGATAACTCCTCAGACGCTCGATGCCTTGCTCGCGAAAGGCAATCTCAGTTTCGGCTCTCAGGAATTCGCTGAACCAGAGCCGCACGGCCAGGTCCACGTCCTTCTCTACCACGCGAAATCCAGCGCCCGCCCCCAGCAAGCGATAGTTGGCGGCATTAAGGTTCGCGCGTCTCAGGCCTCCATCAAACAGCGTGGCGGCCCCTACAACTTGTGCCGCTCCCTGGGACGTGGTGTAGGCGAGCGGACCGCCGGCGTTGACACTACCTGTGAGCGCGAGATTGGGAGATCGGCTTGCCTTTGCTTCGCGCACTGACGTCCGCGCGATATCGACACCGAGCGCAGCAACCGGGAGGTGCGCGTTTGCATTGCGGGCTTCGCGCAGCGCCTCTTCGAGAGTCAACGCAGGCTCGGCGCTCCTCGCGTTTGACGGCCTGTTCGGCGATAGAGAGTCCGCCTGCCCGCGAGCAAGGCTAGGTACGAGCAGAAGTGCAACTATCCCGGCAGAGAAGCAAGAAAGTGATGGTCTGTTCACTGGTCGTATCTTACTCGGGGTACCTTGCGTAGGGATTACGGATAGAAGAGCGACGACCCCTCGCCTGCGCAATCTATCGACGAAACCTGTTTACGGACATCTACCCGTGAGGCATCGTCCCCGTAGTTTTACATCATGACGACATCACTAACGGCGCCCCCGCCGGCGACTCTGGAAGGCTGGTATGCGCTGCACCAGGTATTTCGCATCAATCGGGAACGTCTCACGCCCCGTGAGCTGGAACGGTTGATGAAGTCGGCGATAGCAAAACTCGGCGGGGAGGCAACGCCCTCGACCGGTCCGAGGCCGAAGCGAAAACGGGAAGCCGCGCCTCCCACCGGCTGGAGCTGCTTCGTCGCGCTGATCGGATCGACGTCGGATCTACTGGTGATTCACTTTCGTGATTCACTCGACGCAATCGGGGTGGCGCAGGGCGCACTGGCGGAAACGACATTGGCGCGCGTGCTCGATCCCGTCTACGCGTTTCTCAGTGTGGCGGAGGCGGGACTCTACCACATCACCGCGGAGCTGGCCCGCGAAGCGCAAGCTCGCGGCGGAAAGGTGGGCGACGAGGCGTACGCACGCGCTCTCAGTGATCGATCGGAAAGTGAGCGCGCGAGCGCGCACGTCAGACGAAGACTGTATCCGGAGATGCCGGCGGACATGCCGTACGTCTCCTTCTATCCAATGTCGAAGCGCCGCGACGAGTCGCAGAACTGGTACACTCTCTCGCTCGACGAGCGGAGTCGGCTAATGCAGGCGCACGGACTTACGGGTCGGCGCTATGCGGGAAGAGTTCAGCAGATCATCACGGGCGCAATCGGTCTGGACGCCTGGGAGTGGGGCGTGACCCTGTTCGCCAAGGATCCACTGGATTTCAAGAAGCTCGTCACCGACATGCGCTTCGATGAAGTGAGCGCGAAGTACGCCGAGTTCGGGGACTTCTACGTGGGGAGAATCATCACGGGCTGAGATCCCGTGGCTCCCACGTCATGCGGTCACACGCTCCGCGGAAGCGTGAGCGTGAAAGTCGAGCCCGCGCCTTTGGCGCTGATCACCGTGAGATCACCGTTCATTGCACGCGCCAGGTCCCGGCTGATCGCAAGGCCAAGCCCTGTTCCCTCGTGGGCGCTGCTCAGTGAGCGTCCGAGCTGGACGAACGGCTCGAAGATGGCTTCATGCTTGTCAACCGGGATACCGCACCCGCTGTCCGCGACGGAAATGCTGGCGGCCTCTTTTGTAAACCCCGTGACGATCCTTATTCTGCCTCCGGCTTGGGTGAACTTGATCGCGTTCGAGAGAAGATTGAGCATGATCTGATCGACCTTTGAGGGATCTCCGATCGCCGCTCCCTCCACCGGGGAGCTACCGCGCTCGATAAAGAGACCTTTCGCCAGAGCCTGCGGCTCCACCAGCGTTATCACCGTATCGATGACTCTGGATACAGCGATCGGAGCAAGCTCGTAGGTAATGTGACCGGCTTCGATGCGGCTGTAGTTGAGGAGATCGGAGATGATTCCCATGAGGTGCTGCTGGCTCCGCCGGATGCGCTCCGTGTATTCCATCTGCTGTGGCGTGACCGGTCCACCCAACCCGAGAGCGAGCAGATCCGCGTAGCCTCCGATTGCATTGAGAGGCGTTCGCAGCTCGTGGGACATCGCGGTCAGAAACTCGCTCTTCGCCACATTGGCAGTTTCAGCCTCCGCGAGTCGCCGGGTGTCCGCGATTGCCCGCTCCTGTGCCGCGCGCCGTTCGGTGAGATCACGCGTGACCTTCGCGAATCCCACGAGCGAGCCGTCGTTGTCCCGGACTGCTGTCAAAACGACGTTCGCCCACAACGTCGTGCCGTCCTTGCGGATGCGGATGCCTTCGTCCTCGAAGCGGCCATCCCGTGCGGCGACCTCGAGCTCGAACGCCGGCTTGCCCGCGATGATATCCTCTTCAGGATAGAACACGGAGAAATGGCGCCCAATGATCTGATTGGCGGTGTACCCTTTGATCCGCTCAGCTCCCCGGTTCCAGCTCGCGATGTAGCCGCTGGGATCGAGCATGAAGATGGCGTAGTCGCGGACGCTCTCGACCAGGAGCTGGTAAATGCGACCCCCGTGCCTGATTGCATCCGCGAGCCGGGAGTTTCCAATGGGTGTAATAGGCGTCAGCGCTTCTCGCTCGCGTGCAGTAGGCGCGAGAGCGGAGGAGGGCGGCTCCGGATTGGGCTTCTTCGTCATCTAGGCCGGGAACGAGATGCAAAAACCTTTCCGCGCGGTCGGACCCCTGGCATGGAGGCGGACATAGCTTGGGCGACAATAGTTGGGTTGTAGGGGATGAGGTGAGCCACTATACTCCCCAGTCTGTTTCGCCCGGCGAGTTCGGGTGGAAACGGGACGTAGCGCAGCCCGGTAGCGCACCTGAATGGGGTTCAGGGGGTCGCGGGTTCAAATCCCGCCGTCCC
>CAAGKR010266522.1_pt1 | contig 15283 bp, 28 predicted proteins | sample 2556971 | NCBI WGS metagenome assembly CAAGKR01 (sample SAMEA5207829, study PRJEB30636) | soil metagenome | biome: forest; feature: boreal; material: soil | place: USA | collected 2011-09 | depth 1 m | reverse complement strand
GGTGGGAGCGAATGGAACCTTCGATATCGAGTTCCGCTACGACTCTCACCGGGAGATGCTGGCGAGCGGTTCCAACTTCGAGGCGCTGGCGGCAGCAGTCCGGCAGGAGTATGGCGACGTCCCGCTCGTGCTCAAGACCAAGCCGCGTTCGCGGTGGAAGCCTTACTACGGCGAAGAGGTGGAGGCATGAGGACCCAAGACGCCCGCCGCAAGAAGGCTTCGAACCCTGCTGATGAGATCGCCGAAATCAAGCGCAAGTGCTTTGCCGGAGAGCTGACCAGTGAGCAGGCGATCGCCGCGCTCAAGGCGGTCAGGGAGCTGGTGGCCGCATGATGCCGAACAAGGCGTTCATTGTTGAAGCTGCGAGGCCGAACACCATACAGCCTGGGCGTACTGTCGGGCCTCGTGCGCGGGAGAGGTCGGCGTGATCGGAGAGGGACAGCCGTCATGACCCGCAGATTGCCGCAGGGACCGGTCGAGCCCCTGGCGCAGTGGTTCGATGCTGGTCGGAGCGGATTGGCCTGCGGAGGCTCATGGTCACGGCGGAGTTCTACAACATCGGGCGAACGAGGTTGGATGACCAATCCGTCATCGAGAAAGGGGCCGGGAGTCCTGGTCGGCGACGGCCAGGCAGGTTGCATGACCTCTCCTTGCTCCCGGCCTCCTTCTCGGCGACGGAAGGGGTGGCGCTGATGCCCGGCAGTAAGGACCCTGAGATTCGTGCTCGCATGGCGCAACGTCAGGTGCAGGCCGACGAGCTGGCCAATCAGTCGGGCGAGCTTCGTCTGAGTGGCTGGTCGTATCGCGCAATCGGGCAAGCGGTGGGATGCAGCCCGTCGACGGCAAAAGCCTCCTGGGAGCGGTTCAGGAAGCAGCTTGTGGTCGGCACGATCCCCCTGGAGCGCGACCTGCTCGTCGGCAGGCTGACCAAACAATACCGCCAACTCGGTTCGCGCATGGCGGCAGGTGATCCCAAAGCCCATGCCGTTGGCGTGGAGATTTTGCGCTTGATGTCGGATGTGCTGGGCTTGCAAGCCCCCGCCCGGGTGCAGGTACAGGGTGGGCCGTCGTTCACGCGCTTCGAGTTCGTCGTAGAACCCCTGCCGGAAGAGCCGCCCCCACCCCTGGAAGGTAGTCAGCGTCGCCTGCTGGAGCCCGCTGCGACCCCTGACGTGATCGAGGAGGCGAGCTGATGCCGAGTCTGAATCCGAACCGGCGGCGCTGGGATAAGCGGGGCATTGTGCAGCATCACGGGACGTCGCAGGTCAAGGTGCAGCCGGAGACGGAGATCGCGATGGCCGTGAAGGTCGATCCGGTCAGCGCGCTGTGGGAGCGCGTCGACGGTGCCACCCAGGAGGCCGTCATCGCGGTGATTACGCCGGTCCTGGCTGAGCGCGATCAGGTGATCGGTGAGCTTCGGGAAGAGCTGCGCTTGGAGAGGATTCGCAGCGACCAGGCTGATCGACTTCACGCCAGGGTCGATAGGGCCCGCGAGCGGCAGATCGCCGAGCTGAAGCAGGAGGCCGACGCGCAGGAGCGCCACGTCGAGTATTTGCGCGGCCAACTCGCGAGTTCGCAGTCGGTGGAGCGGTTGGCGAGCGCCATCGTCGGCGCAGCGAAGGAGGCGAAATGATCCTGGAGCGCGTGTTCGACAGCGCAAGGCATTTGTTGGGCGAGGCCATCAAGGTGCGGTCGCTGCCGAAGAAGCCGGCGCAGGGGATCGCCGTTACGGATGCGCCCAAGGTGGGGAGACCAGCTCGCTCGCTGGATTTCTCACGGCTGACCGAGGGCGGGAAGCGAGGGCCAGACGCTTCTCCCCTCAGTCGGCCTTCAGAGGCATCGCCCTGGGCCAACTGGCCGGTGGTGGCAACGCTGACCCACGTCATTGCGGAAGGTCACCATCGCATCTTTGGGTCGGGCAGCAGGACCGTGCCCGAGGTCGAGTCCTGGATCACCCACCAGGAGAACCCCAATGCCGTGGCCCACCCTTCGAAGGATCGTGGCGTATGCGGCCTTTGTCTGAGCTACGTGGCCCAGGGGCGCGGCCCGGTCGCCCCGCAGATGGTCGAGATGTGCCCGTCTTGCGGAGGCGGTGGAAATCATGCCCGCGATTGTGATTTGGTCCTTTCTCGCGACTTCGGCATCACGGACGACCAGTGGACCGATCTCCCCGGTGGGCTTCGCTGGGATGAATGGGCGGATGCCAACCAGCGTCGAGGGTTTCTGCTGTGAAGCGGCGGCTGTCGTCACTGACGCCGGAGCAGTTGGCGCTCATCGAGGAGGCCGCTATCGAATGCCATGTGCCGTCGTGGAAGTTGGTGGCGTGGATCACCGATGGGGCGTTCTACGTCTTCGAGGGCGACGAGATGCGGCGGATCAACGAGTACATCGACAAGGTCACCAACGGCGCTGCGGCACGCCGTGTCTTCGATGCAGTCATGGGCGGCATGCACATCGCCCAGGTGAAGCGGAAGGAGGGAGCGTGATTGTAGCGATTCGATTCGCCGGGCACTGCCGCCCGAGCACCCGACCAGAGGTGGTAGCGGATTGGTTACCCGCCGCAGCCGATGGGCGATCAACAGAACACAGGAGGAAAACACATGGATCTACCAATCGACCGCTCGGCGCATCCGAGGTCCGCTGACGAAATGAACGGCCTGGGCTCGGCTGGCCCTGACCCCGGCATTCATGACATCGACGGCGCTGGGATGGCGCGGCGGCTGGGTCTGCGCTTCCGGCAACCCAGCGAGATGTGGCCGGGCGCACGGCCGGGTGACGGCATCTTCGAGGTGCCAATCGGTCGATGAAAGTTCGTAAGCCGAAGAAGCCGGGGCGCCGCAAGCGCTCCGGCCTTCGGAAATAGGGAGGTAAAACACGATGCAGTTAACCGTTGACGAAAAAAGAGTGGGAGGCTTGGCTGCTGTGCGCGCCCTGGTCGAAGCCGGTGGCTCGCCGGAGCAGATCACGGCGTTTATCGACACGCTGGATGTGGACGAGGACGACGCCGCAACGAATGCGCCTGTGGAGGTCGCGGCTGAGAAGCGCGGCCGCATTCACATGCTGCCCACCGGGCATCAAGTTCTGCTCCAGGAGGATGGTGGCTTCACCATCGCGGGCAACTATTCGCCCGAGACCCGTCGCGCCATCGCCCGTTATATGCAGGACCATCCCATCGAGCCCGCATCCGTCGTGCTGGCCGAGGGAGAATGCCCGCCCCTTCCCGGCGATGGCCAGTCGAGTGCGGGGGATCAGCTCGTGACGTTGATGACCGAGGGGCGGGCCCCGGTCGGTGGTCTGTCGCTCGCAGCGGAGCAGGCGTTGGCGCGCTCGGAGGGCTCGGCTCAGCTAACGATTGGCGGGATGCCCATTCCACCTGGGGAATCAATCACCCAGGAGCAGCATCAAAACGCCGTGGCGGTTGGCCGGATTGTCCGGTCATCGCAGCCCACCGGCGAGACCACCGTCGATAACTTCCCGGTGCCAGCGTAGTCATGGCAAAGCAAACCATCGAGGAGTTGGCGGAAGCGCTCGAAGCCGCGCTACCCGCCGAAGAACACGAACACGATTTCCGCCTGCGCAACGGCTCGGTCATCAAAGTGCTGCGATTGAAGCGGCCGGACAAATAGAAGGAGAAGCGAAAATGTTTCAGACCACCGTCGCCGGGGGCCAGTCGCGGTCCTCTTCGGAAGTCGGCGACCAGCTACTTGCCGCAGCCTCGGGAAAGGATGCGGATGGCCAGCGGGCATTCATGTTCGGCGTGGCGTGCTACGAATACAGCCACGGGCAATACCTCAGCGAGAAGTTGCCCCGTATCGGTGCCGTGCCGCGCATCAGCAAGGACTCCAGTGAGGAGGCCCATGTGCGCAAAGTGCGGCGCATCGCGCAGGAGTGCCCGTGGGTGCTTCCGGGTGGGCAGGCGAAAACCGGGGACTTCTTCCAGGGCGTGCTGATGGCATGCCCCTGGAACCTGCGGAGCGAATTCGAGACCATGCGCCGGGAGTTCGGAGCATGACAGGAAAAATCAAGAAGCTGATCCCCGAGCGTGCGTTCGGCTTCATCACCGGCGAGGATGGCAAGGACTATTTCTTCCATCGCTCGGAAGCCATCGGCTTCGAGGATCTGTACGAGGGCGATGCCGTGACCTTCGATGCCGATAGCGGCCCGCGAGCTGCGAAGGGCCCCAGGGCGCTCGCTGTTGTCGTAGCGGAGGCAGTGTCCCGGTCTTGACGATTGGCATCGGATTTTCCGCCGACGATGGGTTCGGTCTGCTGACCGACTCGATGTACAACTTCGCCTCAGAAGATGGCAAGCACCTCGCGTTCCCCGGCAGTCGAAAGTATTGCTGGCTGCCATCGGTGCGGTCCGTTGCGGTCGTGAGCGGCAGCTTCCGGCGCGACGTGGAAACCATCTGCTCAGGGATCCAAGCGACCACCGTTGAGCAAGCGGCCGGCCAACTTTTCCGGGAAGCGGAGCGCGAGGCCAAAGAGTTGGAGGCGAGCTGGCCGGCGTATAAGGCGCTCGACCTCGGCAAGGGTGGCAAATCGCCCGAGGTGCTGATCGTCGGCGGTCACGATCTGCGCAGCCTCCGCTTGGGCGTGCTCACGCCAGTGACGCAGCAGTGGATTCCGGCCGGTGACCGCGCCGTCATCGTCATCGGCGCTTGGACGAAAATCTTCGAGACACTCAAGTGGCTGGAACGCCCGCCACCGGCCACATTGCAGGGCTGGCTGGAGCGTGCCATCTACTGGGGTCGCATCTACATCGAGATGCTCTATCAGGGCAGGACGCTGGAGCAGATGATGGCGGAGGGGCTCAACCCCACGGTGAGCTACCCGCTGTATGCGATCACCTTCGATCTGTCCGGCGCGATCCGCGAGTACGTGATCGATGAGAAGTCCTGCGTACTGGCTCAGCCGGAGGTGATGCCCGCATGATTGCGGTTCCCGAGGTCACACGGCGAGCGAAGGCCGCCCAGCTGGTCAAGGTGTCGCGGGCCGTGGCGGTGGGCTCGCCCCTGGTCTTGCCCAACGGGTTTACCGGTTGGAGTCTTGATGCCGGCAACGGCCTCAGCCTCTATCTGAATGGCGTCCTCCAGGCGAGATATGGAAGCGCTGGCGGTGCCGGTGTTCTGCCGGCGTACAGCGGCTATCAGCCGGTGGATGCCACCCACAACTGCACGCTGCGCTTCGAGCTACCGGCCAGCATCGTCAACGTCATCAATGGGTCGCGCCTTTCCTTCTCGCTGAAGCCGTTCCGCGCCACGCAGCAGACGGCATCGGGCGCAGGTTCACTCCACTCGCACACGATCAGCACGGCGCACCAGCACCGCTGGGCAGCATGGGATGGGACGGTCACGGCCGACGTCACCTCGTTCAAGACCCGCAGCGTGTACGCCGCAGGATATGGCTACGTCAGCGCCTTCATGGACACGAATGCGATCATGGATGGCAAGGATCTGCTCACCGACAACGCTGGCGGCGTTGCAGGGACGAGCGGCAACGAAGGGTCGCACACCCATGCGCTCAATGCCCCGTCCGGTCTCTACGACACCGGCATGGCGCAGGGATGCCACGTCTTCATTGACGGCGTGGACCGGACCAGCGCGCTCAGCGGCCCCTGGGGCGTCGGGTCCGCCCTCGATGTGTCCGACCTCGACATCTCCGCGTGGATTACGATGACCGGCTGGCATGAAGTCCTGATCACGAGTACCTCGCTCGGCGTCATCATCGCCCAGGTCATGACCAAAGCCCAGTTGAAGACCGTCTGATGGAGAGGGAGGTCATCGACCTGCCGCCGACACTGCCCACCCCGGCAGTGCTGGCCACCCTGGACCATGTGCTGGCCCACGGTCACGAGGTGGCCCTCGGCGTCCCGATGCACGCCCGCGACCATTTCATCGCGGTTCTCCTCGAGGAGATCGGACTGCAGGAGCGCAAGACGACCACCTGAAACGCTCATGGGGATAACTGCTTGACGGGGCTGTGAGGCAGTGGAAAGCCATGCACGACCGAGGCCCTCAGCGAGGTCAAATCGAATACGACTTTCCGCTGACGTGGAAAAGTACTTGACCGCCGCCAGCCGTAAAGGTTTCCTCTCCTAACTACCTCACCTTCCAAAGCAGCAGGGTGAAGCTCTGAGGTGGTGACTCGATGTGGGTCCGTCCTTGCTGAAGCTCCTGATCACGGGGCTATCAACCGGCAACGACGACACGGCCTTTTGGGGGGGCCGTGTCGTGCTCTAATAGACAGTCGAGGCGATGGCATCCGCTCCGATGACCGTCATCGAAGAACGTGCCGTATCGCTGACCCCGCTCACCACCTCGACCAACCTTCCCATCTGCCTCAGCTGCGCTCATCGTTTGGAGCTCCGCACGCGCATCATCCAGGGCGACCCGAGGCCGTGCTACTTCTGTCGGTGGTTCCGGTGAAGCGCAAGCCTTCCGTCATGGTGGTCGAGACCGCCAAGGCAAAAGATTGGACCGTTCCCGATGATGGCCGGCGCATCTTCGATGGGAAGGAGCGCATCGCCATCGCCGAGCGCGTGGCCGGACCAGCCCAGAACCTCCCGCCCTGGGTCAGGGTCTCGGGCGGCGAGGTGCCGGAGGAGGCCGAAGGGGCGTAGGGCAGCGTGGGGGCACGCGTGAACGGATTGCCGCCGTAACGGTTCATCGGTACTCTTGCTCGCTCGCGGGACCCTCGGCAGGAATCAAGGGGGCCGCAAGAGGTCAAGGAGCATGAGTAAACCGGTTGCACAGTTGATCGGCGCTGATGGCAATGTGTTCAACCTGATCGGGTTGGCAGCGAGGGCCCTGAAGGAGGAGGGGCAGCTCGATGAGGCGAAGGAAATGACGACTCGATGCTTCGCGGCCCAGAGCTACGACGAGGCGCTATCGATCATCGCTGAGTATGTTGAGGTCGAGTAGCGCGCAAATCCCTCAAGGGTGAGGAGGGGCAATTCTGTTTGGAAGGTGTGGGCGGTCGAGGTAAGGGAACCCCAGCCGCCTGCCCCCGTAGAAACGCCCCCTTTTTCCCGCTGTCGTACCGCTGAGAGGGGCGTAGAGGCACGCCGTTCCGGGTCGTGGGGAGCCGGTCACCAGCGTGTGACCAGCGTCTAAGGAAACGCCGGTAGCCTCGCGAGCGTGTCGCGAGGTAATCGGATGAGAGGAGTCGTGAAGGTGGGCATCGCGCTCACCCTGGCGCTGGGCGTCATCAATGTGGTGCCTGCCATCGGCGTGGCGCGGCTCAACATCGACGTGGCAGCGCAGATGCGCTATTGCCAGACCGTCGAGGTGCCCGAGGCTCCCTACTTCTGTGATCCCGCCGCCGTCCGCCTCAATGTCGAGGAGAGGCCGGGCACATGGTGACCTGCTGATGTGGCTCAAGGTCGGGGAGGTCGGTTACCTCGAAGTCGACTTCTGGCATTCCCACGGGGACGAGGCGCACCTGCACGATGGTCTGGTCGCATCGGTTGAGGCGCACCAACTGGCGCACCGCCTCGCGTCGTATCGCGGAGCGGCCGAGCCCCAGGTTCGCTGACCCCCCTCGTTTTAGGTAAATCAGCCCGGTCCCAAGGTTTCCGCACGCATGCTAGCCGGGCGCTTTCTTCCTCTCAGCGTTCCGCACACTAGCGCCGGACGGGAGGAGGCCGCCTTCCTCAAGGAGGTCTGAGCATCGCTCGCAAGCGTCGAGCGTTGCCTCCGCCAACGTCGTGAAGACGCCACGACGCATCTCCCTGGCGACGGGATTGTCATCTCTGCGGCGCGCAGGGTTGCCGCCAAAAAACATGTCAGCCACCTGGAGGTCTTGGTTAGGCAGGACGCCAAGCACCATCAGGGCGATCGACTTCCACCGCTGGAGCGACCCGAGCACTGGAGTCATCCGTGAAAGGATCGAATCGTGGCCATCCATCAGATGGGTGAGGCCGCCAAGTTGGTCCGACAAGAGCCCGTATTCGTAGGGCAAATTAGCGAGCGCGACCGGCGGAGCCTCGCTGAATCGCTGAATTATCGTCCGAGCCTCTGCCGATGCCAGCGTCCGATCCGCGCGGTCCTTGCCAAACATCACGCGCTGGCGGATCGGCTCGGGCACGCCGACGCCAAGAAGGCCAACGATTCCGACCGTAGCTGTAGCGCGATTCAGGAAATCCCCAACCGTCACCGCATTTTCTCGGAGCCAGACTCGGCGTTGAATGCGCTCTCCCTGCTCGGCGAGGATCACTGAAACGACGAGACCCGCACCGATCACGCCCCAGAGTGTCGTCACCACATTGGCGCGGGTCTGCTCCAGGACCACGAACACGAGGAAGCTGATCAGCGTGGCCCAACCGACCAAGGCGCGGTGCGGGATCAGCGCCACCGCGACGATGCTGATCGGATCGTGAGAGCCAAACCACCGCCAGCGCCGTCCAAGCCAGCCCATGCACGGACGATACATCCCCGATACAATCGCCGCTGAGGTAAGAGAGTGCCGGCCGGCATGCGCTTTTGGCGAACTCCAGGATTAGGTCAGCTGTTGCGTTGGTGGGACGAGCGCAGATTTGAACGCGACTTGCAAGCCCATCAGCGAGACTCGGATGCCAAGACCAATCAACGGCTTTCCGCGAGCTACGAGGCGTTCCCCGTTAGGCTTCTCGCGGTTGTCAGCGCGGATTTGTACGTAGGCCGGGAAATTCCGACCTTGGATCGCCACCTCGCTGGATTCCTGCCACCTGGCCGAGGCAGGGATTCTGCGCACGAGTTCTTGCAAGTCGCCGAAGCCACGGTCGGCGGTGGGGCCGGTACGCATGCCGCGAGCTACTACAACACCTTGGAGTCGGGATGGCCTACCACCGAAAAAGTCGACTGGCTGCCCGCTAGCGTTCAGTCTCTCCACCTGCTCCTGAGGACACTCAGTACGGGCATTGTGATGTTCGGCGTCCTTGTAGTCCCCAGCAATCGCGAGATGGACTTGGCGGAAAAAGTGCTTAAGGGAAGCCACGAGAGCCCTCGAAGAAAGGAGAAGGGCGGAACGGTCACTTATACGGTCGAGGCTGCTAAGACGCAAGTCCTCCGTCGAAATATCGAGGGGATGCTTAACTTCGGAATCTTCCCAGCGGACGTGGGTTTGCTTGGTAGTCGCCGGTATCCGGCCGGGTCGCTTGTCGTGTGGGACATTGCAGCTCTGCCTGATGACGATAACCAACAGTGGCGCGATGTTTGCCGGGTGCTTGAGATGGAAAGTTGGAACGGCTGGGATGGCAAGCACGAACGACTTTACCCAGGCTTGCCGATCGGTGATATCGGCTCATTCTGGGCTCGCGAGTCCGGAGGTTGGAGCCTACTGACGGCGGAAGCCAACCACCCTGATGGAAAGAATGCCCTAGAAGATTCGCTTCATGCTCTAAGGCACGAACTAAGACTGGGGATTGGTGAATGGTTCTCATGGATCGTGGCCCTTCAGGCCGCCGCCCAAATTGGGAACGAAGCACTTGTGCTCCGCGCCAGTCTCGACCGCGAGCGAAAAGGGGCCCTCCGTTTTCTTAGGGTGGGCGCCCTGGGGCGTTTGGTCGATTCACTCCAAGAGTGCCAGTATCGCCTGTCCCGCCTGAAGCAGGCCACTTCCCCCCGAGAGCGACGGTATGTGCAGTTTCCTGAACTGGTCGAGGGCAATCTCATTGCCCGTCGTCGTCAGCCGAATGGGTCACCAACGAAACCAGACGGCGCCGGGAGCGCCGTCCCTCCACCCGCGGCCAAGCGCAGCTTTGCTGATGCCGTCTCGTCGTGGATCGAAATGGTCATCGAAACCGGGTTACAAGAGACAAGTTTGTCTCTGGAACGTGCCGCCACCCTCGTTCAGCTTCGAACCAACGCCGCCATGCTTTGGTTGACGATCCTTATAGCAGTCCTGACGGCAGCGGTAGTGTTCATCGCCCTCCGTACCCCCGCTAAACCGTAGGATGCGGCAATGCGCGTGGAAGTTCGCGCTAGCGGCCTCAAGGCCATCCGGAAGAAGAAGGGATTGACGCAGCGCACGCTGGCGCACGACCTTGGCATCAGCCAGAACTACATCCCAGCCATCGAGGCCGGCGCTCGCCATGCTGGTCCGAAGTTGCAGGAGCAGTTGGTGAAGTACTTCGGCTGCCGGTTCGAGGATTTGTTCGACGTCGTCCTGGTCAACCCGGAGTCCGGCCGGGAGCAGGTCATGCAGGCGCGATGAAGCGCGAAGTTCCGCCGTTTCCCGGTCCGCTGCCCGGCCCACTTCACCCGGTTGTCCCGGTCGATGACAATCCCGTCATGATCGCCAAGAGCAAGCCCGATGCTTTGCAGAAAGGAAGACCAGACTACAAGAACGGCGCAACTTGTCCGGACTGCCACGGCGACGGACGTGCATACGTGAACGGGTCGCGAATCTCCGGCTACTGTACGCGGTGCGGCGGCTCCGGCTCGCTGCCTGAACACCACATGGACCATACCGAAGAGCGCCCGATGCAGGAAGGTGCTGTGATGACGGGGCTTCCCGGCTCCACCACGGTCGGCTGCCTGACCGTGGTGATGGGACTCACCGGTCTCTCCAGCGTGGCCTTGGGAACCTTGGGCATATGGTTGCGATCTGGGAATATGCTGCGCGAAGACTCCTGGGAGAGTTTCTTAATCCCCCTCGCCGTCGGCCTTGCGACCCTGGTGTCGGCGTGGTTCTTCTTCAAGCGCCGCGCCTGGGCTTACTGGGTGGGGCTCTTCTGGGCCGTCATCATGATCTTCGGCGGGATGGGCTTCGGGCTGCTCCTCACGTACCACCTGACGAAGCGCCGGACCCGCGAGACGTTTTTCAAGGGAGGCCGACGATGAAGCAGCAGGACGACCTCATCACGCTGCAACAGGCGTTGCATGATTTCAAGTTGGCCCGCACGACGCTGTTGCGAGCGTTGGACGCGGGCGAAGTGAAGCGATTCCGACGTGGCGGCGACCGCAACGTGTACCTGTCACGCAACGCGATCAAGGAATGGCGAACGTTCAGGGAGGAGCAACGATGAGCGAGAAGCGTGGCGGTGAAGGGGCCATCGAGGGTGGGGCACGGCAGGCGGGGCCGAAGCTTCAGCAGCAGCTCGTCAAGTATTTCGGCTGTCGGTTCGAGGATTTGTTCGAGGTGGTCCTGGTCAACCCGGAGACTGGCCGGGAGCAGGTGCTACATGCTGCCAGCCCATAGAGGGTCCCGGGAGTCCGGGCGACACCTTTGGGCAGAGACCCACGTTGTGCTGGTAGGCCAAACGTATTCGGCTTTCGACACGAACCCCGAGAAGCTGATATCTTGACTATAAGGCGGCGAATATAGAATGGTTGACCCGTGCGACCTGCCGCCCGGCGAGGACGATGAACAGGAGATGGTAGAGAACGTTCGGCCCTTGACCTTCGGCGGTTTGCTCCGCAGACTAGCCCGTATGGGCACTGCAGCCACACCTGCTCGTCCAGTGGAGGTCAAGCAAGCGACGGCAGGGCAAGGCACACCTGTGGACGAAGACGCAGCGGTCTTGTCGCTTATTAAGGATGTGTCTGAACACATCACTAAGAAGCAACTTGCACGCATGAAGCGAATCATGGGTGTAAAGGCTTAAGGTTTCCGGACCAACACCACCTTCCCCGAGCCTCTTCCACGACGAATCCGGGACCGGAACGCCTCCTTAAAGCCAAAGTGCTTAGCTTTCTGCTCTTCTGCGTCATTCTCCGCCTCCCAAAAGAGCCGTCCACCGTGGCTAGGGTGACCAGATTTCTTTGCAGCGACGTGTAAGCAGTTGAGCAGATAGTCGATATGACCATCACCGATGCGTTGCATAACGTCGAGCCCCCTATCGACGTGCAGTACCAGAAAGCGATCGGGGATCGAAAATGTAAGCACGGCTTCCATCACGATTTGACCGGTCAGCGGCCGGCTCTGGTTGTCATAGAGGAACAGGACTCGGCCCTTCTCGCGTCCGCCACCCTGGAGGCGGGTTTCAACACGGCCGGACGTCCCCGCGTCCCACCGGCCCGGCTCCAGACTCGAGTGGTCGAGGTTGCATGACCGGATAACCGGCGTGGCAGCCTCGTGTGGCCATCCGTCCACCTCCACGATGGTCTCGCCGCCGACATGTCGAACGCGAACTCGCTCGTCGCCCACGGGGGCACCTACCTCGCACGAAACTGCCGCCCGGCAACGCAAGCCGGTGATCCCCAATGACCCCTGTGTGCTATGTTCCAGAGGTCTCCCCGTCGCGTGGGGAATCGTTCGCGATCAAAAGCGGTCGGGTAGCGTTAGCTCAAATGACCTCCCCGACCGCTACTTCTTTTTCTAGCCCCCCGCCGCCTCCTTCTCGATGCTTCCCTTAGCGGCCAGCACCTGGGCAATCCCAGCGAAGAAGGCCGTAATCCGTTCGGGAGCCCAGCCCGACACCTCGGCCATGTCGACCTTGAAGCTCACCTGAAATTGGACCGCGCCTGCACCGGCTTGCGCGAAGGTGGTGTGAACGGCTTGGGCCTTTACGCTCTCGCGGACTTCAGGGGTGCTGCCTGGCGCTGCGCGCTCTTCGACCGCCGGAGCAGCCGCCGGGTTGGCACGGTTCAGCTTGATAATGCTGCCGTCCCTGACGATCACGCCTGCGGCCTGCATGTACTCGAGCAGCATGCTCACCTGGCTCTTGTATTCCGGTGACGCGCTGGCTTCCAACGCGAGCTTCTCCAAGGCGGCCTTTTCCTCAATGCCCCCGAACGTTAGGGTCGGCATGAGCGCCTTACCAAACCATGAATCGCGGACCAGAGGCCCCAGCTTCGTTGCGGCAGTGTCCGCGTTCCACTGATGCGCCTGGCTGTAGCTGATCACCTCTGGGGCAGGCAGAAGGGCCCCGTCAACGCGATGAACGAATCCCACCTCGACGAAGAAACCATTGGCCATGGTGATCGTGTCGGGATTCATCTTCACGATCTCCGCGACCTCTCTGAGGCGGACCGTCTTGCCGGTCGGGCCACTGGCTGCGGCATACGCCCTCAAGATGTCGAGCTGCTTGGCGAATGCGATCCGGTTTGTCGGCAAGGAGCGCGCTGGGCGGCTCCCCTCTTTCCGAGGCTTCGGCCCTGGCCGGTGCCCTTTCGACTTCGTCTTACGGTGTCCGTTGGACGCGGGCTTCTCGGGGTTGGGCAAGACGCTCACTACGGACGGCTCTTCTTGATCCATCACAGGACCTCCTTGACGTTAGCTCGATCTGAATCGTACCCCCCACAGATGGCTTGTGTCAACCGCTCAGTTTTAGTCCGGTGCCACGCTCGCACGGCACCCGCAGAAACGGAACTGGACCGGCCTTGGGCAACCTTGTACTATGGCAGCCCAAATGGCGAAGACGGTCGGTCCGATGGTGCTGGGGCTCACCCTGGACGAGGTCGGCGCTCGGCTGGGCGTCCACCGGGAGACCGTCGCTATCTGGATCAGGAAGGGTGAGCTGCGAGCCACCAAGCTCGGCAAGGGCGGCAAGTACTGGATCGCCCCTGGCGACCTGAACCGCTTCCTGAAGGCAAGGAGGACGAGCTGATTGACACGCCGCCCTGAAAGCCGCTGGACGCCGCAGAGCGAACAGAGAGCCCTGGAGCGCCTGCGCAGCGAGCACCCCATTGTCCTCATCTACGCTCGGCAGAGCCGGAGCGATTTCGATGATGACGGCAATCCCAAGGGTCCCTCCCTCGAACAGCAGAAAGAGGATTGCAGTCGGCTGCCCGAGATCGCCGGTTGCCCTGTCGAGTTCTTCCAGGATGCCGACCGTTCAGCCCGTGAAAGGCGGCGCTTGGAGGATCTTCATGGCCTGCCCCTCACCGCAAAACGGACGGGGTGGAACGCCATGATGGCGCGCATCGATACCGCGCCGGCCGGCAGCATCGGCGCAGTCGCCGTCCACGAGGGGAGCAGGCTCAACCGTAAACCGGCGATCAACTTCTTCAAGCTGATGGCCGGGCTTGAGGAGCGCGGCATCCTCGTCCTGGACGTGAAGCGCGAGATTCGCAACGCCGACAAATTGGGCTGGAAAATGCGGGCGATCTTTTGGGAAGACGAGGGCGACCGCCTTTCCGGCACTATCACGGCCAACCTCCAGCACCTCAAGAGGCAGGGCAGGCCCCTGGGCCGTGCCGGATGCGGCTACAAAAACGTCAATGATGGGAAAGGCAACAAGAGCATCGTCGTCAACCCAGAGATGGTGCCCAGCGCAAGGAAGGCGTTCGACCTCTACGCCACGGGCAAGTTCTCCGAGATGACGCTCGTGCAGCACCTCAACGACATGGGAGTGGTCGGTCAGTCCAAGGGCAGATGGAAGGTCGGCTCGGTGAAGGCGATGCTGCAAAACCCGATCTACATAGGAGAGCCGCGCGGGGTTGTGGGTGACTGCTCCCACCTGGCCATCATTGACCGGGAGACCTTCGCGCGATGTGAACGGGTCCGGCTGAAGCATCAGACGAAAAAGAGCGGCTGGAAGGGTCGGACGAATCCGTATAGCCTCGGTAGTTTGGTCGCCTGCGGTCGTTGCGGTGGTCCGCTGCATGGCAGGACGCGGGTGTGGAAGGTCAACGGAGAGGAGCGCCGGTCCGCGTTCTATCGCTGCGGTCGGACGTACATGGAGCACCCGCACACCTGCGACCAGCCACCGGTCAGGGAAGGTGCTGTGGAGCGCGTGATTGTTCAGGCGTTGGGCTATTGCGCCAACCCCGAGCAGGTGGACCCCAATGCCGTGAAGCGCCTCGAAGTCGGTATCCGTCGACCCGATGACCCCAGGAAGGCGTTGCGTGTCCGGCTCAAGAACCTTGACAAGGAAGCCGAGCAGTTGACCTGGCTCTTTCAGCGCAGCCAGCTCGGGGAAACCGACGAGGAGAACAAGCTCGAATATCTCAGGCGGAACGGGCTCATCAACGATCGCCGGGTGGCGGCACGGGAGGAGATAGAGCGGGCACCCGAGGCGGATGCAGGATGGTGCCGGGACAAGCTTGGAACCCTCATCGAGGTATGGAGCGAAGCCGACGCTGGCCAGCGCAACGCCCTGCTGTCCGAGGTGTTCGAGTCCATCGTCGTCAGCCAGGACGTCTTTGGGCTAGCAGTCACCCTGGTGCCGAGGGCTGAATGGCTCGGGTTCTTCCGCGGGGTCGTGGGGCCCGGCGAGGGCAAGACGGGACGGCTCGCGAAGGCGCTTGCATCGGGTGGAGAAGCGGTCACCGGACGAAGATAACCCTGTTCACCATGTCGTTCTCCCTTCCAGTTTGTCTTCGCAGAGCCCCCACCCTGCCCTCCCCCAGAGGGGAGGG
>CAAGKR010377895.1_pt1 | contig 15286 bp, 6 predicted proteins | sample 2556971 | NCBI WGS metagenome assembly CAAGKR01 (sample SAMEA5207829, study PRJEB30636) | soil metagenome | biome: forest; feature: boreal; material: soil | place: USA | collected 2011-09 | depth 1 m | reverse complement strand
CTGATCAATGGTGGACGTTACAATTTGGCACCCGGTTTCTTGTAACTGAAAGAAGATTCCTAATCTCTCCATATTAGACTCTCAAGCGAGGTTGAATGTTCCAATTTCGGACAGAACTATTACTTTTGTACCACAGGGAAGTAAATACGGAAGAAGATATCCCCCAAATAGTCCCTCTTTCTATGCAACAAGTTTTTAAACACCAAAGTTTATGATAGACTCGTCGTAAGAAGAATTGGAAATAATGTGCGTGTAGCTGAGCGTAGATATCTTATCTACCAACCTGATTAATCTTTGTTCGTTTATTCCTGGTTACCCGCAAGCTAATAAAGAACAATGGTGCAGAAGATATGAAGCAGAATCCTGAAGTAATGCAGACGGAGAGCGATATACAAGAACAGGAAAACGGCATTATCACGATTGTTCTAACTGCCGACAATCATTTAGGGTATGCCGCGTCAAGTCAACATCCTCGCAAGCGTGAACAGCGCAAGCAGCAGTTGCGCCACGCTTTTCAGCAGGCAACGGGTTTTGCTATTGGTCAGGGTGTTGATCTCTTTGTACAGGCTGGTGACCTGTTTGATACTACCAATCCAGATGAGCAAGATCGCAGTTTTGTTGCAGAACGCCTTGCCCAACTGCGCCAGGCTGGCATCCGGACTTTTGCTGTTGGCGGCATCCACGACACCTGGGTTGAAACATACACCTCGATAGATACTGGAGAAACTGATTTCGCTTCGTCCGTTCCTGCGCCTCAACTCAGCTATGCACACTTAGGAGCGCTACATTATTTCGCTCCATTTATTGGCATGTCAAAGCCGCAAAATTCTGACCAGGCACAAGACATCCAGCCTCTTGAACCTGTAGTTTTTGATATACGAGGTACCCTGGTTGGTATCTGTGGCCTCAGTGTCCTGGCAGGTCAAGAAGGAGATCCTCTAGAATATCTGAGTGTGCAAAGCGACATAGAGCGCGCTGCTATTTCACTGCTCGTGCTGCATGCCCCTATAGAAGACTTCGCAACAGGAACATCCTTACTCGACATACATGCTCAGGTCAGCCGAGCCAGCATAGCTAACCAATCAACATTTCGTTATATTCTGGCAGGCTACCATCATGCCTACCGGCATCTATCAATTGGACTGTGCGATCTCATCGTTGCGGGAGCTACGCAGCATATCGACTTCAGTGATTCTGATGATGATCCAGGTTTCGTCTTTATCGGCCTTGCCGCGGATGGTATCCGCTGGTGCAAGCATATTACTGTAGAAGCCCTCCGGCTGCGCCGTCTGGTTGTGCGTGCAACTGAATTGTGGCCGCAGGACACAAACGCAAACCATACTGATGCCACTACGAGCATTCTAGAACGCCTGCGTCCATTATGTGCTGACGATGCTATGATACAACTTCGACTTGAAGGAGAACTCACGCGCAGCCAATATCATCAACTGGACCTCAATCACGTACGGCACTACGGAGAAGAACATTGTTTCGCTCTGGAAATTGACGATAGCGCTCTTTCATTCTTGTCCGAACAAGAATTTATTTCCTCGGCTGATGGGCAGGTGAGTGCACGTCGCAGAGATGAGCGCCTTTCTCCTCGTGAGGAACTCATCGCCATTGCAGACGAGTGGATTGCTGCCGCCCCTGACGAACAGGAGCAAAAAGCCTTGCAAGCCACCAAAGAAGAACTATTAGCCGCCTTACGATATATGTAGCTAGCAACCTTCGCCTGGGAGTGTTGAGGAGAGATGTCTGGAGTGGAACTCTGGGTCGCCCTTTACAGGTCTTGAAGACTCATCATTGGAGTAAAAATATATGATAATTCTTAAACATCTGACAGTCGAACGTTTCAGGCTCTTACGTGAGATTGATCTGCACTTTCCTCAAAGAGGCAGCATCCTGATTCAAGGCCCGAATGAAGCAGGCAAGTCAACCTTGTTTGAAAGCATCTACTTTGCTCTCTATGGTGAATCCCTCACCTCTACACGAAAGAAACGTTCGCAAGATGAGAACGAGCGCTACGATGATCTTATCCTCTACGGCGAAAATCAGGCTACTGTCACTCTGATACTCACAATTGGCCCTACTGAACTCTCCATCACGCGTAACATTGAACGTGGTAAGGGCCAGACGGTTGCCCTGAGCGTGCGCAAGCTCGGTATGCCAGTAGAAGAGCTTATCACCAACGTCGATGTCGCCAACGCACGGATTATCGCCGAGATAGGTCACATCGATGGCGCAACACTACGTAACTCCTGTTTGATAGAGCAGAAGGCATTGAACCGCCTTGAGCAGCTCAGTGGTAGCGAACGCGAAGCTACCCTTCATAAACTACTTGGACTCGAAAAACTTACCCGCCTGGCCGAGCAATTCCAAGTAACTGCAGAAGATGAGCATTTGCTTGCTGAATCCGTTGAACTCCTCCAACTAGCCGAAGTACAGAATCGCATACCAGATTTGAGCATCCAAATCGGCCAGCTCGAAGCAGCCCTCGACGCTGTTACCGTTCGCGAAGACCTTATCGTGGTAAGCCAGCAAGAAGCTGAGATAGCGGAGCAAGAACTCGCGCTTGAACAACTTCAGCACAAAAGGAAGGCACTTAAAGGCAAACAGAACCGTGTACAGCAGCTCAGAAAAGTGCAGAGTATACTTGAAGAAATTATTGCTGCTTACGAAACCATTGCCGAGGCGCAGCGCGAGCTTCCTGAACTTGAGCATCAACTTGCTGACATTGAGCGGCGTGAGCGTGATGAGCTGCCTGCACTCGAAAAACGCGTGCATGACCTATCGGATCTCACTCGTTCTTTTGGTACACTGGAACGCATGGCCGCAGACTTACTTACCGCCGTCAATACCATCAAAGATCTCGAGCAAGAACTCAAGCAGGATGAGCACATCCAGGAGCAGCTTGCAGACCTTGATGAGCAGATCATGCGTACTCGCCTGCTAGTCGATGAGATCAAACAATCCCAGCATGAGTTAGAAGCACAAATTCGCTCAGCGCGACCACAATTGGAAGCGCGTCTCCAACGTCTCCAGGCCTTGTCCGAACGGCTTACTGCTCTCGAACAAGCCGAGCAAGAGCACAACAGCAGGATGGGTAATCGCACGCAGGCCGAGGAAAATAGCGCTGAACTTGCTAAAGTGAGTGCAGAACTGCAAGAGACCGAACGGGAACTTACCCTGGTCGAACGTGAAGCTCAGCAGGCGCAGGAACGCACTGATGCTCTCGAAAAACGCTGGCGACAGTTCAGTATCCGTCGTCAACTTGAAAAATGGCAGCGCGTAAAAGGCCTGGCCCAGGGACTCACCGATGCCGAACAGCAAGTAAAGACTGCCCATGACCAGCAGGAGCAACTCACACTCACTGTCCTCGCTATGCGCCGCACTGCCACTATACAATTTGGCATCTTTATAGCCTGTATTGTCTTGCTCATTCTCTGTGGTAGTGGCGCCCTCATTCAGGCTCTACATCACTCATACATCTTCGCCACCATTGCAGGCCTGGTTGCCCTGCTGCCCCTTGCGGGCGCAGGACTCAGCCTGCAAAATTACCGCAAAACTCGTGAAAAAGAAGAGCAAGCTAATCTCCAGGCGCAGGAAGCAATTAATCGCGTAGGTATGAGGGTTGCTGAGCGCGAAACCGCTGTCCGCATGGCTGGTAACCACGATGCACTTGCCCAGGTTGAGCACGAAATTCGCTCGCTCGGCGGTACAGTTCCTCGCTCCGTTGAAGAAGTTGCGCATTTTCTCCAACAAATACCGGATCAGGATGAAAGCCTGGCTGATCTGCAACAACAGCTGACTGATAGCCGAAATCAATCCCTCTCTGCTCGGAGCCAGGTCAACGTTACCATGGAAGCTGTTGCTGCGCTGCGCAAGAAACAAGCACAATTGCAAGATTTGCGCAAGGCAGAAGGCTGGGACGACATCGATGAAAAAATACGTACTGGCGAAGAAAATATCGCACATTTGCGCGGCGAGATAACTACAGTCTCGGGTGAGGAGGGCCTGCCCATTGCCCTGGCGCCTGCACCTACTACGCCTGATGTAGAGGATGCAACGCCTTCTTCAACGACTACCACATCTTCCGATGTGCAACTACGTGCCGGTGTCGAGAAAGCCATCAAGTCTACAGAGCATGAAATTACTATCCTCGATAGTAAAAAGGCTGTGCTGCCGGAGCTTGTAGCACAAATCAAAGCCCATCAAGACACCCTCGATAGCCTCCTTGCGCGTAAACTGGCCGCCTTGCAGCAACACGAACAGTTCCAGGCTCGTAATCCCCTGCGGGAGATCGAACGTGCGCGGGAACAGCAGTTTGCATTGCGTGATGCTTTGCGTACCTTGCAGAACTCCTTACGCCAGCGTGTCCAGCTTCTTGGTCTGTCCTTTGGACAGACCGCTATCAGCACTGCCGAGACTGCCGCTCGCAAACAACTGGAGTCATTGCACATCGCCCTCGGACTTAAGCTCGAGATCCAGGATCGTCATACAGAACAAGCTACCTTGCTCAAAGAGAGCCAGGAATCACTCTCTGAATACTACCGGCAACTTGCAAAATACAGTAGTTCTCTCGGCAGTTGGGTCATTCCTCCAAATCCCTTTGCCGAAGCTCTACAAAGCTTGCATGTTCGTTGCGAACGTGAAATACAAGAAGCCAACGAGTCAGCTATTGTGCACGAACTCGAGGATCTTAACATTCAGGAGGGCGCTTCTCAGGCTAAAATCGATCTATGTAATCATGAGATTGAGCAGGCCTATGAACGTATTGCAATGATGCTCGCTCAACGCAACCGGCCACAAGCCAAAGCCTATACGATCACCGGTATCTCCGCCGTCTGGCCGCTCGTCGGTGAGAATGCACCAGAGGATCGCTCTCGACTGGAAGAACAACTTGCCGCCGTTGAGCTGGAGCTGCGCCAGTTCGAACAACAAGAATTGGAAGCCAGTACGCGTCTTGAAACAGGCAGTGAGAAACTTGACCTGGAGCAGGCGCGCAAACGCATGCAGCAACAGGAACGTAGTTATCAAACCAAAAAACGTGGTGGGTTGTTGATCAATGCCACTATTGAACGACTCATGCGCAAGATGATTCCACATACCGAGTATTACATGCAGCAATTGCTGCCTCTGCTCACGCGCGGACGTTATCATGATGTTTCACTCTCGACTGAACCTGAGGAGGGTGTCGCCAGTGGAGGAGCATTCCAACTTAGCGTCTGGGAATCAGCAGCAGCCGAGTATATCTCGCAATCGGACCTCTCGGGTGGTACTGCTGATCAAATCTCTCTTACCCTGCGCCTGGCATTCGCCATCGCTTCACTTCCGCGTGAATTGAGCGCCGCTCCCGGTTTCCTCTTGTTGGATGAGCCGTTGAGCCTGGCAAGTCATGACCGCATGCAGGCTCTTGTAGACCTTGTGACTGGTCACCTGCTCTCACAGCACTTTGAGCAAACTTTCTTTATCTCACACAGCAAGGCTTTCGACCCTGCTATGTTCCCATATCACCTCTACATCGATAACGGTGTGGTGATGGAGTGCAATCTACCGTCTGTCTCCACTCCTTCACTCATTGAGGCACCGGACAACAGCAACGGCGCCGCGTTATCCACTCCTGGATCGGATCACATTTCATCAGAATCTACGCATGACTTGCGCGAACTCACAATCTAGCGCAAGTTGCAGGCGCAAGATTCTCCTGTTTTTCAGGGGTCAAGAGTGCTCAAATTTGAGAGATGATTTTTAAATACCCAACCGTATGGGGTCGTAGGATTACCACTCGTATAATCCGTAATTAAATCGAAGATGGTCTGGTCTGTGTTCCACACCCAGGCAAGGTAGCTCTGTGGGTGCAGGTTCTTAGCAGGCGCATCCAGGAATTTCATTACGCGGGTGATGAATGCGCCACCCATATCGTTCTCCCCGATCTCTCCTGCAATCACAGGATAAGACTTCATTACAGGTAAGACTTCAATGAACCAGCAGGTGATATCACTGCAATAGCTGCTGTTATAGGGATGCCATGAAGCCACCAGTTCGTTCAGCGGGTCATTGGGCACGTAGTCTTTCCACTGATCCAGCGTAGCAGCATACTGAATGCCACCAACCATGAGGACATTGCTTGCACCCATTGTCCGAACCGCCTTCACGAGGTCCTGCATGCCTGCTGCGTTATAGTTCAGGCCTGCTGTACCGAGGGGGCAGTAGGTCGGATGTGTGCCATACTTCCAACAATTCCAGGCAGCCGTGGTCTTACGGTCGTTGTCGGGAAAAGGTTCATTGAAGAGATCGAAGATCACTGCGTTGTTCCCCCGGTACGCTTTGGCTACCTGTTTCCAGAACTCGACAGAGTGATCGCGGTCGGGCATTGGCTGCAGCCCTACCGCTTGCTGCGTGCCAGGGGCCGACCAATGGAGATCAAGAATAGGAGTGATGCCATTCTCGACCAACAGGTCTACATATCTTTTGATGGCATCTTGATACACATCACCGCCATACTTACTGCCTCCCATATTAATGTTCAACCAGCAATCCTCATTTAAAGGGATACGGATGGCATTGATATGCCAACTCAGCATCGCGTCAATGCTTACTTGATCGCCTGGGCCATCGAAAACACTGTCATGAAAACACTTATACTCAGTCCCAGAACGATTGGCTCCAATAAGCCGTATCGGCCTGTTCTTGCTATCGAGAAGTTGGTTTCCGGCTATATGTAGTTGCGGCGCAATGGCCGGGTAGGGTTTATTGCCGCCGACCGGCTTGTTGCGGAAAGATGGCGATTTCAAGAAGAGGCTAAGGAGAAGGGTAAAGGTGATAAGTAGTAAGAGAGCGCCTGGTATGATTACCTGCGTATATTTTTTCTGTTTCTTTCTACTGTAGAAGATACCCGCGACTACGAAAATCACTATCGTGGGAATCACAACGAAAGCAAGAACGTAGAAGACAGGGTTGCCTATCATTTAGTTAGTCACCTTGTGTTAGTAAGATGGTCGGCATAGATGGGCGTAATCGTAAATTGGGCGCTAAAGTGACAGTGCCGACTATAGTGATAGCCAGCTCCAGGCTTCTTCAGATGATGTATAGATTCGGATAAAGAACGATGCTTCCACGTTAATTGTAACTATACTACATGACTCTTAGCAAGAGACAATTTCAGGTTATTATCTCCATAGCTTTTTGAAAAGCAGCAACATCCAGAATATATCCATTTCAACAGTGCTATTAGACATAAGATGTGTTACACTATAGTAGAGCAACTGCTGCGGCTGGCTGAATTGAGAGAACATCAACCTTTGTGAGTGGATGCTATCTGCGAAGGAGGCTTTCGTGATAGCTGACAATGCAGGTCAACAGCTTGGAAACTATCGTTTGCTTCACCTCATAGGAGAAGGTGGCTTTGCCAGAGTCTACCTGGGTGAGCATATTTATCTCAAAACGTTTGCAGCTCTCAAAGTCCCTAAAATACGCCTGAATCAAGCGGATCTGGAAGCATTTCTGGCCGAAGCACGAAGAAGCGTGAGCCTGGAGCATCCGCATATCGTCCGAGTGCTGGAGTGCGGACTGGAAGGCGGAACAATCCCCTATTTTGTCATGAACTATGCTCCTGGGGGGACGGTGCGCCGTCGGTATCCCAAGGGCACTCGCCTACCACCGGAGATCATATTCTCAAATGTAAGGCAGATAGCCTCAGCCTTACAGTATATACATCACAAGGGACTCATCCACCAGGATATTAAGCCGGAAAATATGTTACTTGGACCTAATGATGAAGTAATGCTGAGCGATTTTGGTATTTCTGCTGTTGCCCACCATACGGTTACTTTGAGTGTACAAGAGGTGGCGGGAACTGCTCGCTATATGGCTCCTGAACAATTCCAGGGCAAGGTGCGTCCCGCCAGTGATCAATATGCACTCGGGGTTGTTGTTTACGAGTGGATATGCGGAACCTGTCCCTTTAACGGCTCCTTTGCCGAACTGTGCAACCAACACCTTTATGAAGTTCCTCCTTCTCTGCGAGAGAAGGTTCCAAATATCTCGCCAGCGATTGAGCAAGTTATTATGAAAGCGCTCGCCAAGGATCCAAAGCAGCGCTTTGCTCGTGTACAGGACTTCGTGTATGCTCTGGATCAAGCAAGACAGGTGCCGCAAGTTTCCTACCAGACAGGACCAACACTGTCTGCCTCTGGTTCCTACCAGACGGGACCTTCTCTGCCTGCTTCTGGTGCCTACATACAGCCAGACGAAGAAAATACACCCACCTTGTTACGATCAGTGCCATTATCGCAGATTTCTCAAGCGCCAGGAGCCATACCGGTGCCGCCTGGTCGCGCTATGGATGAAAATGAAGAAGACATTCCTACAGTTCTTTCAAGCGGCCATAAGGTGGTCCATGAATCAAACGGCCAAAAGGCGATCCAAGAAAAGGGAACTTCTATTAAGAAACGCCGGGTTCCTTCGAGACGTATAGTAGTTTTGCTGATCGGGCTGGTGATAGTAGTTGTTGCAGGAAGTTTTGCTTTTTTCGTTTCCGGATTACGTGGGGGAAAGGGCGAAACTCAGACTTCCTCTCATACTGGTCAACCTGCTACTCCTTATGTTCCTCCTCCCTACTCTCCAATGTTTGGTTTCAATCTGGAGCACACACACTACAACCCTTCTGAGACCGTTCTGAATACGGGGAATGTATCTCAGCTCGTGCCGTACTGGACAATGACCACTAGCAGCTCTATCTTCTCTTCGCCATTGGTGGCGAATGGTCTCGTTTATATTGCGTCAACCGACAACAAGCTGTATGCGTTTAATGCTGCTACGGGGCAATTGCAATGGCAGAAATCAATTGGTCAGGTTACCGGTGGTGGCGCTTTTATCTATTCCTCACCAGCAGTGGTCAACGATGTCGTCTATATCGGTTCAACTGACCACAACCTCTATGCATTTAATGCTACGACGGGATCGTTGTTGTGGACTGCCCCAACCGGAGGTTTTATCTATTCTTCGCCAGTGGTAGACAATGGCATCGTCTATATTGGCTCAACTGATCACAATCTATATGCGTTCAATTCCGTTACGGGAACAAAGATATGGGTGGCTTCCACGGGTGGGCAGATCTATGCCTCTCCTGCGGTAGTGAAAAGCGTTGTCTATATCGGGTCCAACGATCACAAATTATATGCACTAGATGCTAATACAGGAAATATTTTATGGACAGCCTCCGCCCACAATAGCATCAACTCCTCACCGGCAGTGGTCGATGGCGTGGTCTATATCGGTTCGGATGACCACAGTATATATGCCTTCAAAGCTTCAGGCTGTGGAGAGACTACCTGCCAACCTCTCTGGATAGTTTCCACAGGTGATTACATTTTCTCCTCACCGGCTGTCGCCAAAAATGCTGTCTATATCGGTTCGCATGATGGTAATCTCTATGCGTTCGATGCCTCGGCTTGTGCTAGCGCACCATGTTCACCCCTCTGGACTGCCACCACAGGGGACGGCATCGTTTCTTCGCCAGCCGTAGCTAATGGCGTTGTTTATGTGGGCTCGTGGGATGGCAAGCTTTATGCATTCGATACCAGTACAGGAACAAAGCTGTGGAGCTATAGCACAGGAGATCGCATCTATTCCTCCCCGACCGTTATCAACGGCGTCGTTTATATTGGCTCAAACGACCACAAGCTCTATGCCTTTCACCTGCCTGGCAGCAGTTGATCTGCGATTGCCTACGAACCGGCCGCCCCACACCTGCTATGCTGCTCGATTAGGCCAGGTGGCACAGGTCGTGTTGGCAATGGTGGTAGGCCATTGTGCTGAAATAACTCCAGCCCTGTTGGCTCCTGTACCACCAGCGTAAATTGTCTCAGGAATGCCGGGCTCTGTAAATCAACGTTTTGCGCCACCAGATCATACGGATCATCTGGACGCCTTAATGCCTCAGGCCGCAGTATAATCCAACCTACATAAGTCGCAGGATTTCTCAACGCTGTTGTCCAGGCGTGGCCTGAACTCTCATTGACAAAATTCTTCATCTCAATGCCTGCATCTGCCCCATCAATACCCGATGCAAAGATATCCTCCAGAATCTTACCCCCGCTGTAGTGTTGCGCGAGATATACATTGATCTGGTGTTCTGCCTCACACGACACGCCGTGTTCACCGTCTTGCAGTGTAATGATCCCCCCGGAAACCAGCAGCGCCACCTGTATCACAATCACCGCTATCATTGCTATCCGTAGTAAGCTTCCGAGCCATCGTGCAGGCTTTGGCAGGCGCAGACGACTTACCAACGTCGCCACAAACATCGCTGCAGGGACCACCATTTCCGCTCCGTAGCGTACATTGAACAAGTGTTGCACGGCATATGCTGGCACCGCCTCAGGCACATAGATAATTGCCTGCCCACCATACAGCGAAATGATATAGAATGCAAACGGTACCAGAAATAGCAACGCCGCCACCGTCTCCGCCGCCAACCTTCGTTGTGACACAAAATTCACTACAGAGAAAGCCGCCAGCACAAACAGCAATGGCCCCACTACATCGATCGCGTCTAGTGTATAGTAGCGGAAAGACTGCAACACGTCATGATAGGTATATAACGTATGCGACTGCAGGAAAATCGTCTGCTGCGCCTGTGACGAAAACGCGCTATGCTGGAAATACAGCGGATCGCCAAATATAATTGCGCACCAGAGCAACCACAGGACTATTCCCAGTCCTCCCAATACTCCGAAAATAACCAGGTTTCCCTCCACTTGCTTCCACTTCTGGCGTCTGATCCACCCAACAAGTATGATTGCCACAAACAAGATGGCGTATAAGAACCAGCCATCATACCTCGCCAGCGTCGCCAGAAATGTGCTTCCTGCCGTTAGCACCAGGTATTTTGCCTCCCCCTCTTGTGCCCATACCAGGAAGCAATAGCATGCTATCGTCAAGGTAGCAATGCACACCAGCTCGCTCAAGGGAGTGCTTTGCAGGTATAAGATATTGGGATTCAGGATAAAAATCAACGCACCTGCAAAACTGGCCATGCTATCTTTTGTCAGGCGGCGCGCACCCAGGTATACAAAGATCGCGCTTACCACATAACACCCCATCGATGGAATACTCCCCGCCAGTCCCGACTGCCACAGAAAATTATTCCAGATAAAGGGCAGCATCAGCATATGTGGTAGTGGCAGCCACACTCCACCCAGTTGCGCCAGGCTCAGATTTGTCCCATCGATTACCCTGCGTGCAATTCTCAAGTGCGCATAAGCATCACTATACAGCAAGATATCATAGTGCGTATAAAAGTAGCGAAATGCTGCAATACTTATGTTGCACGCTATTAATAACAGCCCGAATAGCCACGGATCCTTCCAGCTTGCACGCTTTGGTTCGTTTAGTGCTACGCGTTCCGTCCGCGAAAGTGCGGGCATTGGTAACGTCATTACAGCCCGCAGCGCCATTGTCACCGACGAAAAATAGCTGTGATCGGCGCGGTCGCTGCCTTCTTCTCTCTTATGCCCATTCCCATAGGGTGAGACAGGCACGCGCAGCGTCTCCTCGTCCGATATAGGCCTCAAACTGGCATACAGCGAGGCAATATCGGGTGGTGCCTTTTTGCCTAAATGCAAGCCATGCTCTGTCTTCTCCCAATAATGTGGCTTCCAAATAAGCTGGTAAAGCGCCATACATGCCGCAGCACTCATCATCAACCAGTAGAATGGAATGAACAGCGTCCACTTGATAAGCCGGTATTGCTTGCGTCTCACACATGCCAGCAAATATACATACATATAAAAGAAGTTTCCAAAAATCAGGCTTAGTGTTCCTATATAAAGCAAAGGCTTTGGAAACAGCATGTGGTAGGTATGGCTTGCCTCGGGTTGCAGCACAAAGTACAAGATAAACAGTAACCATAGTAGCGGATTGAGGAATAGAACCAGCGTCTTGCTGCCAATCACCAGTTGCAATGATACGAATTCGCGAAAGCGATCCGGGTGTAGATAGCGCAGCGGTCGGCGCATATGTACCAGGTACGTCTGCATATATCCTTTAATCCAGCGCGAACGCTGGCGTATCCAGTTCTTCGTCTGAGAGTTGGCCTCCTCAAACGTCACCGAATTCAGGATTACCGTCTCGAAATGATAGCGGGCCAACCGAAGACCAAGGTCGCAATCCTCGGTCACATTGAATGCATCCCATGCTCCTAGCGCCCGTAGTGTCTGGATTTGAAAGTGATTTGAAGTTCCTCCCAGGGGTATAGACAAACCAGCTCGTTGCAATCCGGGCAAAATCAGGTCAAACCACAGCGAATATTCCGCCGTAAACCAGCGCGTCAGCAGGTTTTGCTCTGGATTATAAAAGTTTAACTTCGCTTGTACGCACGCCAGGTTGGACCCATGGTTAGCAAACGTCAACACGGCTTTTTTGAGCTGTAATGGCTCGGGAACATCCTCTGCATCGTAAATCACTACGTATTGCCCTGTCGCCTGCATCAGGCCAAAGTTACATGCTCGTGGCTTTGTGCGTGGTGAACCATCGGGAACGGTCACGATCTGAAAGTGCGGTGGCAGCCGTAATGCTCTGATCGCATTGCGTGTCTCCACGTCATCCTGTTCCGTCAATAATAGAATCTGCAATTTATCCGTTGGGTAAGACAAAGCGCTCATGGCTTGTACAAACTGGGGCACTACCTGCGCCTCCTTGTAAAGCGGACAGAGAATAGTGTATGGCGGCCACTCTGCATTGCTCAAGGCATGGATGACTCTCTCGTCAATCTCCTCCTCGGATGAGCGCCCAAATGTATTCAGGGCCAGCACGATATGCAAAAGCAGATGGCTCAGGTATAACAATGTGATCGCTGTCATCGTAGCAATCAAAGTACTCTGAGGGAATAACAGTAAACCCAGTGCCCATGCTAGCGCGATTACAATCAGCGCGACGAGTTGCCGGGGTGTAAAAGTTTGCAGCGCCGAGTGTTCTGGCCGGAAAGGAGCAAATATCTGTACCTTCCTTTTCCCTACTAATACCGCTTTACCCGCGTTTGCAGCGTAATCGTTCATTTCTTGCGTTGCGCTGGCCCTGTACGAGTTACCATCATGCAGACTTCGCCCACTCTGCGCGGCGAGCCACGCGGCATATCTCTCAACCTGCAAACGTATTTTTGTATCAATTGTACGGGGATGAACTGCTGGCAAGATCATTGTAGTTTCGTTCGTCACGTCCGCCCTGTCATCATTTCTCCCGGCCTTAGCTTTGTATTGTTTTTCTATTCTCAATTTCGCTATGTTTATTCAAGATAATGTATCAGGATAGCGGAGAGGTATACCACTTAAGGAGGACATCTGCGGCTGGTTGGCCGGAGAGCTTGAAACCTCCCACTTCGTCCCATCCCCAAAAGAAAATACCTGCGATATACTGATCGGGAATCACATTCACTAGAGCTGCATTACACGCTGCAGCCTGCTCCTCGGGGTCAGGTGGCGAAACCGTCGAATCAGGGAACCACGGGTGGTACAGAGTATCTGCGCTATTACGATAGCCAATCTCCGAGAGCAAAACCGGTTTACCTAGTTGTCTAGCAAGTTTGTCAAGCTCAACTTTCACCTTGTCTCTCCATAAGGAGATCATTTTTGACGGGTCAATACGCTCGCGTGTATCTATCATCGGGATGTATTCTGAAACGCCAACCATCCCCAGGTCCGCATTGTTCATCCAATCTGGCAAAGAATCACTAAGCGATGTCCAGTTCATATCATAGGTGATTGTGCCTGTGAATATGCTACGCACTCGCGTAATCAATGTATTCCATAGAGAAGCTGGCGCAAACTGCTGAAGCCATGCCTCCTCGGTGCCAATCGACAACTGCTCCGCCCCGCCTACCTGGGCGGCCACAACATACGGTTGAAATGCCTGCCAGAAACTATCGAACCACTGTTGTGTTTGCTCTACCGAAGAGAATTGGATGCTCGCTGCCCATGCCCCCTGTACATCTACTCCCAACAATGGCACCACAAAAACGTGGTATCCCAAAGCCCGCGCCGTTCGTATACCAGCCAGTACCGATTCTGCTGTTGGTGTGCTCTGACCAGCAAATACCTGTGTCGAGCCTGGTGAGGTCTGTGAGAGCAAAATCGACATCTCTAACCAACGTGCCCCCGTCTGTGCTTGTATATCGGACAATCCCTGCTGCCAGGCTGTATCAGCAGGTCCATAAGAAGTCTGGCTCCATTGCGGAAAAACGATACCTGCTTCGAAATCAGGCCGTTGGTAATGGGTTGGCGGCCGTGTGGGCACGGGGGTAAACGGAGTCGGAGTAGGCTTGCCGCTGCTGCTAATCTGCGCCAGATTTGGTCGGGAGTCCAGGTAATTTTCTCCCACTATCAGGAACCCCTGCACTGCGACAGAAACTAGAACGCCCCCTATCACGAATAGCAGAAAATGCCTCTGGAAAAAAGAGGACAGCATACAAAACAACTCCTTACAGTTGACAGAGTGATATGAGGTATCGGTCATTAATGTGCTTTGACAATTAGAATCTGCTGTTGAATCATCAAAGTAGTAACACTTCCCTCCGATTGGTAAAACGCTCTTAGTCATACCCAGTCACTTACCATGGTTTAGTCCCTTTTCAACGGTACTTTCGTACCGCTACTATCCGTCTTTCTCTTGTCCTGGCGTTTTTTGAGATGTGAAACAATATGGAATGATTTGAAGCATGGATGATTGCACAATCATTGTTATGTTAACTGGAAGTTCTCCGAAACTGATAGGAATTTCTCGTCTATGAAGGAATGTGTACATGTCGCGCACTCGTAAGGTCGGATTGATCAGTACCCTCCTACTCATTGTGGTTTCAATTGGCGTGTTCTGGTTTCAACCATTCAGCTCTATCTGGGCGCATAAGACGGGGATTGCTTCTCCTGTCCATGCAACGTCATCTTTGCCTTACAATGAATTTGCTAATGGCCCTTACACGGTGCAAGGCAACGCTATACTAGGCGTTGATGGCAAACGCTACCTGTTTCATGGCATTGGGCGTGACAGCCTGGAGTATGACTGCAAGGGTGATGGATTTTTTGATGCCCAGCACCTTGCATACATGGGCCCTGGCGCCAATACTTCTAACGGGACTTATTGGTATGCAAACACTGTCCGGCTTCCCCTCAGTGAGGGCTACTGGCTCAATGGGCAACCTGCCCAGCAGTGTACCGCTGCACAGTATCAAGGTCTCGTCAAAACGACGGTTGATACCCTGACTTCGATGCATTTGAATGTCATTATTGACCTG
>CAAGKR010427583.1_pt1 | contig 15290 bp, 10 predicted proteins | sample 2556971 | NCBI WGS metagenome assembly CAAGKR01 (sample SAMEA5207829, study PRJEB30636) | soil metagenome | biome: forest; feature: boreal; material: soil | place: USA | collected 2011-09 | depth 1 m | reverse complement strand
TCGGCGGCGCCGAGCGGCTGATCACCGCGCCGTGCGCGCCGGCCGCAGCGGTGCTTTCGGCGTTCGCGATCCAGCTCTCGCAGCAGGACGTGGCGCCGCCGGCGGCGCTTCTGATGCTGGTCCTGATCGGCCTCGCCTGCGGCGGGCTCCAGGTACTCTTCGGGGCCGTCGGGATCGGGCGGCTGATCAAGTACATGCCGTACCCGGTCGTGAGCGGCTACCTGAGCGGCGTCGGCCTCATCATCATAATCAGTCAGGTACCGAAGCTCCTTGGCGTCCCGAAAGGCATTGAATTCATGGAAGCGCTGAGTTCGCCCACGGCATGGAGCTGGCAGGCGATTGCCGTCGGCGTGATCACGGTCACGGTCATGGCGACGGCGCCGAAGCTGACGAAGGCAGTGCCGGCCGCGATTCTCGGTTTGGCGGCCGGCGTCCTCACCTATTTCGGCATGGGGCTCGCGGACCGGTCGCTGCTCGCGCTCGCCGGAAACGAGCTCGTGGTCGGGCCCTTGCACGGCGCCGATGCCGGCTTCACCGACGCGATCGCCGGGCGCTGGAAGGCGTTCGGCGGCCTCAGCCTCGCCGACATCTACGCTGTCATCACGCCGGCCCTGACGCTCGCGGTGTTGCTCTCGATCGACACGCTCAAGACCTGTGTCGTCGTGGACGCGCTCACACGGACGCGTCACGATTCCAACCGGGTATTGATCGGACAGGGTCTCGGCAACCTCTCTTCCGCGATCATCGGCGGCGTGCCGGGTGCGGGCACCATGGGTGCGACGCTCGTCAACATATCGAGCGGCGGGCGCACGCGGTTGTCGGGGCTCACCGCCGGCCTGCTGGCGCTGGCCGCGTTTCTCGTCCTGGAAAAAGCGATCGTGTGGATACCGATCGCGGCCCTGGCCGGCATCCTCATCGTCATCGGCGTGCGGATGTTCGACGTGAACAGCCTGCGCCTGCTGCGGACGCGCTCGACGATCCTCGATTTCGTCGTGATCATCGCAGTCGTCGTGGTCGCCGAGACGGTCAGCCTGATTGCGGCCTCGGCCGTCGGCATCGGCCTTGCCATCCTGCTTTTCATCCGCGAGCAGATCGGCGGCTCTGTCGTGCGCCGCAAGGCCTATGGCAACCAGATGTTCTCGAAGCAGATGCGCCTCCCGGCGGAGAGGGAGATCCTGGAAAAACGCGGCGACCGGACCGCTATTTTCGAGCTCCAGGGAAGCCTTTTCTTCGGCACCACCGACCAACTCTACACCGCGCTCGAGCCGGAGCTGAAAACGCGAACTTACGTCATCCTCGACATGCGGCGCGTACAATCGGTGGACGTCACCGCCGCGCATCTGCTCGAGCAGCTCCAGGACATGCTCGCAGAGCGCAAAGCGTTCCTTATTTTCAGCCAGCTTCCACAGAACGTCCCCAGCGGCCAGGACATGCACGAGTACTTCGACCAGGTCGGGCTCGTCAAACCGGAACACCACGTCCGCGCCTTCGGCGAGTTGGACGAAGCGCTCGAGTGGGTCGAGGCCCGCATCATCGACGAGGAGCGCCTCGCGCGGACTGCGGAACAGCCGCTCGATCTGCGCGAGATCGACCTGTTCCAGGGCCGCAAGGATGAGACACTTGCGGCCCTGGAAGTCTGCATGGAGAAGCGTTCGTTCAAGGCGGGCGAGACAATCTTCACGCGCGGCGATGCCGGAGGCGATCTCTTCCTGATCAGGCGCGGCACGGTTCGCATCATGCTGCCGCTGAGCGACAGGCAAGGCCACCACCTCGCCACGTTCGGGCGCGGCGACTTCTTCGGGGAGATGGCCTTTCTCGACCGCGCACCGCGCTCGGCCAATGCAGTCGCCTCCAGCGACACCGAACTGTTCGTGCTCTCGCGCAGGCGCTTCGATGCCTTCGCCGAGGAGCACAAGATGCTGGCGATGAATCTGTTCGGTGGCCTGGCGCGGATGCTCGCGATCCGCCTGCGCTACACGAACGCGGAGCTGCGTCTGTTACAGGCGTCCTGATGCCCGGACCCGCTGCGATATCGGAGTGCGCCGAGGTCGTGATGCTGAACAAGGGGCCTTACCTGTTTCAGGCGCTCGAAGTGCTCGACAACGTGGTGACACGCATGCAGAGCCTGCAGCGCGAGAAGACCGCGCAGTTCGGCCCGCACTATTAGTAATGCGGTTCAGGCCTTGCGTTTGACGCGTTCGAGCCCCGCCTCGATCGCGTGGCAAAGCGTCTTCAGCACCTTGATGCGAGCATGGTATTTGTTGTTCGCCTCGACCAGCGTCCAGGGCGTGGTCGATGTCGAAGTACGATCGACCATGTCGCAGACCGCCAATTCGTAAGCGCCCCATTTCTTGCGGTTGCGCCAGTCTTCTTCGGTAATCTTGAAGCGCTTGAATGCAATCTTCTCGCGCTCGCGGAAGCGGCGCAACTGCTCTTCCTTGCTGATCGCGAGCCAGAACTTCACCAGCACGATGTGGTTGCTTACCAGTTGCTGCTCAAAATCGTTGATCTCGCCGTAGGCGCGCATCCAGTCGGATTCCGAGCAGAAACCCTCGATCCGCTCGACCAGCACGCGCCCGTACCACGAACGATCGAAGATGATGAACCGCCCCCGGCGTGGAACGTGGCGCCAGAACCGCCATAGGTACGGCTGCGCCCGCTCCTCCTCGGTCGGCGCAGCGACCGACACGTTGTGGTAGCGGCGCGCGTCGAGTGCCTGGGTGACGCGCCGGATCGCGCCGCCCTTGCCCGCGGCGTCGTTGCCCTCGAACACGACGACCACCGACATGTTCTTGAGCCCCGGATTGCGCGACACCCGGTTGAGCCGTCCCTGCCAGGTCTCCAGCTCCTTGCGATATTCGTCGCGCGTAATCGGCTGATCGAGCTTGAGGGCCCGCAGCACGTTCATCTTGTCCACCGGGGCCAGCAGCGGCGGACTGCGATCGGGCAGATGCTTGGGCGGCTTTTCGTCCAGACGCTCGCGCAGCGCCCCGAGCAGATGGCGCCCGACGGTGAGCGAGCGGTAATAGGGGTCGGCGCCGGGCACGACGATCCAGGGCGCCTCGCCGGTCGAGGTCTTGCGCAGGAACGGCTCGCAGACCTTGACGAATTTCTTGTACTGCTTGAAGTATTTCCAATCCAGATCGGTGACGCGCCAGCGCGTCTTCGGGTCCTTCTCGAGCTCGTGCAAGCGCTCCTTCTGCTGCGCCTTGGAAAGGTGAAACCAGTACTTGAGCAGCAGCACGCCCTCGTCGCACAGCATTTTCTCGAAGCGCAGAATCTCGCGGATATGGTGCGCAAACTCGCCCTCGCCCATCGTCCCTTGCACCCGCTCGACGATCGGCTGCGTGTGCCAGGCGCCGAAAAATATTCCGACCTTGCCCTTGGGAGGAAGGGTCCGCGAGAAGCGCCACATCGTCGGGCGCTCACACTCCTCGTCGGAGGGCTCGGGAAAAGCGTAGGTGTGGATGTGCCGCGGATCCATCCACTCGTTGAGGAGATTCACCGTCTCGCCCTTGCCGGCACCCTCGACGCCTGCGATCAGGATCAAGACCGGAAAGCGCCCGTTCTCCTTGAGATCGAACTGCGCGTTGAGCAGGGCTGCGCGCAGTTTGGGTTCCTCGCGCCGATACGTTGCCTTGTCGATCCGGTGGTCGAGATTTGCGGAATCAAACATGAAAGTCCTCGTTTCAGATCAGGACGAAGAAAATAACCCGATGATCAATATGGTGGGCCCGCCTCGAGTTCGGCGTAATATGTGATGTCATTCCCTCCGAGGCGGCTTTCATGTCCTCCCCCACACAGCCTGCTGTAAAATCCGCCACCGAAGAGTTGGCGGCGCGAATTTACGTTGAATTGGTTGGCCGGGCCTTCCTCAGGGTCGACAACGCCGCCGTGATCAAGCCCGATCCGGGAGAGCTGGCAAAGCTCAGCATCCAGCTCGCCGAGACGTTCCACCAGGCGGAGAATACGGCCCGCGCGGCCGTGGGCCCGAAGAACGTGGGCTACGACGTTCGGCTTACCGACCTCGCCGGCTGGGACAAGTAGTCCCCTTCGGGACGCAGGTCACCGTCGGGCCCGATCAGCGTCCTCGCCACAGCGCTGCGTACCCCTTCCGGGGAAAGAGTCCTCGCGCTATCCGCGCAAGCGCACGTTCGTTTTCCTGCTGATTATGAAGTCGTGCGGGTTCGACTTCCGCTCGATCGCAGCGATGCGGTATTCCTCCTGAGGCCGCCGGCCCGGAGCCTTGACGGTACAGGATACGAGCTTGCCCTCGGCATTGAGCCGCGAGAGCTCAAGGCCCATGCGTTGCACACCGACGCCGAGCTTCGTCGCCAGGGCGTGGATGCGCCAGGCGGTGGGGTTGGATGTCATGAAGTCGAGCACGCTCTCGCGTAGTGACAGGGTTGTCATGGCTTGATTCTCAGATAGCATGCGGAGGTTCTGGCGTAAAGTTGATTCAAATCCCCTTCAAATCCCCTGTTTGCCGCATCCAGTCTACTGCCAAAACAGAAGTGGCCCAACGAAATCGGACAGTCGGATAAGTGTAATCCCTGCCCCTAGGGGCGACGAAACGGGGTGGTTCCATTCCCACATTTCCCCTTCAGTGGCAAGCAGGCAGCTTAGGAAAGTGTTTCTAACTGCTTGATTGTGATGGTGGGCCCGCCTGGATTCGAACCAGGGACCAAGGGATTATGAGTCCCCTGCTCTGACCAACTGAGCTACAGGCCCTAAATAGGATTGTAACGGAGCAGGAGGCTGGATTCCCGCTTTCGCGGGAATGAACGAGCCCGCGGGTTCGAGTGTTCAGCGGCGCCGGCTTGCCGGCGGCCGCTGCAACGCGAACGGATATTGCCGCGGCCGTCAGGCCGTCGGCAATATCAGTTATTGTCGAGGAAGCTCTTCAGTCGCTCGGAGCGCGAGGGATGGCGCAGCTTGCGCAGCGCTTTTGCCTCGATCTGGCGGATGCGCTCGCGCGTAACGTCGAACTGCTTGCCGACCTCTTCCAGCGTATGGTCGGTGTTCATCTCGATGCCGAACCGCATGCGCAGCACCTTCGCCTCGCGCGGGGTGAGCGAATCGAGGATGTCCTTGGTGACCTCGCGCAGGGACGCGTACATCGCCGCGTCATTGGGCGCGAGCGTGGCCTGGTCCTCGATGAAATCCCCCAGATGCGAGTCGTCGTCATCGCCGATCGGCGTCTCCATGGAGATCGGTTCCTTCGAGATCTTGAGGATCTTGCGAATTTTGTCCTCGGGCATCTCCATTTTTACCGCCAGCGTCGCCGGATCGGGTTCCTGCCCGGTCTCCTGCAGTATCTGGCGCGAGATGCGGTTCATCTTGTTGATCGTCTCGATCATGTGGACTGGAATGCGGATGGTGCGCGCCTGGTCGGCGATCGAGCGCGTGATCGCCTGCCGAATCCACCACGTCGCGTAGGTCGAGAATTTATAGCCGCGGCGGTATTCGAACTTGTCCACCGCCTTCATCAGACCGATGTTGCCCTCCTGGATCAGGTCGAGGAACTGCAGGCCGCGGTTGGTGTATTTCTTGGCGATCGAGATCACCAGGCGCAGGTTGGCCTCGGTCATCTCGCGCTTGGCGCGACGCGCCTTCGCTTCGCCAGTGGACATCTGCTTGTTGATCTCCTTGAGGTCCTTCAGCGGAATGCCGATGCGCTTCTGGATCGCGAGCAGCTTCTGCTGCTGCTCGAGGATCGCCGGCTCGTAGCGCGTGAGAACGAGGCTCCAGGGACGGCTCGCCCCGATCTCGTTCTTCACCCAGCGCATGTTGGTTTCCTGCCCCGGGAAGAGCTTGATGAAATGCGGCCGCGGCATGCCGCCCTTGTTCACGCACAGGGTCATGATCTGGCGCTCGTGGCTGCGCACCTCCTCCACCATGCCCCGCAGGCTGTCGCACAGCCTCTCGATGATGCGCGCGGTGAAGCGGGTATTCATCAGCTCGCTGCCGATCTGGTCGCGGATCTTCACGTACTCCTTGCTGCGATGGCCGTGCTCGGCGAGCGCGCGCTTCTTCTTCTCGTAGAGGCGGTGGATCTTGCCAAAGCGAGCAAGCGCGTCCTCCTTCAATTGCAGCAGGCTCGCCGTCAGCGCAGCGGCGGCGGCCGCCTCGGACTCTTCTTCGTCCTCGGGCTCGACGTCGTCGGCGAGTTCCTGGATCGGCTCGTCCTTGGCGTTCGGATCGACGAGGCCGTCGACCAGCTCGTCGATCCTCATCTCGTCGCGCGACACTTTGCCGGCGAGTTCGAGAATCTCGGCGATCGTCGTGGGACAGGCGGAGATCGCCTGAATCATGTGCTTCAGGCCGTCTTCGATGCGCTTGGCGATCTCGATCTCGCCTTCGCGCGTCAGCAGCTCCACCGAACCCATCTCGCGCATGTACATGCGCACCGGATCGGTGGTGCGGCCAAAATCGGGGTCAACCGTGGAAAGCGCCGCTTCCGCCGCTTCTTCAGCGTCCTCGTCGGGCACCACCGCCGGTGCGGCCTCGGAAATCAGCAGCGTATCGGCGTCCGGGGCCTCGTCATAGACCTGGATGCCCATGTCGTTGAACGTGGTGATGATGGACTCGATCTGCTCGGCGTCCACCATGTCGTCCGGCAAATGGTCGTTGATCTCGGCGTAGGTGAGGAAGCCGCGCTCCTTGCCGAGCTTGATGAGGTTCTTGAGCCGTGTGCGGCGCGCCTCGGCATCTTCCGGACGCGCCTCGGCACGCAGCAGCAGCATGCGCTCGGCGTCGCGGCGCGGCCGGCCGGCCTTGCGCAACTTCATGAGTTCCTGCGCCTGCTGCTTGAGCTGCGCCTTGAGCTCCTTTTCCTTCTGCTTCTGCAGGAGTGCGGCCGCCTTGGCATCGGCCTTTTCCTTCGCCGCAAGCTCTTTTACCTTGGCCTTTTCCTTCGCCGCAAGCTCTTTCGCCTTGGCCTTTTCCCGCGCGGCAATTTCTTTCGCCTTGGCTTTTTCACGTGCGATGCGTTCCCGCTCGCGCTGCTTTTCCTTCGCCGCCTTGACACGCGCGACTTCCGCGGCCTTGCGTGCTTTTTCTTTCTCCCTGGCAGCCTGGATGCGCGCCGCCTCACGCGCCTTGTGCTCCTTCTGCGCGTGCAGCCTGGCCGCCGCTTTCGCTTTCTGCATGTTCAGTTTATCCCTGGCCTTTGCCTTGTCCGCCCCCTTGGACCTGGCGCGGGCACGCCCGATCACGGCGCCAAGACGCGGCTTGCCCTTGGCTTTGTGCCGGGTTTCCCCCTGGGCTCGCGCTTTCGGCTTATGTCTCTGTTTCGCCATGATATTTCCTGTTTGAAAGGGGGTCGGACGAAAGCTTGGGATTATAGCACGCCTTGAACGTCGAGCCCAGTTTTACGTAGCGCTTCGCGCTTGGCGATGAGCGCGTCGAAGGCGCTTGCGTCGCCATCGCCGCTCTTAAGTTTTTCGGTGAGCGCATTAAGCTCGGCGTCAATCCGGGCGATCTCGATCTTGAGCAGGGAGTGGCGAAATATGATTTCTGCGTCGGCAGGCTCGATGTCTGCCTTCATGAGATCCTCGCCCACGCGCGACAGCACCGCTTCGTGCTCGCTGTCGCGCATGACTTCCATCACTTCCCCGGGGGTCGCGCTGCCCGAATTTTCGACCAGGTATCTCGCCACGGCCAGCAGTGCCCGGCCCTCGGCATGCGCCGCGTCGACGATCTCGGATCGCAGCTCACTCGCCAGGGCAGGGTTCGCCAGCAGGCACTTCAGGATTTCCCGCTCGACCTTGCGATCGAGACCGAGCATCACTTTGTCCGGTGCCCTCGCCGGAGCGGGCCTGCCGGAGTAACTGCGGGCGACACGGATCTGCGTGAGCTGCGCGGCTTCTTCCTGCGTCATGCCGGCCATGTCGGCGAGTGTCTTCAGGAGCTGCAACTGCAGCGCCGGCGCGGAAATCTTCTGCAGCAGGGGCTTGGCCTCATGCACCAGGCGCGAGCGGCCTTCCAGCGTCTTCATGTCGACACGGCCCCTCAGATCCTCGAGGAAATACTCCGACAGCGGCCGCGCTTCATCGAGCTTGTTCTCGAACGCCTCCTTTCCGTGCTCGCGCACGAAACTGTCGGGATCGTGCTCGGGCGGAAGGAACAGAAACCGGATCGCCTTGTGGTCGGCAAGATTGGACAGGCTCACCTCGAGCGCGTGCCACGCCGCTTTCCGGCCCGCCGCGTCGCCGTCGAAGCAGAACACCACTTCGTCGGTCTGGCGCAGGAGCTTCTGCACGTGCGTCGCCGAAGTCGCCGTGCCGAGCGTCGCCACCGCGTACTCGATCTCGTGCTGCGCCAGGGCCACGACGTCCATGTAGCCTTCGACGACCATGACGCGGCCGCGGGTCCGGATCGCCGCGCGCGCCTGGGACAGGCCGTAGAGTTCGCGTCCCTTCTCGAACAATGGCGTCTCGGGCGAGTTGAGATATTTTGGACCGGGGGGCCCCTTCCCTTCCCCCGTAGTCGTCTCGCCTTCCCCGAGCACCCGCCCGCCGAACGCGATCACCGAGCCGCGCTGGTTGAGAATGGGGAACATGATGCGATCGCGAAACCGGTCATAGCGCCGCCCGCCCTCGCCGTCGATCACCAGACCGGCGTCCTTCAGCGCCTTTTCGGCGTAGTTCGGAAACACGCTCTCCAGGTTCTGCCAACCGTCGGGCGCGTAGCCGATGCCGAACCGCGCCGAGACCTTGCCGGTCAACCCGCGGCCCTTCAGGTATTCGATCGCGCGCGGCGCGGTCTTCAACTGCTCGCGGTAGTAGTCACAAGCGCGCTGCAGGATGTCGTACAGGTCCGGGCCGGCTGCGGTTTTCGCGGCGCGCGGCTCGAACTCCGGCAGCTTCATCCCGACCGATTCGGCGAGGTCCTTCAGCGCCTCGATGTAGCCCAGGCCCTGGTATTCCATCAGGAAGGAGATGGCGTTGCCGTGCGCGCCGCAGCCGAAGCAGTGGTAGAACTGCTTGGTCGGGCTGACGGTGAACGAGGGCGTCTTCTCGCTGTGGAACGGGCAGCAGGCAAGAAAGTTCGTACCGCCTTTTTTAAGCGGGACATAACGTTCGATCACGTCGACGACGTCGACGCGATGGAGCAGCTCCTGCTTGAACGAGTCTGGAATCACGCTCGTCAGTAATGCAGAGAATCGGCGCGCCGGAGAGGATGGGCCGCCCGGGCCCGGCTCGCTGCCATCTTCTCTTTATAGGCGAAATTTCCCGATCCGCAAGCCGGGAAAACGCTCAGCCGGCGAGCTTTGCCTTGACCAGCGCCGACACCTTGCCCATGTCTGCGCGTCCCGCGAGCTTGCCCTTCAGTGCGCCCATCACCTTGCCCATGTCGGGCGCGCCCTTCGCCCCGGTCTGGGCGATCGCCGCGGCGACTTCTCCCGCGATCTCGGCGTCCGACAACTGCTGGGGCAGGTACCCCGACAGCAGGTTCAGTTCGAAGTTCTCGGCGTCCACCAGGTCCTGGCGGCTGGCTGCCTGGAATTGGGCGATGGAGTCGCGCCGCTGCTTGATCATCGTCCCGATGATCGCAACGCCTTCGGCATCCGACATGTCCTTGCGCTCGTCCACCTCGCGCTGCTTGATCGCGGCAAGCAGCAGGCGAATGGCCGAAAGCCGCTGCGGCTCCCTTGCCTTCATCGCCGCTTTCATGTCTTCGGTGATTCTGGCCTTGAGCGACATGTTCAGTTCGATATGAGTGGTTTTTCAAAATGAAACGGCGCGATGAGCGGCTGTGTCCACTCCATCGCGCCGAACCGATCCGGCGGCGGCACCGTCCGGACTAGAAGAGCTTGGGCGGCAGTGTCTGGTTGCGCAGCCGCTTGTAATGCCGCTTGACCGCGGCCGCCAGCTTTCTCTTGCGGAAAGCGGTCGGCTTTTCGTAGAACTCGCGGGCGCGCAGTTCGGTGAGCAGCCCGGTCTTCTCCACGGTGCGCTTGAAGCGGCGCAGCGCCACCTCGAACGGTTCGTTTTCCTTGACGCGTACGGTCGGCATGCAATTGGCCCTGTCAGAATTTCGTAACGACCTGAAATAATAACAGAACTCGCGCCGCCGTGCCAAGCGGCGCCCCGGACCCGCCGGAGCGGGAACTTTCGTCAGCCTGTCTCCGGCCGCGGCCGGCGGAAGCGCTGGAACACAAGGTAGAGCGTCGGCAGAACGATGAGGGTGAGCAGGGTTGCCGTGACCAGCCCACCGATCACCACCACGGCGAGCGGCTTCTGCGTCTCCGATCCGATTCCGGTGGAGACCGCCATCGGCAGCAGGCCGAGCATCGCCAGCAGTCCGGTCATGAGGACGGTACGCATGCGCACCACCGACCCGCGCATCACCGCTTCCTCGGGCGTGGCGCCCGCGGCGCAGAGCTGGTTGAAATACGCGACCATGACAACGCCGTTGAGGACCGCCTGTCCGAACAGGGCAATGAAGCCGATCGCAGCGGACACCGACAATGGCATGCCAGTCAGGAGCAGCGCGAAGATGCCCCCGATCAGCGCGAACGGGATGTTGAGAAGAATCAGCGCAGCGCTGCCGAACGAGCCGAACGCATCGAACAGAAGAATGAAGATCAGCAGCACCGACACCGGCACGATGATGGCGAGCCGCGCCATCGCCCGCTCCTGGTTTTCGAACTCGCCCGACCAGGTGATGCTGTAGCCGGGCGGCAGCGTCACGTTTGCCGCAACCCGGTCTTTCATGTCGGCGACCACACTGCCCATGTCGCGATCGGCGATGAAGATGCCGATCGAATACACGCGCAGGCCGTTCTCGCGCGCGATATTCATCGCCCCGCCGATAGTCTTGAACTCGGCGAGCTGCGACAGCGGAACGTACGCGCCCGAGGGCGTGCTGACGGTGATTTCACGCAGCTTGCCGATGCCGCGGTCGCGCTCCTTCAGCCTCACCGCCACCGCGAAATGGCGCTCGCCTTCCCAGAGCTGCGTCGCCGGCTTGCCCCCGAGCACCATCTCGATCACGTCCTGGATGTCGGCGACATTGAGGCCGTAGCGCGCGGCGGCTTCGCGGTCGATGCGTATCAGCAGCTGCGGCAACTCGCCCAACCGGTCGACGAAGGCGCGGCTCACCCCGCGAACGTCCTTGACCGCATTGAGCGTGCGTCCGGCATAGTCGCGCAGCGTGTCGAGGTCTTCGCCGAATACCTTGATCACAATCTGGCCGTCGATCTGCGAAATCGACTCCAGCACGTTGTCGCGGATCGGCTGAGAAAAACTTGGCTCGACTCCGGGGAATCCGGACATCGCCTTGTCCATCGCGTCGATGAGCTTGCGCTTGGTGATCCCGGAACGCCACTGCGATTCGGGCTTCAGGTCCACCAGTATCTCGCACATGTTGATGAGCTTCGGATCGGTGCCGTCCTCCGGTCGGCCGGACTTGGATATGACGCTTTCCACTTCCGGAATGCTCCTGATCGCGGCGCGGAACTTCCCGGTCAGTTCCTGCGCCTCGGTCACCGACACCGAGGAAGGCAGCGTCACGTTGATCCAGATCGAGCCTTCGTTCAATTCCGGCAGGAACTCGGTGCCGAGCATGGGCACGACCGCGAGGCTGGCGGCCAGGGCCGCGAGCGCGATGCCGATGACTTTCTTGCGGTTGCGGATGGCCCACGCGAGCGTCGGTTCGTAGATGCGCCGGCAGGCCCGCACCAGCGCGTTCTCCCCTTCCGGCAGGTTCTTGCGCAACATCCAGTAGCACAGCAGCGGCACCAGCGTGAGCGACAGGATGAGCGAGCCCACCAGGGCGGAGGTCACCGACCAGGCCATCGGCGCGAAGATCCGGCCCTCGTGGCGCTGAAGCGTGAAGATCGGGATGTTCGCCGCAATGATGATGAGCATCGAGAACAGGGTCGGTCGGCCCACCTCAACGGTTGCGTCGAGGATTTTTTGCAGCCGCGGAGTCCGGTCGTCCCCTCGTTCCGACAGCCTGCGAAAGACGTTCTCCACCACGATCACGGCGCCGTCGACGATGATGCCGAAGTCCATGGCGCCGAGGGAAAGGAGGTTGGCGGGAATCCCGACCCAGGTGAGACCGATGAACGTGGCGAGCAGCGACAGCGGGATGACCAGCCCGACGATGAAAGCGGCGCGCAGATTGCCGAGGAACAGCAGCAGCACCAGCATGACGAGGGCGGCGCCCTCGACGAGGTTGGTAAACACCGTTGTCAGCGTCTTGTCGATGAGCCAGGTGCGATCGTAGAACGGCACGATCTTCACCCCGCGCGGCAGCGTCGCCGAGTTGAGGAGTTCGATTCTTTCCTTCACCGCCTTCAGCACCTGGGAGGGGTTTTCCCCCTTGCGCATCAGCACGATCCCGGTCACCACGTCGTCGTCATCGTCCTGCCCGACGATGCCCTGGCGCGGCACCGCCCCCACCGTGACCTCGGCGAGATGCCTGACCAGGACCGGAACGCCGTTGCGCTCTGCGACCACGATGTTGCCGATGTCGTCGGCCGAGCGCAGCAGGCCGATGCCGCGGATCAGGTATTGCTGCCGGCCTTGCTCGAGGTAGCCGCCGCCGACGTTGGCGTTGCCGCGCCCCAAGGCGCCGAAGAGCTGCTGCAGGGTCACGCGCTGATCGCGCAGCCGGGAAAGATCGGGATTGACCTCGTACTGCTTGATGAGGCCGCCGAAAGTGACGATGTCGGCAACGCCCGGAATGAGCCGCAGCTGGCGCTCGACGGTCCAGTCCTCGATGGTGCGCAATTCCCGCGCGTCGTGCACATCCGACTTCAGCCGGTAACGGTAGATCTCGCCGATCGGCGTCGACAGCGGCGCAAGCGCCGGCTGAGCGCCCCCCGGCAGATCCACTTCGCGCAACCGTTCGACCACCTGCTGGCGCGCAAAGTAAGCGTTGGCGCGGTCATCGAAGGTGATGATGATGAACGACAGCCCGAACTGGGTATGCGAGAACAGGCGCACAGAATTGGGCAGGCCCGAGAGCACCACCTCGAGCGGAATCGTGACCTGCTTCTCCACTTCCTCGGCGGCGCGGCCCGGATACAGCGTGATAACGTTGACCTGCGTATCGGCGACATCGGGAAACGCCTCGATCGGCAGCGACCGGAATGCCGCCAGCCCGCCGGCGACGAACAGGATCAGGCCAAGCACGATGAACAGCGGCTTGCCGAGCGCGAAGGCGACGATGCGCTTGATCATTTCGGTTTCCGGGAAAAATTCCTAGTCCGGTGTGCCGCTGGTGAACTGGCGATACAGACGGTGGAGCAGCAGGTTGCCTTCCACCACCACTTTCTGTCCCTGGGTCAACCCGGCGAGGATGCCGATGACGCCGTCGTGCTCGCCGTTGGCCTTTACCTCGACGCGGGCAAATCGCCCCGGGGATTCCTCGACGAAAACGTAGCTCCGCTCACCCATCAGCATCACCGCCTTCGACGGCACCTGCAGGCCCGCCCGCGACGGCGCATCGAGCTCGGCGGCGACAAACATCTCCCCTTTCAGCTTGCGCTTGCCGTTGTCGAGCGAAGCCCGCAGCTTGACCGTGCGCGTGGCCGGATCGATGAAATCGGAGATCGTGTCGACCGTCGCCCTGAATGTCTCCCCCGGCCAGGCGCCCGAGCGCAGCGTAACGATCTGGCCGAGCTTCAGGCTGCTCAACTGACTTTCGGTTGCGTCGAGCTGCACCCACAGACGCGTGGGATCGGTAATGACGAACATCGCCGGAGAATTGCCGAGCTGCATGTCGGGCCGCAACTCCTGGCCGGGATTGATGTTGCGCTCGACCACGACGCCCGCAATCGGGCTCGTCAGCGCAAGGTTCTGGTCCACCGACTGATCCGAGCCGCCGTAGAGCTGCACGCGTTTGCCGGCGCGCGCGAGCTCGGTCTCGGCGCGAGCGTAATCGGCTTCGGTGGCGCTCAGGTCCTTGCGCGACGCCACGCCGGCTGCGTTCAGTTCCCGGAGGCGATTGAGGTTTTTCTCGGCGAGCGCGAAATCCGACTGCGCCCGGCGCGCATCCGACTGCACCTGGCCGAAATCCGGCGAGGCGAGCACCGCGAGCGGCTGCCCCTGCGCCACCGCATCCCCAGGTTTCACCAGGATGTGCGTGACCCGTCCGCCGAAAGCGGGAAACAAGCGCACGGTGCGCTCCTCGTTCCACACCAGGCGGCCAGGGAGCCGAAGCTGCTGCCGGTCGCCCGCCTTGACGGCTTCGGTCACGAACGATTTGAGTTGCAGGCTCCCCTGCGGAAAGGCGATGCGGCCATCCTCGAGTTTCGGCTGTTTCGCATCGGGCGCGGACTCACGCTCGCCGCACGCCGCCACCAGCGCCACAGCGAGCGCCGCCACCATGACCGATTTGTATTTCACCCTGTCCCCTCTCCGTCGACGGATCTTTTGCCGATACTGTTACTGGGGCTGCGCTGCCGCTGCCCTACTGCGTCTCGCCGGTCCCCGCCTGCCAGACTGAAAGCGCCTTCGCATGGTCGTTGCGCGCCACCGCCGCGTCGATCTGGATCGCGCGCAAAGTGCGGCGCGCATCGAGCAGGTCCATCACCCCGATGGCACCGTTCCTGTAGGCGAACTCCGCGGAATCCGCTGCCTTGCTCGCTTCCACCAGCAGCGAGTCGTCGTAACGCTTGAGCCGCTCCGCCGCCGCCTGCAGGTCGGACAGCGAGCGCGCGAGCTCGGCGCGGGCCTGCGCGCGGAATTTATCCAGCATCTCGACTGCGGCATTGTAGTCGACCTCGGCGCGCTGAATTTCGCCCTCATAATAGTAGCGGGCAAAAAGCGGAACGCTCATGAATACGCCGAAGCTGTTGCCGGTGCCGGCGCCGCTGCCCAGCGCGTAGGCGGGGTTCACGGGATAGTGATCGAATTGCGCGCCCACGGTCACGTCGCGGCTCCTCAGGCTCCGCGCCAGATCGCGGGCGCTCTGCGCCGCCTCGACCCGGATCTTCGCCGCGCGCACGTCGGGACGCCGCTCGATCATCTCATCGGTGATGCCGCCGGCCTCGGCCGCGGCTGCGAGCGGCCACGGGTCGGCGGTGCGGATGTCGCCCGCCTGGGCTTCCGCGCCGATCAGGTAGCCGAGCGCGAGCTGGGCGCGGCGGCGATCGGCTTCGGCGACGCGCGCATCGTTGGCGGCGCGCAGGGCATCGACGCGCAATCTCGAGACGTCAGCCGCGGCGATGTCCCCGGCCTTCAGGCGCAACTCCGCTGCCTGCATCGAGCGCTCGAACAGCGCCACGGTATCGCGCGCGATGCCGGCCTTGTCCTGGACGAACATCAGGTCGT
>CAAGKR010077847.1_pt1 | contig 15290 bp, 15 predicted proteins | sample 2556971 | NCBI WGS metagenome assembly CAAGKR01 (sample SAMEA5207829, study PRJEB30636) | soil metagenome | biome: forest; feature: boreal; material: soil | place: USA | collected 2011-09 | depth 1 m | reverse complement strand
GGGCCCGACGATGTTGAGCAGCTTGGCGACGATGGTCGCCACGCCCTTGAAGTGCGTGGGCCGCGAGATACCGCAGAGCGGCTTGCTGACGCGCTCCTCGGTCACGTAGGTCGAGTAGCCGCGCGGGTAGATCTCGTCAACCGACGGGGCGAAGACGGCGGCCACCCCGATCTGGGAGCACAGCGCGACGTCCGCGTCCAGGCTCCGCGGGTATCCCGCGAAGCTCTCGTTCGAGCCGAACGAGAGGGGATTGGCGAAGACCGACACGACGACCGGGCCGCCCGCCAGGACGGCTGCTCCAATGAGGTCGTTATGCCCCGAATGGAGCGCTCCCATGGTGGGCACAAGCGACAGGCCGCCCCGCCGGCCCCTTAGCCGGGCGGCAAGCGCGCGCATGTCAGACAATTTTTCTACCTTCTCCATGGGGGCAACAAGGGCTTGAACAATGCGGTCCCAGGGGGTTTCTTCAAGGCTTTCGGCCCGAAGCGGCCCACTTAACGCCGCATTTACCAAACAGCCCATGATACGGATCAACGAGAACTACACGAAGCTCAAGGCCTCGTACCTGTTCGCGGACATCGCGCGCCGCGTGGGCGCCCACGCCGCGGCCCACCCGGACAAGACCCTGATCCGCCTCGGCATCGGGGACGTGACCGAGCCGCTGCCCGCGGCGTGCGTCGAGGCCCTCCACGCGGCCGCCGACGAGATGTCCAGGCGGGAGACGTTCCGGGGATACGGGCCCGAGCAGGGGTATCCGTTCCTCCGGGACTTGGTGTCCCGGCGCGACTATGCGGACCGCGGCTGCCGCATCGAGCCCGATGAGGTCTTCATATCCGACGGATCCAAGTGCGACTGCGGCAACATCCAGGAAATCTTCGCGGGCGACATACGCGTCGCCATACCGGACCCGGTGTATCCGGTGTATGTGGACACGAACGTCATGGCGGGACGCACCGGCGAAGCCGTGGACGGCCGCTACGAGGGGATCCTCTACCTCGAGTCGACGCCGGCCAACGGGTACGTCCCGCAGGTGCCGGATGCGCCGGCCGACCTCGTGTACCTCTGCTTCCCGAACAACCCGACCGGGGCCGTGGCGACGAGGGCCCAGCTCGCGGAGTGGGTCGCCTACGCGAAGCGAAACAGGGCCGTCATCCTCTTCGACTCGGCCTACGAGAGCTACATCCGCGACCCTGGGATCCCCCACTCGATCTACGAGATCGACGGCGCCCGCGACGTGGCGATCGAGTTCAGGAGCTTTTCGAAGACGGCGGGCTTCACGGGCACGCGCTGCGCGTACACGGTGGTGCCGAAGACGGTCATGGCCTGGGACCGCGCGGGCCGGCCCCACGCGCTCCACGCCCTCTGGAACCGCCGGCACACGACGAAGTTCAACGGCGTCTCCTATCCCATCCAGCGGGCCGCCGCCGCGATCTACACGGACGCGGGGCGCGTCCAGACCCGGGCGCTCACCGATTTCTACCTCGCGAACGCGCAGCTGATCCGCGCGGCCATGGCGAAGCTGGGCCTTGGGTGCGTCGGCGGGGACAACGCCCCGTACATCTGGGTCAACGTTGGCCGGGACTCGTGGGAGTTCTTCGACCTCCTGCTCGAGAAGGCGAACGTCGTCTGCACGCCGGGCGCCGGCTTCGGGAGGTGCGGCGAGGGCCATGTCAGGATCAGCGCCTTCAACAGCCGCGAGAACGTCGAGAAGGCGCTTGGCCGGATGGCCGCGGCCCTGACGTAAGCTCAGTTCCTGGCCGGTATGGCGGCGAACGCGTCCCGCCCCAGGGCGGCGGCGTCGCCGGAGAGGAGCGCCGCGAGCCTGTCGAAGTCAATCCCGTCCCAGGCCTGCTCGGGCGCCTCGAACATCCTGCGGGCGACGACATGCGCATTGGCGCCCGACGTGGATATCTCGACGATTGCGGAAAGGCTGGCCACGTACTTTCCCGACGGGGCCACGGCGCCCTCGCACCTCGTCACCTCTATCGACACATCGAAGTCGCGGGCCTGGTCCACGGGGAACGGCTCGATCCACGCCTGCGACACCCCCGGGGACGCGAGCAGGCTCGATTGCACCGCCCGCGCTATCGCCGCGTCGAGGGGCTCGGCCCAGAGCCTGTAGTCCCTGAAGTCGACCTCGTTGGGCCCGGTGCGCACCACCATGTCTCGGCGTTTCAGGTATCCCTCGAGCCTGACCGTCCTCAGTCCGATCCGAAGGCCGCCCTGGGCCGCGCCGGCCTGGCCCCCGAGCGCGGCGGAATCCGAGAGGATGTAATAGCGCGTCGCGTCCTCCTGGGGGGGAGGGACCACGTTGCAGCCGGCGACGGCGCCCATGAGGCAGAGGAGCGCGCCCCGGGCAAGCGCCCGAGGGCAGGATGATTTTTTGAGGTTCATGTTTCTTCGTGCCTTACTTCGGTTCCTTGCGCCCGGAGACGATGGCATTGGGGTTTCGCTCCAGGAAATCGGCCAGCCGCTGGATCGACTCGGCCGCATCGGCGACCTTCTCCAGCGCCCGGGTCGTCTCGACACCGAAGTTCTGCTGGGCGTTGATGAACCCGCGGGCCGACTGCGCGGCCGCATTGAGCGACTCGAGGGCCGCCTTGGCCTGGACCAGGGTCGCCTGCAGGTCCTTTCCATTGGCGTCCACCTGGGTGTCCAGCTTGCCGATGGTCTTGCGCAGGGCGTCAAGCGTGCCGTTCAGGTTCCCCAGCGCCCGCAGGGCGTCGGGCGAGCGAGCGAGGGCGTCGACCGACTCCCCCGTCCTCCTCCACTGCTCGGCCAGGCCCTTGAAGTCAACGCCCTCGATCCCGACCCTCGCGTCGGCCGCGAGCCTCGTGAGCTCGACCGAGAGCCGCTGAAAGTCGACCTGCTCCATCTTTGCGAGGACCGTCGTGGCGTTTGCCAGGAGCGTGGCCGCGCCCGCGCGCAGCTCGGAGATCTCCGAGGGCGTGGGGGGGACGACCACATACTTGGCGTCGGTCGTCTTGCTCAGGTCGGGGAATTTTAGCGGGTCCATGAACTCGAGCTCCACGTACAGGAGCCCCGTAGCAAGGCCGCTGATCTCGAGCTGGGCCCGCAGGCCCCGGTCCACGAGGGTCTGGAGGGCCGCGCGGCTCGAGACGTCGAAGCCGGCCCCGTGCTCGTCCGTGATCGCCCCGCGGTTGAGCTCGCACAGCACCGCTGCGCGCGATTTGCCGGTGGAGCGTTCGTAGCGGATCGAGGTGGCGACGACGTGGCCCACGCGCACGCCGCGCAGCTTCAGCGGGGAACCCTGGTCGAGGCCGCTGATCGACTCGTCAAAGTACACCATGAAGCGCTCCGGCTTGGTGAAGATGCTCAGGCTGCCGAGCGCGAGGAGCGTGATGATCCCGATGACGAAGGCGCCCAGGACAAAGGCGCCTACGACGGCGGGACTGACTTTGGTTTTCATTTGGGGCGGTGGTTGCTCGGCTCCGGCGCTATCCTGAGCGGATGGTGCGGCGTGTCAAAAATTCTAGGATCTTCGGGTCGGAGGGCCCGGCGACGAGCGCCGCCGGCGCCCCCTCCGCGATGATGCCGCGGGTCGCCGAATCGAGCATGATCAGCCGGTCGGCGATCCCGAGGATCGAGTCGACGTCGTGGGAGACGATGACGATCGTGGTGCCGAAGGTGTCCCTGATCTGCAGGATGAGCCTGTCCAGGTTCCTGGCGGTGACCGGATCCAGGCCCGCCGAGGGCTCATCGAAGAAGACGATCGCCGGGTCGAGGGCCAGCGCGCGCGCGAGGCCCGCCCTCTTCTTCATTCCCCCGCTGATCTCCGACGGGTAGTAGTCCTCGAACCCAGCGAGCCCCACCTGCGACAGCCGGAACGCGGCGATGCGCCCGATCTCGTCCCTCGGCAGCCGCGTGTACTCCTCCAACGGCAGGGCGATGTTCTCCCTCAGCGTGAGCGAGGTCCACAGGGCCCCTCCCTGGAAGGACAGCCCGAAGGTCTTCAGCATCTCGCCGCGCTCGGCCGGGTCGGCGCTCGTGAACGAGCGCCCGTTGAAGCGGACCTCCCCCTGGACCGGGGTGGCGAGCCCCACCATGTTTCGCAGGAGCGTCGTCTTGCCGACGCCCGTCCCCCCGACGATGAAGAATATCTCGGCGCGCCGCACGCTGAAGGAGACCCCCTCCAGAACCCTCCGGTCCTCATAGGCGCAGGCGAGGCCCTCGATCTCGATGGCGGGGACCGGGTCCATGATCACAGGCCCACCGCGTGGAACAGGACCGCGAACACCGCGTCCGCCACTATGATGAACAGGATCGCCGTCACGACCGCGGACGTCGCCGCCTGGCCGACGCCGGCGGCGTTGTTCTCGGCCTGCAGCCCGCGACGGCATCCCGAAAGGCCGACGATCAGCCCGAAAACCACGGACTTGATGACGCCCACGGTGACGTCCGGCATGTCGACGATCGTGAGCATCTCGACCCAGTAGGCGGCCGGCGGGATGCCGAGCGTCGAGTACGCGACAGCCATCCCGCCCAGTATCCCGAGGCAGTTGGCATAGAGCGCGAGAAGCGGCATCATGAGCCCGAGCGCGAGCACCCGCGGAAGGACGAGGAACCTGACCGGCGAGATCCCCAGGATGGTGAGGGCGTCGATCTCCTCGTTCGCCTTCATGCTGCCGATCTCGGCCGCGTAGGCCGCACCGGTGCGCCCCGCGAGCACGATGCCCGCCATCATGGCGCCCATCTCGCGGGTCATCGCCACGCCGATCAGGTCGGCGACCCAGATGTCACCGCCGAAACGCCTGAGGACGATCGCCCCGGAATACGCGAGGGTGACGCCGACCAGGAAGCTGATCAGGCTCACGATCGGCAGCGCCATCGCGCCGCATTTCTGCATCTCGGCGAAGCAGTCGTTCCAGCGAAACCCGGCCTGCCCCGTGACGAGCCTCTTCGCGCCGATCCAGCATTCCCCGATGAACTGGAGGAAATCCCGCCCCTGGTTCACCGCGCTGCGCGTCGACAGGCCCACCTCCACGAGGAGGCTCTGCGCGTGCTCGTCGTGCGGGCCGACGCGCAGCGACTCCGCGAACTGCCCCCCGAGCAGGCGCATCTTCTCGGGGAGGGGCGCCGTGTCGCAGGCGACCCCCGCGTCGCCGCACCACCGCTGCGCCTCGCCGACGAAGGCGACCAGCGACGTGTCCCAATTGGAGACGCCGTCGGCGCGAAGCCTGACCGCCGGCGGCCTCTCCCGCCCGACGACGGAGCTCCAGCGCGGCGTGCTGCCGCCCAGCCTCCATGCGCCCTCGAGCGAGACCTCGAGCACGGCGCCCTCGGTCCGGGTCGAGGCGCGTGCGCCTTCTGTCTCTTGGCTCGCGGGCATCGCTGGCAATCTCTGCCACCTGCGCGCCGCGCGCCAGATCAATTTACCGGGGCCGTGACCCGCGTCCACTGGACCCAGACGATCTGCCAGCGCCCCCCGCGCCTCACGTAGACGCTCGAGTAGCGGGTCCGCACGCCCGTCCCGTCCGCCCTCCGGTAGCTCACGGCGCCTGCGACCAGCGCCGAGTCCCCGTACAGGCGTATGACCACGTCGCGAAGCCGCAGGTCGCGGGCGTCGGGGCGCTCCGCGGCCTGCTGCAGGAACTCGGCCCTGTCGATCACGCGCCCGTCGGCCAGCACCCCCGTGAAATCGTCCGCGAGCATCGCCCGGAACCTGGCCACGTCGCAGTCCAGGTAGGCGCGCACGTAGTCGTCGTTCATCCGCCGGATCTCCGACTCGTCGGCGCCGGCGGGCTCCGCGGCCCTTCCCGGGAGTGCGGCAAGAACGAGGAGGGCCAGGAGTGCGCGCGCGCGGCTGGGCATGCGCCGAGAATTGATGCATTCCCCGCCCGGATCAACGCCGCAGAACATGCTCGGTTGATCTCGGGGGAATTCTCCGCCATCGCTTGGGGGACATCCCGCCCCACGTGCCCCCATCCCCCGCACCATCCGCGCTCACCGGAGTCGTCGAGCGCATCATCTTCCTCAACGAGGAGAACCACTACACCATCGCCGAATTCCGGCCCGACGGGACGGACGGCGCCCCCAAGCCCGAGGCGGTGACGATCGTCGGCGCGCTCCCCGGCGTCGAGTGCGGCGAGACGCTCCACCTGACCGGCGAATGGACCCGGCACTCCCAGCACGGCGCCCAGTTCAAGATCGCCGCATTCAGGAGCGAGCTGCCCGCGAGCGTGTACGGCATCCGCAAGTACCTGGGGAGCGGGCTCGTCCCAGGGATCGGGCGCGCGTATGCGAACAAGATCGTCGACGCCTTCGGAACCGACACGTTCCGGGTCCTGAGCGAGGAGTCGGCGAAGCTCCGGAACGTCCCGGGGATCGGGCGCAAGCGCGCCGCCGCGATCAAGCAGGCCTGGGACGGCAAGCGCACCGAGCGCGAGCTGTATATCTTCCTGCAGACGTACGGGGTCAGTCCCGGCCAGTGCGTCAAGCTCGTCAAGCAGTATGGGGCGCAGGCCAAGTCGGTCCTCACCTCCGAGCCGTACCGGGTGGCGCGCGAGATCGAGGGGATAGGGTTCAAGACGGCCGATCGAATCGCGATCAACCTCGGGTTTGCGAACGACGCGCCCCCGAGGCTCGAGGCGGGGATCCTCTTCGCGATGGAGACGCTCCAGGAGGAGGGCCACACGGCCTACAACGAGGCGCGGCTCAGGGACCACGCCGCGCAGATGCTGGACTCATCGGCGGACCTTGTCGCGGCACGCATCGAGGCGCTCGTCGCCTCGAGGCAGCTGGTGCGCCACGTTCCCGGGTCGCCCCTGCCGCCGCTGCCCGGCGCGGGGCTGGTCCAGCTTCCCGGCGGCGATCGCGCGGAGCGCAAGATCGCCGACGTCGTCCTGCGGCTGGCGCGCGCCGCGAGCGGGCTGCCCCCCGTGAAGATCGACGCCGCCATCGAGTGGGCGCAGAAGCGGGCCGGCTTCGAGTTCCACGAGCTGCAGAGGGCCGCCCTTCGCAACGCCCTCGGCAACAAGCTCTCGATCCTGACTGGCGGCCCCGGCACCGGGAAGACCTCGATCCTTCGCGCGCTCGTCGAGATACTCAAGGCGAAGGGCGTGCGGGTGCACCTCGCCGCTCCGACCGGGCGGGCGGCGCAGCGCCTCGCGGAGACGACCGGGGGATACGCCTCCACGATCCACAGGCTGCTCAAGTACGACCCCGCCGCCGGCTTCACCGCGAACGAGTCGCACCCGCTGGCGACCGACTTCCTCATCGTGGACGAGGTCTCGATGCTCGACACGCGCCTCGCGTCCGCGCTCTTCCAGGCCGTGCCCGCGAGGGCCCACCTCCTGCTGGTCGGGGACACGGACCAGCTGCCGAGCGTCGGCGCCGGCAACGTGCTCCAGGACCTGATCACGGCGTCCCGCGCCCCGGTCATGCGCCTCTCGGTTATCTTCCGCCAGGAGGGGCAGAGCGGCATCGTGAGGACCGCGCATGCGATCAACTCGGGCGACACCTCGCTGCCCCTCGTCGCCTCGGATGTCGCGTCCGTCGAGCCGTCGAGCGACCTCACGTTCATCGTGGCGGACTCGGCCGAGGACTGCGTCCGCAAGGTGATCGAGCTCTGCGCGCGGTTCATCCCGGCAAACTACGACCGCACCGACCCGATCGGCGACGTCCAGGTGATGGCCCCGATGCACAAGGGAGTCGCGGGTGTCTCCAACCTCAACCTCGAGCTGCAGGCGGCGCTCAACGGAAACGCCCGGGGGATGCGGACGCAGTCGGGCGAGTTCAGGCCGGGCGACAAGATCATCCAGCTCCGGAACAACTACGACAAGAACCTGTTCAACGGGGACATCGGGGCCGTGACGTCCGTGGGGGCGGACGCGGGCCAGATCGGGGCGGATTTTGACGGCGACGCCCATGTATTCACCCGGGGCGAGATGGGCGACCTCGCGCTCGCCTACGCCATCAGCATCCACAAGTCGCAGGGCAGCGAGTACCCGGTTGTCATCGTCCCGTTGCTCAAGGCGCATTTCATGATGCTGCAGCGCAACCTGCTCTACACCGCGGTCACCCGCGGCCGCAGGAAGGTCTTCATCGTCGGCGAGCCCGCCGCCTATGCGATGGCGGTCCGCAACAGGGAGTCAAAGCTCAGGGTGACCCACCTGCGCGAGAAGCTGGCGGCCGCAGGCGTTTCCTGACGGGGGCGCGCGGCCGGCCGGTGTCCGGACGGGAGGGCCCGCGGTCACTTTCCGAGCTTTCGAAGGGCCATGTTCACCTTGTCGAGGTCGCATGCGCCGGGGTCGTACTCCGGCCCCAGCCAGCCGAGCCATTCGCGGCCCAGGTCGGAGGCGGGCTCCTTGAGGCAGGCGAGCATGTCGTGGAAGGCCTCGAGGCCGCCGCAGTCCTCGGGCGGCCCAGCCCGCTCCCCCGCGACGCAAGCCGGGTAGCGGGCGCCCTTTCCTGCGGGCGACGTCTTCTCGACACGGATGTCGACGCGCCAGCCCTCGCCAAAATGGTACTCGTAGGTCATCCGGTCGCGGTGCGCCAGGTTGAGGTCCGCCAGAGTCACGTCGCGGTCGTCCTCGACGTTCAGGTCGTCGCGCTTCATCGGGTTGCCGAACTTGAGATCGTCGAGGGCGAACACGTGCGTCTGGTAGTCGAACCAGTCGAACGCGATCTGGATCGAGTCGTGGAGGCGCGAGAGCCACATCGTCTCGATGGCGAGGAGCCGCCTCCAGACCCGCGGCTGCGTCCCGGTGATGGCCAGGCGCAGGCTGAGGACGCGCGCGGCGGGCCTCTTGGCTCCCGGACCCCTGCCCTCTCTGAATGAGATCATCGATTCGAGTTGAACGCGCCGCGCCCCGCCGCGCAAAAGGAAACACGGCGGGCCCCCGGCGGCGCTGCCGGAGCCCCGCGGGCGTCAGCGATCCGACACCCTCCGGTCCCCGGAGGGAAGCGTTATGATCTTGAGGCCGTCCTGGGGCACAGCGGCTGCCGGCAACGCCTTGCCCACCTCGACCCTGGAGAACACGGCGGTTTCAAAGGCGGCGTTGTCGTGCGCGGAGACCGCGAGCCCTATGTAGAACGGATTGCTGAAGTGGAGCTGGAAAAGGCATCCCGACGGATGGGGTTCCTCGCCCGCGGCCGCCACCGACAGGTAGACGGTGTCGCCGATCTTGTCCAGACGCACGCGCCGCGGCGAGGCGAGGTTGGACTGGATCTCCCGGGTCGTCCCGCCCGCGGCGTCCCTGAACTGCAGCGACGTGAGGCCGTCGCCGTGCACGGCCACGTCGACATACGGCGAGCCGGGATCCAGGTTCTGGCGGATGACGAGGCAGGCCTTGCGGTGCCCCTGGGTGCTCGCGCCCACAAAGCTGATGTCGGCCGCGATCGACCCGTCGCCGGCGACCTTCTTCCAGACGTAGTTCATGGCGTCCTGGGTGAACCACATGTTGGCCCCGCTGGCGCCGATAGTGTAGGCGCCGGTCGCCGCGTCATAGGACGCGGTCCCGGGCTGGCTCACGGTGCCGACATCGGCGTGGCCGGCAAAGGTGCCGACGGCGTTTGCGGGAGCCTGCGCCATGGCGCAGGCAGAGAGCGATAGGCTCGCGCAGAGGAGTCTGAATGGGGCGGAGGTCATCGGGGTGGGCAAAAAATAGAGCACGTGCGCCCGCCTTAGGGAAGCCGATTCACGACCCGCAGGCGCCCGGGCGCCGGCGAAAAAGGAAAACCTTGTATCCTTGAACGGCGGCGGCAATACCTCTGTCTTCACCGTCCCGTCGAAACCCAAGAATCGGCAATGACTGAACAGACATATGACGCAATAGTGGTCGGCTCCGGCATAAGCGGCGGATGGGCCGCGAAGGAGCTGACCGAGCACGGCCTCAAGGTGCTGCTTCTGGAGCGCGGCGAGAACATCGAGCACATCACGGGATACGTGAACGCGCTCAAGGCCCCCTGGGAGATCCCGCACAGGGGCAGGATAACGAACAAGATCCGCGAGGTTCACGCGACCATGACGCGGGACTCGTTCATGCACGAGTCCAACGCCAACTACTGGACGAACGAGCTGGAAAGCCCGTACATCGAGAAAAGGCCCTTTGACTGGTTCAGGGGCTACCATGTGGGCGGCCGCTCCCTCATGTGGGGGCGCCAGAGCTACCGCTGGAACAGGTTCGACTATGAGGCCAACCTCAAGGAGGGGGTCGGCGTCGACTGGCCCATCCGCTACGAGGACATGGCCCCCTGGTACGACCACGTGGAGTCGTTCGCGGGAATAAGCGGGTCCCACGAGGGCCTGGAGCAGCTGCCCGACGGGCAATTCCTGCCACCGATGGAGCTGAATGTCGCCGAAAAGAGCATCGCGGCGAGGATCAAGGCCCACTACGCGGATTCGCGGCGCCTCATCATAGGGCGCGTCGCGAACCTCACGGAGCCCCACAATGGCCGCAACAACTGCCAGTACCGAAACAAGTGCGACCTGGGCTGCCCGTTCGGCGCCTATTTCAGCACGCAGTCCTCCACCCTGCCCGCCGCGGTGAAGACCGGGAACCTGACCCTGCGCCCGTACTCGATCGTGACGAAGGTTCTCTACGACAAGGACAGCAAGAAATCGACCGGCGTGGAGGTCCTCGATGCGGAGACCAGCACCACGTATGAGTTCAAGTCGAGGGTCGTCTTCCTGTGCGCCTCGACCCTCAACTCGGCCTGGGTCCTGATGAATTCGGCCACGGATGTCTGGCCGGACGGGCTGGGCAGCAGCAGCGGAGAGCTTGGCCACAATATCATGGACCACCACTTCCGTGTGGGGGCGTCCGGCGACGTGGATGGATTCGTGGACAGGTACATCTATGGGCGGCGGGCGAACGGCTTCTACATCCCCCGCTTCAGGAATCTGTTCGGCGACAAGCGCAACTACACGCGCGGGTTCGGCTACCAGGGCAGCGCCGACCGGCGCGGATGGGACCGGGAAATCGCGGAGCTTGGCATCGGCGCCGCCATGAAGGACGCCCTGACCGAGCCGGGCCCCTGGCGCATCGGGATGACGGCCTTCGGGGAGGTGCTCCCCAACCACGGGAACCGCATCAGCCTGGACAAGGAATCCAGGGACAAATGGGGCCTGCCGGTGCTCTCCATCGATTGCGACATCGGCGACAACGAGAAGAAGATGCGCATCGACATGATGAACGACGCCGCGGAGATGCTGGAAGCCTCCGGCGTAAAGAACGTCACGCCCTACGATTCAGGCTACGTCCTCGGCCAGGGCATCCATGAGATGGGCTCGGCGCGCATGGGCCTGGACCCGAAGACCTCCGTCCTCAACAAGCACAACCAGGTCTGGGACGCCCAGAACGTGTTCGTGTCCGACGGGGCGTGCATGACCTCGACCTCCTGCGTGAATCCCTCGCTCACCTACATGGCCATGACGGCGCGGGCCGCCAACTTCGCGGTTGATGCCCTCAAGAGGGGCGACGTGTGAGCCGGCCCTGCAATCCAAACCCTCCCCATCCCACCCGAACATGAACAGAAGAGAAGCAGTCTGGCGGATCGCGATGCTCATGGGCGGCGCGATGGTCGGATCGGAGATCCTGCTGAGCGGCCAGACGGTTCCCGACAAGAAGGCCGCCGGGTTCACCGACGACGACCGGGCGCTCCTTGACGAGATCGGCGACACGATCATTCCAGAGACGGACATTCCCGGGGCGAAGGCGGTGGGCATCGGGGCTTTCATGGTGATGATGGTCACCGACTGCTACTCCGACAAGCAGCACGCCGAATTCATGGATGGGCTCCAGAAGCTCGACGGCGCATGCAGGGCGAAATACGGGAAATCCTTCATGGAGGCCGCGCCGGCCCAGCGAACCGAGCTGGCGAACGCCCTGGAGGCGGAACAGCGGGCCCAGTACGCCAAGAAGGCCAAGGACGAGCCCCCGCATTATTTCCGGATGATGAAGGAGCTGACGCTGCTGGGATACTTCTCGTCGGAGATCGGCTGCACGAAGGCCCTGCGCTACATCGAGGTTCCCGGGGCCTACCACGGCGACATCCCCTACACGAAGGGCGAGCGGGCCTGGTTCTAGCGCCCGGGGTCAACCCGGGCTCCCTAATGGTGGGCCTCCCTCGCGGGGGAGAGCATGAGCAGGATGACGCGCACCGACGGCAGGTAGATGACCGAGCCGACGGCAAGGCCCCACCAGACGGCGCGGACCCGCAGCTCCTTGTAAGCCGGGGCTGCCCACCAGAAGGGCCACGAGCAGATCGCCACCAGCGTGAGCATGATGTTGACGTCGATCCACTCGGCCGCGAGGTAGGCGAAGAGGGCGTGGGCGATGATGGCGCATGCGACCGCCCTGGGCACGGGGGCGGTCATCTGGGCGCGAGCCGCCAAAGGCCCGGACGGGGCTCCGCGGACACTGCCTCCACAGCGAGGGATTCATGCGCCATTCGAGGAGCTGCTATTCCGTTATGACGACCGTGACCGGCGCCGAGACCAGCCTGCCGTTCCGGTAATCCGCGCGGACCTGGTACGTGCCCTTCGCGTTCGGCAGGAAGGCGTCGTGGAGAGCCTCCAACTGCCGGCGCGCCTCCGCCTGGTCAATCGTTCCCGCAATCTCCTTTGCATAGATCCTCTTTGATTCGGCGTCCATGGCGTCGTGACCGCCCCCAAGCTCAAGTTCCACGGAGATGATGGAGGCCTCCGGCGTCAGGCTGCAGAAGGCGCGGAACGGGGCGGCCCTCGCCGCGCCCTCCCGGTCGGCCGTGACCTGGAATGAGAGGTTGGCTATGCGCACGTCGGGTCGCGGGGGCTCGTCCGGTCTCTGCGCCGGATTGGGCATGTCCCCGGCGACCGCGTCCACGCTCAGGTCGAGCTGGATGCGGACGGGACCCCTCGCGGGGAAGGTGAGCGGTCCGCCGACAGGCGCGTAGGAGCCGGAGGGCGTCGGGGACAGGAAGTGAATGGGCGTCGTGTCCACGGCATCAACCGCCGCCTTCCGCGGCGCGGTGGCTGCGGGAGTCGATATCCTGTCCAGCTCCTGCTCCTCGGACAGCTCACTCTTCGCCTTTGCCCTTTCGGCGGCCAATGCCCGCTGGTCCGCCGTGACCCGATCCACGGCACGGTTCTTTATGTTTACCAGGAACCAGACCAGCAAGACAGCGGCTACAAGAACGAAAAAGCTCTTCATCTCTTTTTGCGGTGGCGTCGGGTTCCTTGTTCGAGTGGAGGCGGCCCCATCGGCCGGCCCATCCATGATCCAAGGCCGCGGGCGCGGGGCAAGCCTGCGGGGCATCCCACCCCTCCCGGCCCTGCGGAGAGTGCCATTTCTTACATTCCCTAAACACAAAACGACGGCCCCTCGGGAGGCGGAAGCGCGCCCGCAAGGCTCCAGCGAGCCGGAACCCGGTCGTTCACCCGGGAGGTTCGGGGGCGGATCCGGGAGGCGGAAATACAGTGTAAAGGTTGCTTGACACATGACAAGTGACCTTTACAGTGCCCCCGTGAACAAAACAAATCCTCCCAATACTTTGGAATCCCTCCAGCCCTGCTCGGGTTCCTATTCGCTCAAGAAGGATATGAAGCTGAATCGCTGGCTCGCCGTGGCGACCGCGGTTTATGTCGTCGATCTGCTGCTGGTCAAATGGCACCCTGAATGGAGTGCCCCGATGCGGGCGGCGCTCGCGCTGGCCCCGCTGGTCCCAGGCTTGCTCTACGTTCGAGCCTGCATGCGATTCGTCAGCGGGTTGGACGAGCTGCAACGCCGGATTCAACTCGAGGCATGGCTGTTCTCAGCGATGGGGACTGTCCTGGTCGCGATAGCAATAAGCACCCTGAACGCCTCCGGAATCCACTTGGGCGGCCTTGAGCACGGCATGGGCATGGGGCTCGCGTTCATGGTGAGCTTCGTGCTCTGGCTGGTTGGAAGCGCCATCGCAAACTGCCGCTTCAAATGAAGAATCTACTTCGGGAATTGCGCGCGGCAAGGAAGTGGTCCCAGGGCGAGATGGCCGAGGAGCTTGGCGTGTCGCGCCAGACAATAAACGCCCTGGAGACCGAAAAATACGACCCGAGCCTTCCCTTGGCCTTCAAGATCGCACGGCTCTTCAAGCGACCCATCGAGGAGATTTTTGAAGCCGAGGCCTAGCGGGCATCTCAGAAAGATTGAGATCCAGGCATGACCCGGGCGTCCCTTCCCAGCGTTTGCAGGGTTGATGGGCGGTTCGCCAGGGGGGCATCAAACGGGGGGACGGAAAACCCGGGGGGAAAGCAGCGCCCAAATCGGGGACACAGGCCCCTTAAACACAAGAGCCGCTCCTTGCGAAGCGGCCCGTGTGACCTAACACCAAGCAAACCGTAAGAGCTACAAACAATCACTGTTCTTGCGAACAATGCTGACTACGCGGAGTAAGACGCGGCTGGGGCCAAAACATTCAAAATTTCCGCAGAAATCTTCACGTTTCCGCAGATAAATACAACTGCTTCGTATTCAGCTATTAATAGACGACTATCGGGGCCTCCGTGAACGGAGCGGCCTCTTTTGCCGGCACCGCCGGCGTGCTTTTCAGCGGATAACGGTACCGCTTGCCCTCGTAGTTGCGGAAAACGACCTCGTCGTCGGTGATACTCTCGACGTACTCGGGATTGACCGGGACCTTGCCTCCCCCGCCGGGCGCGTCGATCGCGTACTGGGGCACCGCGTATCCCGTCGTGTTTCCGCGGAGCGCGCGGATGATCTCGATGCCCTTGCGGACATCCACCTTGAAATGGCTTCCCCCCGTGATGAGGTCCATCTGGTAGAGGTAATACGGGCGCACGCGCATCCGCAGCAGCCGGTGCACGAGGGCCTTCATCACGTCGGCGTCGTCGTTGACGCCCTTGAGCAGCACGCTCTGGTTGCCGAGCGGGACCCCGGCGAATGAAAGCCGCTCGCAGGCCTCCCGGACCTCCGCCGTGCACTCCTTGGGGTGGTTCACGTGGATGCTCATCCACACCGGGCCGTATTTCTTGAATATCTCGCAGAGCTCGGGTGTGATCCTCTGGGGCAGGAATACCGGTATCCTTGAGCCGATCCGGATGAACTCGACATGCTTGATCTCGCGCAGGCGGCTGATGATGTGCTCCAGCTTCTTGTCGGAGAGAAGGAGCGGGTCGCCGCCCGACAGCAGCACGTCGCGGACCTCCGGGTGCGCCTCGATGTAGCGCAGCCCCTGCTCGTACTCGGGGTGGAAATTGTAGTCCTGCGCGTTCGAGACCAGCCTGCTGCGCGTGCAATAGCGGCAATACGCCGCGCAGCGGTCGGTGACGAGGAAGAGCACGCGGTCGG
>CAAGKR010450331.1_pt1 | contig 15296 bp, 18 predicted proteins | sample 2556971 | NCBI WGS metagenome assembly CAAGKR01 (sample SAMEA5207829, study PRJEB30636) | soil metagenome | biome: forest; feature: boreal; material: soil | place: USA | collected 2011-09 | depth 1 m | reverse complement strand
GATCCACCGCCGCTCCCATCGCCGAGACCTGCCGCACGACGTCGTCACACGGGCGACCGTCTTCGATCATCCGCTGGACACCGCGGGACTGGCCTTCGATCCGCCGCAATGCTTTCAGCAGCTCAGACGCATTCCGATATTCCATCCAACCAATATACCCCCGGGGGTATGTGGATATTCCCGCAGTGCGTCTACTGAAGCTTCGTCGTTGTGTAATCGAGGCAGGTCTCGATCTGCGCAGCGTCCAGCTTCTCGCCCGGCTTGGTCTCGAGCCGGACTCTGATCGAATCACCCGCAGCGGTGACTTCCATGGAGGCCAGCTTGCCGTACTCGTCGGTCGGACACGCGCATCGTCCGGCCTGGCATTCCGCGAACGTCTCGAGGAACTGCTCCTTCCTTACGCCGACGTCGGTCAACTCAATGAGTACAGCCGTCTTGTCCTCGCGGATTCGGTATCCGGCCATCGCCCAGGGATCTAGCTCACCGCCGAAGCGAGCTCGCGAGGCCGCTCGATCATGAATTTGACATAGCCATCTCGCTGGTGACGCGTCACCTGCCAGTGCCGCTTCTTCACCCAGGCGGGGATGTCGGCGCTCGCCATGTAGTCGTCGGTAAGGATTTCGATCGTGTCGCCCTGAGGTAGGTCACGCACATGACTGAGGAGCGACCAGAGAGCTCCGCCACCCTGGCAGCTCGACTTACGGATGTCCAGCTTGAGATAAATCAATTCTTAAGCTCCTCCTCCCGACAGCAGACCACGACCCTCGGCGGGGATACATGGGCGTTTGGCCCCCTTGCTGCGGGTCATTCGGATGTTCAACGGCGGCTCTAGTGGCTGATCCGGATCATGTCGATCATCTTGAAGTTGATCCAGACGAACCTCACCATCTGCCACGGGATGAAAGTCCTCAGAAACATGGTCCTCGTGTCGGTTTGGGCGCATAGAACGCCTTTCCGGCAGTCACATGTGGAGCGTGTGTTGTGAGCTCGTCCATCAGCTTTCTACTCGGGAATGAGGCTCCAGCCAGGTCGCAGCTTGGCCTTGTAGAGAAACATGTAGTGCAGCAGGAGCTTGATCCAGTGCCCTGCCAGTCCGATCTCGCCGAAGGTCCGGCCCAGATCTCGGCCATACTCAGGATAGCGCTCGAAATCGGGAACGATAGGAAAGACAGTTATCGAGGCGGCGGTGCCGGTGAAGAAGTGAGCTCCGGCCGACGCGACGCACGAGGCACCAATTTCAGCCATCGAAGCGGTGTGAGTGGGCCTGTGAGGCGGCAAAAGTCCGGCCGCAGCGGGCCGGATCGAGTTTTGCCCTCTTACAACACCGGCAATTTGGGTGTTTCATCTGATTAGTCTCCCAATCCCGTTCGTCGGATGCCGCCACGAGACTCGCCCCGACGTACACGGACAAAGTGCGAACAAGCTATACATCAGATGAGCTGATAAGCTTTACTAAGATGCCTCCGAAGCCGATTCGCTTGGCAGGCGTTTTGAGCGACCGAAATGCACTCTGCTGACCGCCCGCACAAGAGCTTGGATGGTGACGTGGCCGTCGTTGGCCTAGGAGCTATGGGTTCAGCTGCCTTGTGGCGCTTGGCATCTCGCAGAGCGGATGTGGTCGGATTCGAGAGATTCGAACCCGGTCACGATCGAGGATCGTCGCATGGAGAATCCAAAGTCATTCGACCGGCCTACTACGGCGAACCGTACGTCGAATTGCTGGAAGCAGTCGTTCCCTTGTGGAAGCAATTGGAACGCGAAACATCTGCGAACCTACTGACAGTCACTGGCGGTCTGTTAATCACCCACGCGGGTTCAGGACTATTCGCGAGCATGCTTGAGCATGCGCGCCAGCGCAATCTCGAGCATGAAGTCCTCGATGCAGTTCGACTGCGTAGGCGGTATCCACAGCACCGGATCGAAGATACCGACGTCGCCATCTACGAAGTCAGCGCTGGATTGATACGACCGGAAGTGTGCGTGCGAGCAGCCGTCGCGCGGGCGGTGCAGATGGGGGCTCGAGTCAAGACCAACTGTCGCGTCGAAGCAATTGAGGATACGGGCGAAGGAGTGCGAATCCGAACTTCTGATGGGTGGCTTCGATTTCGCCATGCAGTCATATCAGCGGGCTCATGGTTAGCGCAACTAGTTCCGGGACTGCCGGTTCCGTTACAAATTGAACGTCAAGTGCTCGCGTGGTTTCGCCCCAACGATGTGGCGATGTTTTCAATGGAACGCTTTCCTGTTTTCGTTTGCGAGATAGCGCCAGGGCAAACGCGCTACGGGTTCCCAACCCTTGACGGACAAACCATCAAGCTAGCCGTCCACCACGAGGGGTCTATAACGTCTTCGGACACGATCGATAGAGATGTCTCTGAAAGCGATGTCCGCCCTATCGAAGATTTTGTTCGACAAGCGCTTCCAGACGTTGAACCGCATGCCATCCGGACCCAGGTTTGTATGTACACGAATACGCCGGGCGAGCGGTTCTTGATCGGTTCACCGGTCGGGCGCCCGGCGGTGACGATCCTTGGCGTTTGCTCGGGCCATGGGTTTAAGTTCGCGCCTGTTGCGGGAGAGATCGCGGCAGATTTGGCTCTCGATGGCCGCACGCGATTTGATCTAAGTGCTTTTGTCGTGAGTTAGCAGCTTACTTGAAGCACGGAGCCTGCCTGTAGTGGCGAAGCGCAGCATGGGTTAGCCAACACCTACTCGGGGGGACTGATTGCTAGCTTATCGCCTCGAAGATCAGATGACCGGTCCCTGCTCCGTAGTCCTCTTGCCAGAAGTAACAACCCGGCGTCTCGATGTAAACATAGGTCCACCAGGACTCGGCGCCGGGGCCTGCGACAAGCCTCATGCCCGTATACAAACTAAAGAAGTTCTGATCTGTCTCGGCGGCGCGTACGGGATGCCCATCAGGGAGAGGGAGGCTCGAGTCCGAAGCGTCACTAGGTGCTGGAGAAATGCCGAGAAGCGGTGGGCCTTCGCCCCCAATACGTCCGCCCCGCAACAGGATTGGGCCAGCGTACGGTCCGCCGACCAACTGCCACATGATTGTTGTGTAGCGATGAGTCGGCAGACGCCATGGATTGATCGCCACAGCCGGCTCGGGTATCACACCGAGCGATGCGGGTGGGTGGGCGTTGCTAACTGGGCAACTTCCCGCGGGAAGTGCTGTTCCGTTTTGCAGTGGCCGGCTGTCGAGGCTTGACCAGTCCAGCCGCAATGCATTCGCAGGAGGTTTCAATTCTGCGGACCGAGCGGCCCCTGGTGGCCACAGCACGTCTCGCAACGACGCGGGCTTCCAGCCAAGCCAAATTGCGGAGGCCAACACCAAAACCAGGGCTGAACCGGCTAACAGCACAGGCCGCCTCATCCGACCCTCCTACGAACTGACCCTAGTTCGCGTGACTGCAACCGGACTTGATGAGCACCCAGTTTCCGCACTCATTGAACCAACGGAAGTACTTGGGAATAAAGATCCTCAACTTTCTCGAGATGTCGCTGCATAAGCTTGGCCGCCAATTCTGCATCCGACTTTCTAACCGCCCCGAGGAGGCGCAAGTGTTCCTGGTACTCCCATTCCCTGTAGGCAGCCAACTCCTCTAGGCGCGGACGCCGGCTGGTCAGATAGCTGCGATAAGATTCGACGAACCCTGCGAGCACCCCATTACGGGCGGACTGGCTCAGTACCGAATGGAACAATGATGAGAACTGGCCCGCGTCCTCGCCCCTATCAAGCGCTTTGCGGTGGCTCTTAAGCAGCGCTTCGAGCGCCTTAATGTCTTTGGCCGAGCGCCGTTTTGCGGCAAGCCCGGCGATCCCGGTTTCGACCATAAGCCGCGCTTCAAAAAGCTCATGAGACTTGGCCTTTTCCAGTGCTGCAACGAGGCTCGTGGGAACCTGCTGCGTCTTGTGTCCATCGCCTATGAACTGCCCCTGGCCGTGCCGCACCTCGATTACATCAAGCGCGACCAAGGTCTTTAGTGCCTCGCGCACCGTGGATCGCCCAACTCCCATCGAGGCCATGAGTTCACGCTCGGATGGCATGCGCGTGCCGGGTGCGAGCCGCCGAGATCGGATCTCTGTTAGCAGCTGCTCCGCCACAACCTGGGTGAGCTTTCGACGGGTCGGCCGGACTAGCGAAAGCTCAGCTGTACCAACCATGTGAGTTCAGCCTCAGTGTGACCATTAGTTCGGCCGCAGTCATCCCTCTAGAGTACTTTTGACGAGTTGAAGGTGGTTCAGAATCGACGAGCGGCATTTCCAACCTTGGTTGCCCGGCTCTGCGCCCCCTGTTCGGGCTTGGAAGTTTCCGGATCCATCCGGGTGGTGAATCGCTGCTGCGCAGATTCGAAGGCTATTCGATAGGAGCCGGCCACGGTAACGAGTCATTCCGAGGATAAGCCTTCCCTGGAAAGCAACTCGTCCAGCTCAGAAGCATCACCACTGATGCGCGTCGGCTTGGAGTGGCTGACCTCAGAGATCAGATCTGGGCTCTTGGTCAATGACGATGTCAAGACGACCACAACGGTCTCGTTGGCAGCCAACTCATCTTGGTCTCCCAGCTGCTTTACGCACGCGGCGGCTAGGGCAGAAGCGGGTTCGGCGGCAATGCCTTCCTCGCCCAAGCGCCTGACTGCTGCCATGATGGCCCCGTCCGGGACGCTAACAACTTTTCCGTTCGTTTCATGCAGCACACGCAGTATTCGCGGGTCTGAAGTTCGCTCTCTAGTCGAGAGAGCGACTGAATACGCATCTTGCTTCGTGTCTGTTTCCTGGCGACCCTCGTTCATTGGTCCGCTCAGCACATCAGCTCCGGCGCCTTGGCACGCCAAGAAGCGTGGAACCTTATCCACCCAACCCAGCTGGAGGAGTTCATCGAACCCCTTAGCTATGCCCAGAATAAGCCTGCCAGAGGCGACGGGCACGGCAACTACGTCCGGTGCGCTCCCGAGATCCCGTACGAGCTCGAATGCGATCGTCTTATATCCCTCTCCCCCATATGGGTTGCGACGGTCGACCGGGCACCAAGGGTGCTGTTCCAGGAGGCTATTCAGCACGCGCCGTCGGTTATCCCACTCAGTAACAACTGCAAGGCCTCCATACAGGCCGGTGAGGTGCAGAAATGTCGACGGAGTTTCTGGTGGATACAGAAGCATGGACCGTAACTCACCTTGCGCAGCGTACGCAGCCGCTGAGATCCCGTGGTTACCCGTTGACGTTCCCACCATCACTCGGAAGCCGTCCTGCCGTGCCATGCTTGCAGCGACCGCGTGGAAGCGGTCCTTGTGCGACCAAGTGGGATTGGCCGCCTCGTTCTTCCAAAAGACGCGCCGATTGTAGACGCGCCTGAAGAACCGGCTCGCGAGAAGTGGAGTGTTTCCTTCTCCGAGCGTAAGCCGATTGGCATCGTCAGGTCTGGGAAGCAGGTCGCCATACGTCCAGACTCCGAGGCCCATGCGTTCAAGCCAGCGCCGGCCATCAGCCGGTGACTGCCGAGCGAGTCGGAACGATAGTCGAACTGCACCTTGGCACCGAGCACAGTTGTTGTATGCAGCCCTCGGCTCGCTCACGACCGCACCGCATTGCTGGCAAGCTAATTCCGCAAACCACTCTCCACCGGTCACGGCCGGGCGGGGCGTCGCTTCGCCAACTTTTTGCGGCAAATCGAGCCCTCCATTGACGAACGCCACAGCCTAGACGTCGTCATCGATATAGGAACCCGGAACTGTAACGCGAATGAGGCAGGATTAGCTCTCCCGAGTCGAACCGGGTTGAGGAGAACCTTTCAAAGGGAAACAGGCTAGTCTCGCCAGTGAGAATCACGTCACTTAATCCACGGCCAATAACCGGTGAAAGTTTGAAGCCGTGGCCGCTGAACCCGCACGCCACGAACAAACCTTCATGGCCAGGCAGCGCGCCCAATATCGGTTGCCAGTCCGGGGTAACGTCGTAAACGCCACTGTAGCCCGATTCCAAGCCCACTCCATCCCAGCCCCGAAATCGGTGCCTTAACCATGCCGCGCAGGCGTCGATGTACTCGACGTCATTCTGATCTTTATACGAGTCTGGGTCGACGATGTCGTTTGCATCCTCGTCGCGACTAGAGCCGATTTGAGCGCGGTCGAGTCCTTCTGGGCGCATGTAAAACTGACATCTCAAGTCGGTGAAGATGCCTGCTGGATGAGGAAGTCCAGAAGGAAATGCAACTGCCGCCACTTGATGCCGAGTGGACTTAATGGGCAACGACTCGCCGACCGATGCGAGCAATTGATTCGTCCATGCGTTTGTCGCCAGCAGGACTTGGCTAGCTTCCCACGAGCCATCGAGGGTCTGAACAGAGTAATGGTCGCCGATCTTTGTCAGACCAGTGGCAGGCATATGTTCAATCACGCGCAGACCTGCCTTCACAGCGAGCCGAGCGAACGTGGCTACGACGAAACTCGGCTCCGCATAGCCTGCCTCTTCATCACTAATTGCACCAGCTAGGTCTTGTAATGTGATGCCTGGAAACCGACGCACCAAGTCGTCCTTGTTGAGTATCCGGGTTGTTATGCCGTACTGATGCTGCATGTCGACGTTGGCAGCCGCGGCGTCCGCATCATCAGGCCCGAAAACTGCCGTGTATCCGGTTTGACGGAATCCCGAATCGCCGCCATACAGCGACTCAAAGTGAGCGAATTCGTCGAGAATCAGCCGCGCAATTTGGGCCAATTCAGGCTGAGTGTAATTGCCTCTTACGATAGCACTTGATCGGGCAGTGGTCCCATTGCCTAACTCTCCCTTCTCGAGGAGCACGACTCTGATTGTGGGCCGCCTTAACAAGAGGTGGGCAGCGGCACTAATGCCTATACAACCCCCGCCGACGATGATTACATCGGCCGTGCGATGCTGGTCGATCATCTATGAGGAGCCTCGCGTGCCCGGAGCCTTTGCTTTGTCTTTCGTCTCAGGCGTGAGGATCAGGTTGCCGAACAAGTCGACCACGGCAATCCATCCGGGATGGATGACGGTTGTGCTATCGGCTTCCTCCACGATCGCCGGGCCGGATATTCGCGCTTGGCTGAGCAGATCGTAGCGGTTATAGATGGAGCTAGGAACATAGCCGGCGGCCTCGGTGAAGTAGACCTCTCGTGTTGATCGAGGCTTCGTCGGAGCTGTCCCATTATGGTCCAGTCGCTTGAGCTGGGGTTTGGCGATTCGACCCACTGCAGTCAATCGGAGACTCACCACCTCGATAGGTTCCCCAGGCGCCTTATGGCCATAGGCCCGTTCATGCTCGGTGTGGAATCTGTTAGCTAGAGCTTTGCTAGCGGTTGTTGGGTCGGAATCAAGATCGACGGGCAGGGTTAGTTCGTAGCTTTGTCCCACATAACGCATGTCAGCCTGCCTAACGAACTCGAGATCGTTGCCTTCGAGGCCTTCGCTGTGCATCGCACGTGCGCCCTGTGCTTCGAGTGATCGGAAGGTCGAGTCGATTTCAGATAGATCGATCGCGTCAAGATGCTTGAGCACAGAGGCCGTGTAGTCTCGCTTGAGATCAGTAACCAATAGCCCTAGGGACGAGAAGACACCAGGGCCCATCGGCACGATAACCTTTTCTATTGCTGCCTCGGCGGCCAACGCATTGCAGTGAACTGGACCAGCACCCCCGAAGGCCAACAATGCAAACTCCCTCGGGTCGTAACCACGCTGCACAGACACCAGGTGAAGCGCGTTAACCATCGCGAAGTTTGCTATCTCGACAATTCCCCGCGCTGCCTCTGTCACTGTTAGCCGTAGGGGACGCGCGCACCGCCGTTCGATAGCTTCATGAGCTCGCTCAGCGTCGAGCTTGATCTGGCCTCCGAGGAAGTAGTCCGGATCCAGTCGCCCCAAGACAAGGTTCGCATCAGTCACTGTTGGCTCAATTCCACCCCTGGCATAGCAAACGGGGCCTGGATCGGCGCCAGCGCTTCGAGGTCCGACTCGTAACATGCCGCCCGAATCGACCCAAGCAATCGATCCCCCACCAGCACCGATCTCTACCAGATCGACCACCGGCGTTCGAATTGGATATCCCCGGGATCCGGTTTCCGCGATGCCAGGTTGGGCAGTAGCCCCCAGCATGTAATTCTTAGTCGTTCCTGGAGTTCCGTTCCGAACTAAAGCAACCTTGGCGCTTGTGCCACCCATGTCGAAAGAGATGAGGTCTGGGCAATTCAGAACCGTACCCAGGTGGGCGGCAGCGATTACACCAGCAGCGGGTCCTGATTCAATCATGTACACCGGTCGTTCGCTGGCAGCGCGTGCCGTGAAAACCCCACCGTTGCTTTGCATGACTAAAAGCTCGCCGGCGATCCCGGCCGACTGCAGCTTCTCACCGATTGAACGCATATACGACGCCACGACCGGCTGGATGCAGGCGTTTACGACGGTCGTGCTCGCCCTGACGTACTCTCTGAATTCCGGTATGACCTCATGAGAAACAGACAGAGATATGTTCGGCAACCGAGCCTTTAGGATTTCGGCGACGCGCTTCTCATGCGCCGGGTTAGCGTATGAATGCAGTAGACATATCGCCACAGATTCCACTTCTAGGCGACTAATCTCGTCTGCCGCCGCGATGACGGATTGCTCGTCGAGTGGCTCAAGCACATTGCCGCGCGCATCCATTCGTTCTCTCACGGCAAAGCAACGAAACCGTGGAATCAGCGGAGGGACCTTGTCAAATTGGACGTCGTACAGGGACGGTCTGCTCTGGCGCGCAATCTCGAGGATGTCCCTGAAACCTTCCGTGGTGACAAAGGCGCTCACTGCAATCTGCCCCTCAAGGATTGCGTTCGTCGCGACAGTCGTCCCGTGGACTACGTGGCGAATCTCGGAGGCATTTACGCCAGCTTCATCGATGATTCGAGAAACGGCAGACAGAAACCCTAATGCCGGATCCTTTGGTGTAGTACTTACTTTGGCGATTCGGAGGTTGCCGTTAGTCTCGTCGATTAGTGTCGCATCGGTGAAAGTCCCGCCGATATCCACTCCCACGCGCAACTTCCCGCTCACGATTTCACCTCACCAGCCCTGATGCGCTCGGTTTCATCCATATCTACTGTCCAGTGCGCTGTATCGATGGCAACGCCATAGACAGTCCGGGCGCGCTCTGGGCTCACCTTGCCACTTCGCACGTCCGCTAGGACGCGGTTTGGATCACGCTCATGGGGATGACCGTACCCGCCGCCGCCGCACGTTCTGAAACTGACAATGTCACCCGGAAGCAGTTCGAGAGTCGTCTTCGAACTTACGCGTCTCTCAACCCCGCCTTGGGTCACGACGTATTCCGCTTTCCTACCAGACTCTCCTCCGAATAGTCCCCAAGGACCCGCCTTATCTCTGTCCGCCAAGATCGTGAAAGTGGTAGGCCGATCCGGAAACGTGTAATCGCGTCTAAGTCCGAGGCCGCCCCTAAACTCGCCAGCCCCATCAGAGTCATTGACGAGCTCATACCGGAGAATGCGGACTGGATAATTGAGCTCTATCTCCTCGATCGGGGCGTTCTCGGTGTTCTGGCCGTGCGTCTGGACAGCATCTGGGCCGTCCTTCGTAGCCCGGCCTCCATAGCCGCCACCCAGTGTCTCCATGTAGCAGTAGTAGTCGCCAGTAACCGGGTCGACGGCCCCGAATCCAGAATGGCAAATCATGGCTTTGGTCCCGGCCGGCATTAGTTGCGGCATGGCTGGAGCGAGGGCCCGAAATATGACATCACCAAGACGAGCCGGCGTTTCCCATCCTCCAACCACTGGGAAGGGATGAGTGCAATTCACGACTGTCCCCAACGGTGCGTTCAGCCTGACGGCGTCGTAGGAGCCGGCATTGGCTGGAATGTCCGGGTCGATTAGGCATTTGAGTGCGTAGGCACACGCTGAGTAGGTCTGTGAATAGGTCGCGTTGACTGGCGCCCTACGTTGTGGGTCGCATCCGGTCAGGTCGAAGAACACACCATCGTCATCAATTACGACACGAACTTGCAGATGCACGGGAGCATCTGTGTATCCATCCGTATCGACCTGTCCCTCTGCCTCGAACGTGCCGCGTGGAAGCTTGGCAAGTTCTGCCCGCACACGACGTCGGGTGTAATCGATGAGCTCGTCGATGTAACGATTGACTAGATCAACTCCTCGACGATCCCAAAGACTACTCAAGCGTCGAATACCTGTGTTGTTGGCGGCGATTTGTGCCCGGAAGTCGCCGGCTGTTTCGCCTTTAGATCGTATCTGGGACATGATTAAACGCATAACGTCCTCGACGATGGTTCCACCACTAACCAGCTTCACAGCCGGGATAATCACCCCTTCCTGATAGATCTCTTTAAATGAACCAAGGCTTGCCGGGGCTCCACCGCCCACGTCCACGTGGTGAGCACAGTTGGCCACGTAACCCATGGGCTTCCCGTGATAGAAGACAGGAGAGATAAACGCGATGTCGTTAAGGTGGACTCCTCCTCTATAGGGATGGTTAGTGACAAGTGCATCGCCCTCGGCTAGCTTTTCGACGCCGTAATCGCGGACGGCGCGCGGAACAAGCTCCACTAGGGCCCCGAGATGATTAGGTTGCGAGAAGCTCTGTGCGATTGGCCTGAAGTCGGCATCGAAGTAGGCGCAAGAGAAGTCGGATCGAGTCTTGATATTCGTCGAATAGCTACTCCGCCTGAGGGTAAGCGCCATCTCCTCGGTTGCTTCGGAGAGCGAGTTCTTGATCACCTCGAAGAGAATCGGATCAACCCTGTCGCCGATCAACATCGCGCTGTCCTCCATGTTTAGCCGTCCTTCTGTCGCAGCGAATATTCCGCGCCACGAATCAAAGAGATCATCTCATCAGACCAGTTAAGGATATGCGCCGGGCTGATCTACTGTCAATGACAGACAACCGTCCGTGCTTGCTGTGGTGCGCCTCGAGCCAGCTCGGGAACGCCCCTTGTCGCCGAGATTGGATCGCGTAGCGGGCCGTGACTCCGGGCCGCCAAGTTGCAGACTGGCTTTGGAAGTGCAAACGCCCAACCGCGAACCCCGATTTACGAATCCCCTGGGGGCGCCTCATGACTCATCGAGCAGCCATGCGATGGCGTCCAGCTCAACTTTGATGCCGGGGCGAACAAAACGTGCAATAACCGTTGTTCTGGCCGGTAACGGCTTCGAGTCGAAATACTCGCGATACACCCTGTTGAAGGTTTCGAAATGGGCGGCATCATCGAGATACGCGGTCACCTTGCAGACATTCGACGCAGTGCCTCCAGCGGCCTCAATGATTGCCAGCACATTCCGGAGCACTTGGTGCGCTTGGGCTTCAAAATCTCCATTGATGATTTCCCCGCTCGCTGGATGTTTTGGTATTTGTCCAGACACAAACAGCAAATTGCCAGCCTTTACTCCCTGAGATAGCGGTGATGATCCGTGCTGGCCAGCTGCCTCGATCTCCCTGAACTCGGCATTACTCAAAGACTGGATATACCTCCGTATTACGGCTGGCGATCTAAGGTCGTAGCGCGTCGCTGCGTTGGAACTTTCTGCGTAGTTCATCGCTCGGTGGATAGACACCCTTGATACTGCTGCCCGCGTTGACCATGCCCCAGACATGTTCTTCGAGCACTTCCTGGTCATACGCTGCTCTTGCCACTTCTATGGTCAAGTGTGCTGGCACAACCACTACACCTTCGCTGTCTCCGACGATGACATCGTCAGGCATGACCAACACCCCTCCACAACTTATTGGCACGTTCATATCTACTGCGTGATGGATGAGTGCCGAGGTGGTCGCATGAGAGGCTCGGCAGTAAGACGGCCAGCCCAACTCGCGTATCCTACTTGTATCGCGTAACGCTCCGTCGGTCACGAGGCCCGTGGCACCCCGGCGCATGATTCGAGTAGCAATGATGTGTCCGAACGATGCTGCTCGGCAATCCTGGCGAGCATCAATTACAAGGACTTGGCCCTGGCCAATCGCCTCCACCGCTAATCGCTGCACATTCGTGTCATTGTTGAACTCCGGACTCATATCTAGGTCTTCTCGCGCAGGCACATAACGCAGAGTGAACGCTGTCCCGACCATAGCCTGCGTGGGCGCAGATGCTTGGAGTCCACTGATGAACGCATTCCTGAAACCTCGCTTCAAGAGTTGGGTTGTGAGTGTGGCTGTTGACGTTTTCTCCAAGAGAGCACGAATGCTTGGAGTAAGGACTGATGAGTTCACGTTTGGGGCCACAGCTGCCCTCCTACATCGCATGCTCCATGCCGACACGGGCAAGTCCAATTGCTGCTCATCAGCGAGCGAGTAGCCGTTTTAGGAAGGCCCGCGTACGTTCCTGACTTGGATTTAAGAAGAGTGTTTGCGGTGCGTTTTCTTCGATGATGCTGCCTTCATCCATGAAGACGACGCGATCGCAAACATCCTGGGCGAACGTCATCTCATGAGTGACGACCATCATCGTCATACCACCTGCCGCAAGCTTCCGCATCACCGTTAGCACTTCTCCCACCAGTTCGGGATCTAGCGCAGAAGTGACTTCGTCGAACAACAGAACCCGGGGATGGAGAGCCAGGGCGCGAGCAATGGCGACCCGCTGTTGCTGTCCACCCGACATCTGATCGGGGTACTTGTCTTTGTGATCCCTGAGTCCAACCTTATCGAGGTTCTCAATGGCGACGTCCTGTGCTTCTTTCCGTGATAGGCCGCGTACCAAACCCAGTGCCAAGGTCAGGTTTCTGATTGCAGTCATGTGCGGGAAAAGATTGAAATGCTGGAAGATCATTCCGACTTCGTGCTGGGCACGGACCTTGTCCCGGCGGGCTACGCGGCTTCGTCGCTTTGATGCTGGGTCAGCTGATTGGACCACTACGTTGTCAACCAACAGTGTGCCGGCGTCAATCGTCTCGAGCCCCGCTATGCAACGGAGCATGGTCGACTTGCCACTGCCACTTGGCCCAATCACGGCCAGTACCTCACCCTCACCGACTCGGAGACCGACGTTTGAAAGCACCAAACGCGGTCCGAACGACTTTGAAACTCCCTCTAGCTCAACCATTGATGAACCTGGTGCCGCTTGCCCCGATTCGGCTGGTGAGTTCACTAGCTAGGTGACCCTGAATCGGCGCTCGAGCGCAGTCACGGCCAGCGATAGCGGGTAGGTGATGATGAAGTACACAACGGCGAGCTCGGTGTAGAGTTCCATAGGACGAAAGCTGGCCGATACGGCGACTTGGACTTGGTAGGTAACCTCTGAAACGGCAACCACTGAAAGAAGAGATGAAGACTTAATCAGATCAATGAACACGTTGCCCGTCGCCGGCAAGACTCTCCTAATAGCTTGAGGGACGACAACGTATTGAAGGGTGTGCCTGGATGATAAGCCCAGCACCTGCGCCCCATCGAGCTGCCCGCGATTGATCGATTCCAACCCCGATCGAAACACTTCCGACAAGAACGCGCCAGCATTTAGGCTCAGAGCAATAACCCCAGCCGTCTCGGGAGTCAGATCTATGTTCAGGACCACAGGCAATACATAGAAAACCCAGATGAGTTGAACCAACGCCGGCGTGGTCCGAAAGAAGTCGACATAGATGTAGGCGATCTGCGCAAAAGGTGCGCGCTTGGAGTAGCGGATGATGGCAGCGACTAGGGCTATGGCCGTACCGAACACCAATGACAAGGCTGAAACTTCGAGCGTGTGGACAACGCCAATGCCGATCGATTCGAGCGTACTCCGCGTAAAAAGGATGCTCCAGTCGAACGTGTAGTCAGAGAGGAATATCAACGGCGGTTGGACCTCCTCGTTTATGCGGCAATCTCAGTTCAGCGCCGTGTGAGCTTCCTGGCTGATGTAGACGCTCCCACTCCCTGCTCCATTAATATCACCGGCCGGAAGATGGAGAAGTCAGCCGAGTGGCTGACTCTCCATCTAAATCAAATCAGATCTAATAGTTAGTCTCCCGTCAATACATATTGCGGAGCGAACCACTGCGTCCTGAGCTTCTGGTAAGTTCCGTCGGCAAGAGTATTTTTGACGAAAGTGTTTAGAGCGGTGAGAAGCGCATCGCTGTCGGGCCCATAGCGCACCGCGAGACCCACCGGCGTTGGCTGCACTCCGACATCATTGTCTGGAATCGCGGTGATCCATGAGAACTTCGTTTCCAACGCCACGCGGAGGTAACTGCCTCCGGCCATGGCGTCTGAATGGTTGCTCTGCAACTCCTGCACCAGCTGGGCATAGCTGGCGTTGGGGATAGCACGGAACTGCGCCTTGGGGAACAAGTTCCGACTGATAGAGTCCTGAGCAGTGTTGGTACTAAACGTGATGGTGACCTTTGAGTTGTTTAGGTCGTCTTGAGTCTTAAGTTGTTTCGGATTGTCCTTACTAACGTACCAGTTGAAGCCGTCCTGTGAGTAGGGGTCGGTGAAGCGGATTGCCAGGGCCCGTTCGGGCGTTTCCGAGATCGACGCGCCGATCATGTCATAGCGTCCAGATTGAAGGCCCGCAACTATCGTCGCCCAACCTGTCGGTACCAACTGGAGTTTAACGCCGAGAACCTTGGCTAGCGCCGCATCGTACGAAGGTATCAATCCGTAAAAGCTTCCGTCTGGGTTCTGGTCTGTGTAGGGTGGGTCGACTCCTATCCCAACTTTGATTACGCCTTTTTGTTTGATTTGGCATAGGAGATCGCATACGGTGCCAGACGAACTCGTGCTTGCCCCGCCGCATGCAGCGGCAATTACAGCGACGATTGCGACGGCCAAGTGCCGCAGAGATGGCTGGATGTGCATCCTATCCTCCTTCTTCCCTAGTGGCAGGAACATCCGCACCCGTGGGGAAGGCAACGCGGGCTTGGTGAGGAGCTGAACCGAGAGGAACGGCTGCGAGCCACAAACTGACCACGATAAATGTGCTTCCTTGCCCAGTTGCCGGGTCAGTCCCGGCGCTCATCGGCTCATCAGACCACTGACCGTAGCGCTTCCACGCTAATCAGTCAAGACTGAGAATCGCTCGGAAGCCAGCTCGGAGCCCCGGCGGGCGGCGCCCTCCACGACCACCAGGTCCGGTTTCAAGGCGTCGAGGTCCTCGGCATCAGCAGCGATCGCATGTCGCCGCCCCCGCTCTCGCTCATACTCGGGGAACAACTCTTCAGCGCATATCACCGCAGCCTGAGTAGGGATGCATGTTGGCAAGCTAGCGGTACTTGCCTGTGAGGTTCAAAAAGTCCATCAGGCGGCCACTCGCGCTCGGGAGTAGGCGTTGAGTAGGCCGCCGAGTCGCTCGCGTCTTC
>CAAGKR010473855.1_pt1 | contig 15300 bp, 13 predicted proteins | sample 2556971 | NCBI WGS metagenome assembly CAAGKR01 (sample SAMEA5207829, study PRJEB30636) | soil metagenome | biome: forest; feature: boreal; material: soil | place: USA | collected 2011-09 | depth 1 m | reverse complement strand
CCCCGGCACGACCACGTAGCCCGCCGGTCCACCCTCAATCGTGCACGTGCCAACCAGTTCGCGGCCGCCGGCCTGGTGAAGGTAGACGTCGTATTCGCGGTCGGAGTAGCGTTCCAGCTTGTTGAGAGCAGCGGCGCGCAAGGACCACCCTTCAAACCGATTGGTACGTTGTCGGGAATTACCTCCGGATCGCGGGCTGGCGAACAAGAGAAGCACTAAACGTGGCAAGTCCGTTGAAGCCGCCTGAGGTCTTCGCCGTGCCAGAGATTAGCGACCGCAACATCAGCACGCTCACGACGTGACTCTAGCCTCGCACGGGTCCGCCGAACATGTTGGATCCATTTGTGCTGTGTCTCCCGCTGCGATTGAGCGGTCGACGCCGAATCCTTGGTGGAGCGGCTGCCGACTTAGTCTGCGGACCGAGAGACTGCGCCCTCGGCATGACGAGTCCATTGCGGGGGGACGTTCACGTCTGAACCGTCGAGTGCTGCGATCGATTGACAACCCAGGAGGTCCAGGGTCAACTCAAGTTCATGTCGTAGTAATTCGAGTACGTGCAGGACCCCTTCCTCCCCGGAAATGGCGAGCCCGAATAGCGGAGCGCGACCGACGAGAACCGCACGCGCGCCAATCGCGATCGCCTTCGCAACGTCGGATCCCCGCCGGATGCCGCCATCCATCAGGACCTCGACCTCACCATTCACGGCCGTGACGATCCGAGGCAGCAAGCTTAAGGAAGACGGAACTCCGTCGAGGAACTGGCCGCCGTGGTTTGACACGACGATTGCATCGGCACCTAGATGAATGGCTCGGCGGGCATCTTCAGGACGTTGAATCCCTTTGATCACGAGCTTGCCGTGCCATTGTTCTCTAACCCACTCCAAATCGCGCCATGATGGGGACAGGGCCATGGTGAAGGTCCCTGGGATAGGGCGTAGCGCCCGAGAGGGATCAAATCTCAGTCCTCGTGCAAACCTGAAAAACCACCGGGGATGCGTCAGGACTTGGGGCCCGTACTGAAGCGCTGTACGAAGGTTCCGGCGTGGCATCGAGAAGGCCAAACTCGGTGCGTAAGCCAGATCGACTGTTGCGACAAGCGCACGGTAGCCCGTTTCGGCCGCACGTGTCATCACGTCCTCCGCACCATCTCGACCGAACGACCAGTACAGTTGCTGCCATTTAGGGCCGGCGCCGGCGGACGCGAGCTCTTCAATCGAGTGTCCAGAAAAATGACTGACCGTGCAGATCGTGCCGGCCCGCCCCGCGGCGCGAGCCAAGGCGAGGTCACCGTCAGGATGGTCGAGACGTGTCAAACCAGTAGGCGCAATCAGGATTGGCATGGACACTGGCGTTCCAACAACAGTCGTGCCCAGGTCTGGCGGATGGCTGAAATCACTCGCAGCCGCCCGCCTGAACTGGACGTCGTCAAAGGCGCGTTGGTTCTCTCTTTTGGTCCAACCGCTCCCACCGCCGTTGTATTTGTAGTCGAGCAGAAACTGCGGCAGGCGATCACGTGCCATGCGCTCAGCCGCCGCTACCGAGTCAAACTTCATGCTATCGACCTAGCGTCAAGCCCTTTCTGTGTCGTGTCATCGCAAACCTCGGGCTCGAGTACTTTGGTCATCAGAGTAAGAGGTTCCTGTCCCACCCGAGCCTAGTGAGAGCGCGACCACCAGTCGCAGTGACAACGATGGTGTCCTCCAAACGTACTCCGCCGCCTCCACGAACTCCGTCGACCCAGATCAAAGGCTCGATGGCGAAGACCATGCCCTCTTCCAGAGTGGTTGTCTCTGCGCCGGGGAGGTCCTCACCTATATACGGTGGCTCATTCGAACCCATCCCGACTCCGTGCCCAATGAACAGCTTGACGAAGTTGTCGCCAAGCCCTCGCCGCGCGGCCGCTTCATGGACCGCATTGGCCACGTCGGCATTGGTGCTTCCGGCCACAAGAGTCCTCGTAGCTGCTTGAAGTGCGTCGAAAACGGCCGCATAGATTTCGCGCTGACGATCATTGGGCTCGCCGCAGATCACGGTGCGCCCGATGTCGCTGAAGTATCCAGACCACTGGGCCCCGATGTCGATGAAGACAACATCCCCCGCGCGCACGATCTTGTCCGACGCGATCCGGTTCGGAGGGGACATATGTTCCCCCGAAGCCACGAATGGAGTCATCACGTGGGCATATTCGCCGCCGAGGCGAAAGAGCGTATGCATCGCCTCAGCGACGATGTCAGTCTCCCGCACGCCCGGTCGTACTGCTTCGATTGCAGCTTGCGTGACAGCTTCAGCGATCGCACTAGCTTCTTCCATAAGGGCAATCTCCTCAGGGAACTTGATCCGCCGTGCTGACTGCATCACTGTGTCGCCGTCGGCAAGCTGCAGTCCGGACATGCGCTCTTGGAAGGCCGCGATCAGGGCATAACCCGACTCATCCAATCCAAGGCGGGCGTGGGTCAACTGCCGCCGCTCCAGGATCGGCCGGATCGTCAACTCGACAACCTCGCCGACCAGACCGGCGGCCTCCATGATCGGCACAACGTGGACTTCCTCAATCCAAGGCATCACCCTTCGAACCCGTTCCACCTCGCCACCCGAGGCGAGGAGGGTTGGCGGCCCGTCGGGGAACAAGATGCAACCATTGAGTAGTGCTGACTTGCCAGCGATAATCTGGGCCCGGAGTCCGGTCAGATAGCGGACGTTCTCGTCCTTCCAGCAAAGGAGCGCGTCGAAGCCAAGCGAGGCCATCACCTGCTGCGCGCGGCGAAGGCGCTTTTCCCTCAGTGCATACTGATCGGGCCGAATCTCATAGTCGGCGCGAAACTGACCATGAGCGAAACTTCCAAGATCGGATGGGGAACTCATCCCTGGGATCGCTCCGGGCCGGTTAGTTTGAAATCCACGTGCCCCGATACCTGTGACAGTCCGAATCGATTTGAGTTGGAGTTCCGTATTCTGTCACGCTATTCCGAAATACGATACCGTTTTTGGGTATGAAGAAGCCTGTCGGGGCACCCACCAAACGTCGAGCATCGGGGAACGGAAGTCGGTCAGGACCCGGATCCGCAGAGCGCATTCTGTGCGTCCTTGAGAGTTACCTGCCAACCGATCCGGACCTCTCCCTCGCAGAAATATCAGGTCGACTCACGATGAACAAGAGCTCAGTCCATCGAGCTCTTGCAACTCTTACTGCGCATGGCTTCGTAGAACAGGATGTAACTACTCGTCGATATCGCTTGGGAATGCGGCTTTTCGAGATCGGATCCGCGGCGGTCCACCAGCGTGGATTGCATGGAGCCGCCCAACCAGCTCTGGTGGAACTCGCCAGAGTCACGGGTGAAACGTGTCACCTGGCGGTGCTGTCAGGTACAGACGCGGTATACGTGTACAAGATCGATGGTACGTCCCACTTCTCAATGTCTTCACGAGTAGGCGGGCGGGCACCAAGTTATTGCACAAGCATTGGCAAAGTTTTGCTGGCCTGGGCAGGGGACGCACTGTTCGAGCGAGTCGTCCAGGATGGGTTGCGTGCGTTTACGCCTCGCACGATAACCTCCTCCAAAAGGCTAGCCGAAGAGTTGGAGAATGTGCGTAAGCTCGGATATGCAGTCGATGACGCTGAGTATCAAGAGGGCCTCCGTTGTATCGCAGCACCAGTCAGGGATCATGCCGGCTCAGTCGTTGCCGCGGTTGGAATTGCCGGTCCGACACACCGGACGACAGGGGCCCGCTTTTCTTCGCTTATTCGGGAGGTGGAGAAGGCAGGTCAAAACGTCTCGCGCAATCTTGGATACGTCGTCGCCGCTAACGCGGGACGCTTATGGAGTGCTGTTGCCGCCAGCTAGAGCCAGCGACAGCAATCAAATACGGGCCGTGATCTGACGATCCTCGCACACACGATGGGAGCGTCGATCGTCTAAGGGCAGGTGGCCATCACTTGCGCGCTGCCTCGACTTGGGGGAGTCTTACGCCGACCGACTGTGAGAGGACAGGGTCATGGATCGTGTGCGGAATCAGGTCCCCTGTGACGTGAGACTTGTCATGCGCTGGCGATTCCACTTTCGCTATGAATTCGCTGTGGGCCTCACGCGTAACAAACTCATACATGATGCAGAACTTCGTCGCACCCCAGACAACGACGAACCATCTTGCGCGAACCCCACCTTCCAACGACCTAAAGGGCACAAACCGACGATTGTGATACCACCAGGACAGGTATCGTTCGCTCTCCGGGGAGTCCATGCTATACAGGCCCACCTGGATGGCTGGGGCAAACTCCTTGTATTCGGCGTCGTGCAAGCCCGGCTCGTGCGAAATCTCTGTGACGAGCTGGCGCCCCACTACGGTCGTAGCTCCGGCGGCGCTCTCGAGAGGCAGGAGGCGTATCTGATCTTCGGCATTCGCCGCCTCTCGCATCGACCTTATCTCGGATAGAACTAGAAGCTGAGGCCTTGCCTTGGCACCGTCCTCGGTGATCAGTCTTAGGTTGCCCTTGAGTCGCTGATGCAGTGGGTCGAGAGGGACGAGTTTGTAGGCGGCTGTCGGGCCCACTCCTGGAATGGCGGCTAAAGCTTTCAGGTGGTTACTGATCAGGCCGGCATCCACGTCGGGAGCGCCGTCTTGAACACCAATCCACGCCAGTCGGACGAAATGTGCAGAATCCAATTTCGACCTGTTTCCTCCTTACTCAGCAAACGACCCATTGATCTTGAGCGTCGCGCTTAGTCAGCCAGCGCGTAACGCTCATCCCAGTACGCCGGTGGCGATATTCCGGAAGTCGTCTTCCGTGAGCAGGCCCTTCTTTTCCAGCGACTTTGCCTTGACCTCCTGAAGGATGGCCATCGATTGTTCTTCGTTGGCGGGTGGCAACTGCACCTTCTCAAGCCAGATCATCACCGAGTCGAGGCCGCTGCCCTTTCCGAGCACAATTTGGGGGTCGCTCTGACCGACCATTTCCGGTCGAAAGGGGAAGGCTTCTGTGAGGCGTTCCGATCCGACGTTCTTGACCCAGGTGGCGATAATTCCCGATTCGACGTGAAAGAGCCGATCCCCGACCACCCCCCGATTCGATGGCACCGAGACCCTGGCTGTTTGCGTCACGAGCTTCGACAAGCCATAAAGTTTCGAAAAGTCAATCCCGCTTTCGACTCCATACATCGTCTTCAGTGCCATGACCGTGTCTTCAAGGGGGGTGTTGCCGGCCCTTTCGCCTATTCCAGTCACCGACACTTGAACTGTTCCGACACCGTTAGCCACGGCGGTCACCGTGTTTGCAACCCCCAGCGAGAAGTCCATATGAAAGTGAGCCTCGAGCGGCTTGGAGATGCGCTCTTTAACCTTGCGGACCATGAACGCGGCAGCCTGGGGCGAGAGAACGCCAAACGTGTCCACCAGGGCTAGTGAATCCATGTGTCCATCGCGGGCAATGACTTCGATCATGTTCAAGAAGGTTGTGATGTCAGCCCGCGTCGAGTCGATTGGAAAGAAGGATACAAACATGCCGTTTTCGTGGGCAAAGCGTGTCGACTCAATGGTCAATTCCAGGGCGCGCTCGTACTCCCATCTGTACGCGTACTTGATGATGTGCTCGCTGGAGGGGATCTCCATGACAATGGAGTGGACACCAGCGTCGAGAGCCCGTTTGACGTCATCGACCATGCATCGCGAAAACGCGAAGATCTGCGACGGGAGGCCTGCCGCCGCAATGCGTTTGACCGCTTCTGCATCAGCACGGGAAACGGCTGGCAGGCCCGCCTCTATCCTCTGGACACCCGCTTCGGCCAGCTTTTCTGCGATTCGAAGCTTCTCGTCGGGTGTGAACTCGACTCCGGCTTGCTGCTCGCCGTCACGCAGGGTCACATCGTGGACTTCGATCTTGGGCGGAAGCGAGAACGAGTCGGTCACCTCCGGCTGGTAATTCCAAGGACTGACGAAATACTGATCAGTTTTCCAGGGCTGGTCGGACATTACTTTCTCCTCTGGTCCGAATTGGACACGATCCGAACGCGTTCCCGTGAAAGAGAGCCATCTGGGCCGTAGCGAAGTGTCTGTCGCTCACTGCATCACCCTTCCACCCGCCACGTCGAGTGTTATCCCAGTGAGGTATGAGGAAGAGTCGGAGGCCAGAAAGAGTGTGGCCAGCGCAACGTCCAGGGTTTCGCCCAACCGCCCTAGAGGACTGAGCGCGGCAACCTCGGCGCGCCGCTGGTCGGACATGATCTGGCGGATGCGATCGCTCAACACGGTGGCTGGTGCAATGCAGTTGGCCCGTATGCCGAATGGGCCAACTTCCTTCGCCACATGCCGAGTCAGCACTATTACGCCGCCCTTCGATGCGGCGTAAGAAGCTGTTAGAGGAATATCGAGAGTGCGGGCGCTGTTCGAGGCAATGGTCAGAATCGAGCCCCTCCGCCGATCGATCATTCCGGGCAGAAAGCTCTTGATCGTCAGGAACGTGGCAGTCAGATTTGAGTCGATGACCCGGCGCCACTCAGCCTCCTCGGTCAGCTGTACAGGGGTGTATGCGCCAAAGCCACCTGCGTACGCAACCAGGATGTCAGCCGGTCCCAATTCGCTTTCGGTTTGGCTACGCATGGCTTCAATCGCGTCGAAATCGCAACAATCTGCGGCAAAACCCATCGCCTTGCCTCCAGCCCCTACTATCTCGGCGACCACGCGGTCGATCGCCTCGGTGTCCCGCCCGTTGACTACGACGCACGTGCCCTGTCGCGCCAATAGGCGGCAGGCCTCAGCGCCGACGCCTTTGGAGCCGCCCGTCACTACGGCCACCTTCCCCCTCAAGTCGGGGTACATCGGAATCGGCTGTAAGTCACCCAACTTGGTGAGACTCCAATCGGTTTACGGGGCATCGTGGCGATTTCCCCAGAACTGCACGTACCACCTCATCGGCAGCTCGTGACTTGAGTTCCACTTCGGCTTCTTGAGAGAAATAGGCCATGTGTGGTGTGAGAACGGCCGCCGGGTGACTACGGAGCGGGTGCTCGGGGTCTAAAGGTTCAGTCTCGAAGACGTCTAGGGCGACGCCCGAAAGTTCACCGGTCATAACTGCCTCCGTCACTGCGGCTAGATCGATCAGCCCGCCGCGCGCTGTGTTGATCAGAACAGGCTGGCGCTTCATTAGCGCCAAAGTCTCCCTGCGGATCAGGTGGTGGTTCTCTGCAGTAAGGGGTGCATGCAGTGAGATGAAGTCGGCGTTTCCCAGCGCCTCCTCGAGTGTCGCAGACCGCTCAACACCGGCCAAGTCCCAAGCTTCCGCGTACGGGTCGAAAGCTGTGACATTCAGACCCAGCGCCAGTGCCCGTTTTGCGACCTCGCGCCCTATTCGCCCAAGGCCTATCAGAGCAAGGCGCCTTCCCTGGATGCGATGGATACCACCCTTGGCGACCTGCCAGCCGCCACTCCTGGTTACCAAGACGGCCGGCGCAATGCTCCGAGCGAACGTCACGAGCAGCGCCAGTGTGTGATCCGCGACCTCACCGATGCAGTAATCGGGCACATACGTGACTTGAATGCGGTGGCGTGAGGCGGCGTCGACGTCGATGTTGTCGTAGCCGATGCCGCAGCGGGAAATGACCCGACAGCTGGACGCGGCGGCCACAACGCGCTCAGTGATCTTGGCGTAGACAACGATCAAGGCAATCGCATCGGGCGCCAGCTTCGTTAACGTCGCTTCCCCGCTGGAAGGCGCAACCTGGAGCTGCAGGCCAAGCGGTTCAAAGCTGGACTGGAATTCATCCAGCGACTCAAAGATGTTGTCGGTCATCAGTACCCGCGCAGGACGCAAACCTAGTTTCCTCAGGCCAGAGCTTCTTCTTCGAATGGATACTTCGTGAAGATGATGGGACCATCTTTCGTGACCAGCAGGTTCTCCTCCAGCCGAACCGTCTGCTCCAGGCCGGCGTGTCCCGCGAACGTTTCCACCGCAAAGTACATCCCCTCCTGCAATTCCACCGGGTATTCCAAAGAGTAGGCGCGCGATATCCACATGCCTTCGTATAGGGACAAACCAATCGAATGGGCGAACTGCTGCAGCGTCACGGTCATGAACTCGTCGTCGGCGTATTTCGGCAGCTTGGCAGCAACATCCGCGGTCGTATTGCCGGCTTTCATGCGTTCGATCGCCGAATACATCGTCGAGTGGCACTCCTTGTAAAGATCCTTCTCCTTTGGCGTCCATTTGACGCCACCCACTTTGAAGCACCGCACGAAGTCGACGAAGTAGCCGCCAGGTCCTACGGCGTTCTGGTCGATGATCACGAGGTCGCCTTGCCTGATGACTTTGTCTGTGTGCCAACGGCGATACGGACTGGTATTGCCCCCCGAGGCAACGATGATGTCGTAGACAAAGTCGAACCCCTGCTCATACAGGTACTCGTTCACTTTGGCGGTGATGTAACTCTCCTTCACTCCTGGTTTCAGCCACTCGTTCTGAATTTTCCAGAACGAGGTATCGCCGATGGCTGACGAAATCTTGAGACACTCGATCTCGTCGGGCGTCTTGACTACCCGAGCCCCGGACATGGCGGGCCACGCGCTCACCAGGTTGAGATTCAGCTTTTGGAAGGCGGCATAGGCTGATGGGTCGTAAACATCGACACCGATCCTCTCGTCAGCGACCCCGTTCGCCTTAAGCACCACCATGATGGATTGCGCCATACGATCGGCCATCATCGGTTCCGCGGTCTCGGCCCACTTCCACGTGATCGCAGGTCGAATATTCCCCTTCAGCCAGGGGGCGTCGATCTTCGCGCACTCGAGGTCTGAGCCGGCAGTTTCGAAGAGGACGGGATCACCGCCGCGCGGCAACACGCAGTACCTGATGTAGATGTTGTTCTTCCAGTTGCCCTGGAACACGGAGGTGATGTATCGGACGTTCTCGCCCACGAAGCAGACGAGTGCGCCGAGGTCGTGCTTCTCCATCATCATTCGTGCGCGCGCGAGTCGATCCTCGCGAAGCCGATCGAAGTCGACCCTGGCTTGCCAGTCGGTTGCCGTAGTGCTGTAGGTGCGGCGCGGATCATACCGATGCGGCTTGCCCAAGAACGAGAGATCCATTCCCGCATCATCGGGCGTCATTGCACTTGCATCAGTCCCGTTTTCCACTTCATCCTCCATTTCATATATCGAAACGGCTTTCCCCCCAGTGGAAGATTACCGTTATGCTATGGGATCTGCCGCAGCTGCTGTAAGGAGGCTGACCTTGTCCAGTGATAGCGCGCCGTTAGCGACTAGGGAGGAACCACAATGATGCGGACGTTGAGGGGATCGGCGTTCTCGTTGATGATCGTGATAGCAATTGCCGCCTGCGGGGGCGGTTCATCCACACAAGGTGGGGCCAAGCAGGTAAGAGTGGCCGCAATTCTGTCCGATCAGACCAATCCGGCCGTGAGGGACATGGGGAATGCTATCAAGGCCGAAGCTGCTAAGCATTCCCAGATCAGCCTCAATCTTCAGTACACCACCAGCGTCGAAGACCAGGTTTCCAAGGCTCAAACAATGATTGCCCAGCACGTCGATGTCCTGGGCCTTCATCCTCGCGACGCTGCAGCTATAACCCCGGTCATTCAGCAAGCGCACGACGCGGGAATCAAGGTCATCATTCTGATCGACGACGTGCCGGGAGCGGTTGACAAGGGCATCGCTACCGAATTCATCTCTGGCGATGAACTGAAGGGCGGCGCAGATCTCGGCACTTGGCTAATTGCCGCCCATCCGGATGGTGGGGAGTACGCAATCATCACTGGCGAACCTGGCAACTTGTCGGCAATCTATCGCTCCGGGGGATTCTCTACTGCGGTAGCGGTCGATGCCAAATGGAAATTGGTGGCCCAGAGCACCGCCAACTGGGCTCGGGACCAAGCGTTGACCGTCGCAACGGACATGCTGACGGCTCATCCCAACCTCGCGGCCATCTTTGCCAACAACGACGAAATGGCATTTGGCGCCTTGGCGGCCGTCAAAGCTCGGAATAAGCAGGGACAGGTAGTCATCATCGGCTACAACGGCACTTGCGGTGCCTTTCAGGCGTTGCTGAAAGGAGACTTCCAGGCCGACGGAGTACTTCAAGATGTAACTTACGGTCAAGACTTCATAGATAGTGCCGTCACAATCGGTAATGGCGGGACCGTCGAAAAGCGGATAGCGCCCGTGATTTATGCCCTTTCGGCTGAAACAGCTAAGGCGATCCTCGATGGATCACAGCCGCCTCCCTTCCCCAGCCTGAAGACTGGACTCGCCACGGCATCGGCTGCAACAGGCTCGTGTTAGCGTTTCACTTGATAGTTATCGCTTAGTCGTTACGCAACGCTCGCGAAATTGGAATTGCTAAGAATGGCTCGCTCAAAATGGTGAGCGAGCCATTGGCGATCGAGGCGCCAGCTCTTGTGCAGTGTCGCGGCATTTCGAAGACCTTTCCTGGTGTCAATGCACTCACCGAAGTCGACTTCGACTTGGTCGCCGGCGAGATTCATGCTTTAGTCGGTGAGAACGGCGCTGGCAAGAGCACTCTAGTAAAGATCCTTTCCGGCGTCTATCAGCCGGATGCAGGTGAATTGCGAGTTAAAGGTCAGCGCGTGCGTTTGCGGCATCGCCGGGACGCCGATCGGCTTGGCATCGTCACCATTCACCAAGAGATCACGCTTGTCCCGGAACTCGATGTAGCCACCAATGTCGTACTTGGCGACCCGCCAATGGTTGGCCACAAAGTCTTTGGTGATTTGGGAATCGTGGACCGTCATGGCCTCTACGATCGGGCCGCAAAAGCCCTTGCACAGCTTCAGGTTGAGATTGACCCTCGAACCCGCGCGGGCAACCTCGGTGTACCTGCTGCACAACTGGTTCTGCTAGCCCGTGGCCTTTCGAGAGAAATGCAGATCCTGATACTGGACGAGCCTACCGCGGCGCTCACACCGCAAGAGAGGGACCTGCTCTTCACTAGACTTCGATCACTGGCTATTCGCGGGGTCGGTATCGTCTACGTGTCTCACAGGCTCGAGGAGATCATGGCGTTGGCTGATCGAATTACCGTGCTTAGAGACGGCCGAAAAGTGTCGACCGTACCAGCGTCAACGGCCAGCATCGATCACATTGTCAGCCTCATGCTGGCCCGATCTCTAACCGATATGTACCCGCATCGGCGTCGAAACGCTGGTCGCCAGGCCGTTCTCACGGTGCGTAACCTTTCACGCACAGGCCGACCGGGACTCCGCTCACTTAACGACGTCAGTCTCGAGGTCCGAGCGGGCGAGATCGTCGGTGTCGCAGGTCTCGTGGGCGCCGGAAAGTCTGAACTGGCTCAAGCCATTGCAGGTGTTGACCGGGTCGATAAGGGGGAGATCTTGGTTGACGGCAAAGTCATTACCATCCGTTCCCCGCAAGACGCTCTCCAGGCAGGGATCTCCTTCGCACCGGAGGATCGACGCAGGCAAAGTCTGGTCTTAACGATGACCCTCGTCCAGAACGTCGCCGTTATCATGGCAAACTCCCGTAAGGTGAGGGCGACGGTTACTGTGCTCGGTCAGATCTTGAATTGGCGGTCGCTATCCAGAATCACGCGAACCCAGATCGAGCGATTCCGAATCCGTGTCCGGCACCCATTCCAACTTGTTAGGGATCTGAGCGGAGGAAATCAGCAAAAGCTGGTGCTCGCCAAATGTCTAGCAACATCGCCGAGCGTGGTCATATTTGACGAGCCAACCCGCGGCATCGACGTCGGTAGCAAGGCCGAAATCTACGACATCATCGATGCCCTTGCCCAACAAGGTGTGGGTGTCATCCTAGTCTCGTCAGAAATTGACGAAGTTGTGCGAATGTCCGATCGAATCTATGTAATGCGCCACGGAGCGTTTGTGAAAGAACTTGACCACTCCGTTGCAGACGCGGAGCTGGTGTTGCGTTATGCAGCAGCCGGACGATAGGACCCCTTCCCAGCCCGCCGCGCCTTCCCAGGTGCAGCGATATGTGAATGTGGCGCGTGTCACTGTCGGAAAACTCAGAGGACGGCAGTCAATCGCGACTACAGCCATCCCACTCGTTGCGATTTGGATCGGGCTCTCAATAGCGTCACCATACTTCCTTACCGTCGACAATATCAATAACATTCTTCTCAACGCTGTGCCGTTGGGTCTCGTTGCTGGCGGAATGACCCTAACCCTGGTGGCTGCTGAAATTGATCTTTCAGTCGGGTCCATGGTCGCTCTCAGCAGCGCCGTCTTCGCGTACTGTTCAGTTAATTGGCACGTTCCGTGGCCCTTAGCTGTTGCAGTGTCTCTGGCCGTGGGGGGCAGTGCAGGCTACGTCAATGGCTGGTTCACAACTGTAATAGGTATGCCATCTTTCGTAGTGACCTTGGCGATGATGGGCATCGCGCGCGGAGCTGCGCTCCTCATCACCGGAGGCCAAGCCATTGTGGGTCTCCCGGCGAGTTTCGACTTCATAGGACAAGGTTACCTTGGCATTCTTCCCGTAGCGGTGCTTGTGGCGGCAACAGTGCTAATCGTCCTTCATCTCACTTTGACTAGGACGAGGTTTGGGCTCAACATCTATGCTGTCGGCGGTAATCCGGAAGCAGCACGAATCGCCGGCGTGGAACTTCACCGAACCAAAGCGGCCGTGCTTGTGCTCAGCGCGGTTCTGGCCTCGATGGCCGGCCTTATTCTCGGGGCACGACTAGACGTTGGCTCGGGATCAATCGGCTCAGACCTCTTGCTCGATGCGATTGCGGCCGTGGTGATTGGTGGAACATCGTTATTCGGTGGAGTCGGCCGCATCACTGGCACAGTCCTGGGAGTCTTGCTGATCTCCTCGATTCGCAACGGCCTCGTCCTTCTCAATGTGTCGGACTTTTGGCAGGAGATTGCAATTGGGGTTCTGATTCTCCTCGCAGTATCGCTTGACCATCTCGCCAAGTCTCGACGTGAATAGTGGCCAATGGTGACGCGGCCCGTGTCGGAGCTATCGGCATGGCATTAGATCCTCAGGCTCGAACGTACCTCGATGAGCTCGCCGCGCTCGGCGCACCATCGGTCGACACGATGACCGTCTTGGAGGCACGCAAATCGGTCGCGACGATCGCCGACCAGTTATTCGGCCAAAAGGATCCTGTCGCGATTGTGAAGGATTTTGCAATTCCTTCTCCGGTGGGGTCAATCCGAGCCAGGCTCTACAGCAACCAGGCGGATCAAAACAGCGCCATGCTGATCTACTTTCACGGTGGAGGATGGGTCTTCGGCAGTGTCGATATCGACGACGGTATTTGCCGAGCACTGGCCCGACGCGCAGGTTGCGATGTCGTATCCGTCGATTACCGACTGGCGCCGGAGCACAAATTTCCAGCCGCAGTCGACGATGCCTGGACATCATTGAATTGGGCGTTCGATCACTGCGTGCGGCTTGACGTCCAGAATCCGCGCGTCGCTGTCGGCGGTCATAGTTCCGGCGGCAATTTGGCCGCAGTGGTTGCTTTGCAAGCCCGAGACGCAGGACTACCGCTCTATTTTCAACTCCTGGTCTGCCCCGTCACGGATTGCCACACAGACACTGCTTCCTACCTCCAGTGCGCAACTGGCTACGGATTGAGTCGTGCGGAGATGCAGTGGTTCGTCGCTCACTATTTGGGATCGGTCGCTGACCGCGAAGACCCGAAGGCTTCTCCGCTGCTGTCTCCAAATCTCGCTCAGGTCGCCCCTGCGCTGGTCATCACGTGCGAATACGACGTGCTGCGAGATGAAGGCGAGGCTTACGCCGATCGACTCGCGGATGCCGGCGTCCCGGTACGCATCAGTCGTTACGACGGCCTCATTCACGGTTTCTATCGGATGGGGTCGGTATTCAGTCGTTGCCAGGACGCTCTTGATGAGAGTGCAGCTGCCTTGCGAGTGGCTTTTGACTCCACTCCCACCGGGATGCGCAGGCGACCTGTCGATGCCGACCACACATTACTTACTTCGAACTTGTAAAGGAGTGCGTCGATGGCAATAGCGGTTGAGAACCACGGCTTCCTTCAGACGGAAGTCTCTAATCGGCTCGACGCTGCGCGGTCGGCGATGGCGAAGTCCGGTTTCTCGGCGTTGCTGGTCTATGGCGACAACAAGCTTTACGGCAGCTTGCGCTATTTGTCGGGTGTGTTTCCAGATCGCGCCGGCTGGATCTCACCAACAGGCGACACGCGCTTTATTTTTGAGGGTGGACTGGTCCTACTGCCGATCGAGGGTGAACCGACACTGCTACTAGAGCCTGGTCTAACCCTGGCTCAAGAGTCGTGCATTGCAGACGTCCGGGCAGGCGGCTTGGGCTCTACGCCAGACCAAGGTCTGACACCCCGGACGTTGGTGAATCTCATTCGAGAGAAGGTCCCCTCAGGCGTGATTGGAATCGAGGCCTGGTACAGGTTCCCGACCGGCCTGTATGCCGCCCTGGTCGACCAACTAAAGGAGATGAAGCTGGCGCCATCGACGGTCGTCGAGGAGCTTCGCCTGGTCAAGAGTGAGTACGAGATTGGGATCTTGCGCAAGGCGGCTGCCGTGGGAGATCGAGGTCACGAGGTGATGGTCAAAGCGCTAACTAGCGGCAAGTCGAAGAGCGAACAAGAGCTCATTCGAGAAGTCGAGTACGCGATGCGGCAGCTGGATCCGATCTACGAGGACTCCTGCTCGAGCTCGCCAAGCATGATTTGTTCGGGCCCAACTGTAGGCAACAGCCTGCTCTATCCTCCGCAGCCCGATCGACGAGTCGGAAGAGGCACCGTAATTCATTGGGACATCACGATGCGGCATCGTGGCTATGCAGTGGACACATCCCGGACACGCGTGCTCGGCAAGGCCAAACCCACCCACAAGCGAGCTTTCGAGGCGGTGTCGCACGTCATGGACGAGGTCGTGGCTGCAATTCGACCCGGCCTCACCGCCGCCCAACTTGTGGACGTTGCCGTTGAAGCGTCGAGGCACGGCGGATACGAGCTATGGGACAGGTTCCTCGGCCATGGTGTCGGAATCGATGCCCACGAGCGACCTGACATGGGGCGCGAGGAGACGCCTTTCATGGCCGGCATGGTGTTGGCGATCGAGCCGCGCGTCGTCCAGGACGAGCGCATCTTCGGAACGGAAAACACGGTCTTGGTTACGGAGAAGGGTGGTGAGGTTCTGAATCGGTTCCCTGCCGGACCTCTGGAGCTGGAGTAGGAAGGCGATGAAGGTGGCAGACCACAGCTTGCTTCAGGCGGAAGTCTCTAATCGGCTCGACGCTGCGCGGTCGGCGATGGCGAAGTCCGGTTTCTCGGCGTTGCTG
>CAAGKR010070023.1_pt1 | contig 15301 bp, 8 predicted proteins | sample 2556971 | NCBI WGS metagenome assembly CAAGKR01 (sample SAMEA5207829, study PRJEB30636) | soil metagenome | biome: forest; feature: boreal; material: soil | place: USA | collected 2011-09 | depth 1 m | reverse complement strand
GATCGTCTCCCCCGGACGGGTCAGTGCGCAGTTGCCTCCCCCTTCGGCGGCCGCGTCCACGATCACCGAGCCCTGCTTCATCCCGCGCACCATCTCGGCGGTGATGAGCTTTGGCGCCTTCACGCCGCCGATCAGCGCCGTCGTGATGACCACGTCCGACGCCGCGCACCGGTCCGCGAGAAGCTCCGCCTGCTTCCTGTAGAAGTCTTCCGAAAGCTCCCGGGCGTACCCCGAGGCGTCCTGGGCGAGCTCCGCAGTGTCGACCCCCACGAACCTGGCGCCCAGGCTCTCCACCTGCTCCTTCGCCGCGGGACGCGTGTCGGTGGCCTCCACGCTGGCTCCGAGGCGCCGCGCGGTGGCAATCGCCGAGAGCCCCGCCACTCCCGCGCCGATCACGAAGACCTTTGCGGGGAACACGGTTCCGGCGGCGGTCGTGAGCATGGGGAAGTACCTGGGAAGTGCGTTGGCGGCGACCAGGACCGCCTTGTACCCGGAGATGTTCGCCATGGAGGAGAGGGTGTCCATCGATTGCGCGCGGGGAATGCGGGGGATCCGGTCCGTGGCGAAGGAGGTGATCCGGCGGGCCGCCAGCCTCTCCACCGTGTCGGGGTGGCGCGATGGCATCAGGGTGCAAAGGAGAATCGCCCCCTCGCGCATCGCGTCGACCTCGTGCGCGCCGGGGGACGGGTAGGGGGCGGGCGCCTGCACTTTCAGGATGAAGTCCGCCCTGCCCAGCACCGATGCGGCGTTTTCCCCGACGGAGGCGCCCGCCTCGCGGTAGGTGTCGTCGGGGAAGAACGCCGCCGACCCTGCGCCGCTCTCCACCGTCACCTCGATCCCCGCCTTCACGAGCTTCCGGCACGACTCGGGGACGAGGGCGACCCGCCGTTCTCCCTCCCGGATCTCCCTTGGAACCGCGACCTTCATGGCACCCCCGTGACGCCGTCGGCTGCAGGACAGTGGATCGTATATGATTATATTAGCGGAGAAGCGCTCCGCAGCGGATTCGCCCCTCGGAAATTCCACGATCGCCGCGTCGACCGGGACCCGAAACGGTTTTTTGGGGGCGACCCAGTTAATGTACACTGTATACACAATAAGAGGTGCCCGTTCGCCTCATACGCGCCGATGACAAGGATCATCCGCATCGTTTCCGTGTGAGATCGGGGGCGGAGGCCCCATCAACCGTTGGAAAGGGAGGCAGCATGAGCGGAAAAGTATGGCGAGTTGCCGTTCCCGTCCTGATCGCCGGGTTGTTGGCGATTCTCCCGGTTCCTGAGGGGCTCACACCGAACGCCTGGTACTATTTCGCGATCTTCGCCGCCGTCGTCGCCGGGCTGATCCTCGAGCCGATCCCCGCCGCGGCCATAGGGGTCATCGGCGTCACTCTGGCCGCATCGCTCCTGCTGGTCGCTCCGCCTCCTTCGAAGCCCGCGAAACCCGCGGCGGACAAACCGGCGGCCGTCGTTACGGACAACGCCCCGAAGGCGGCAACCGCCGTAAAAGCGGCCGTGACGCCCAAGGATAACGCCGGGCAGGCACCGTCCTCCGCCGTCCCGGCAGGGAAGCCCGCCGGCCCCCCGGCGGCGGCCGCCCCGGCGAAAGGCCTCACCCCGGCGGATGCGATCAAGTGGGCACTGAGCGGTTTCTCGGACAGTACGGTATGGCTCATATTCGTCGCCTACATGTTCGCGATGGGGTACGAGAAGACCGGGCTCGGACGGCGCCTCGGGCTCGGCCTGGTGCAGAAGCTCGGCAAGAGAACCTTGGGGCTCGGGTACGCGGTCGCGCTGTCCGATCTCGTGCTGGCCCCCTTTATCCCTTCCAACACGGCGCGCAGCGGCGGCACCATCTTCCCCATTATCAGGAACATCCCCGCCCTCTACGGTTCGACGCCCGAGGAAAATCCCCGGAAGATCGGTTCCTACCTGATGTGGACGGCGATCGCCACTACCTGCGTGACCAGTTCCATGTTCGTGACCTCGCTCGCCCCGAACCTGTTGGCCCTCTCCATCGTCCAGAAGACGGCGAAGGTGACCATCACCTGGACCGAATGGTGCGTGGGATTTCTTCCCGTGGGGTTGCTGCTCTTCCTGGCCGTGCCGTACCTGGCCTATAAAATCTATCCCCCCACACAAAAAGTGAGCGAGGACGTCTCCCGCTGGGCGACCGCGGAGCTGACCGAGATGGGTCCGTTCACCCGGAAGGAAGGGGTGATGACCGGCCTGGCCCTCCTGGCCCTCCTCCTATGGATTTTCGGCGGATCCCTCCTGAACGCGACGACGGTCGCACTCCTTGTGCTATCCCTCATGATCGTGACGGGCATCGTCACATGGGACGACGTATTGGGGAACAAGCAGGCGTGGAACGTGTTTGTGTGGTTCGGGACGCTGGTGACGCTCGCCGAAGGTCTCAACAGGGTCGGATTCCTGAAATGGATCTCCGAGGCGGCGGCGAAGTCGATGACCGGGATGCCGATCCCGATGATGATGGTCCTGATGATCGTGTTCTTCTTCGTGGCGCACTACATGTTCGCCAGCATTACCGCCCACGTCACGGGGCTGTTGCCGGTCGTCCTGGCCACCGCCATGGCGGTCCCCGGCGTCCCGGTCAAGATGTTCGCGATGCTCCTTTGCTACAGTCTGGGGATCATGGGGGTGATCACGCCGTACGCGACCGGTCCGTCTCCCATCTACTACGGGAGCGGATACATCAGCCGCGGGGCGTACTGGACGCTGGGACTGGTTTTCGGGGTCATTTACCTGGCCGTGCTTCTCCTGGTCGGTGTCCCGTACCTGCGTTTCCTGAATCCGTAATGGCGGGAACCTTCTTTCGGTTAACGGACCGACGGGACGGATGAACGCATAAGGAGATCGTTTGCCGGGGGCGCGGCGAAGGTGGAAGGGTTCATCGCTGGAAGGGTCATGGCGCACCCCCGGCAAGACGTCGAACTGTATACAGTATACAATTTGGCGCCGGGGTGTCAACGGTAATTCGCGTGCGAGAATATCTCTCGGAAGGGGTGGCCCGCCGCCCGGGTCGGAGGGCTACGCGGAACCGTTCATCCGTTTCATCCTCCGCCACAGGGTGACGCGACTGATGCCGAGCTGCGCGGCCGCTTCTCCCCGGTTTCCGCGGGAGCGAGCGAGGGCTTCCCGGATCTTTCCCTCCTCCGGTTCGCCAGGAGCCTCGCCCGCCGGCCGTGCTCCACCGTGGGTCGTTCTCCCCCTGTGGCGGATCTCCGCCGGGAGGGCGGACTCCTCGATGACCTCCCTGCGGGAGCAGATCCTTGCGCGTTCCACGGCGTTCTCCAGCTCCCGGACGTTCCCGGGCCAGGAGTACTCGAGCAAGACCCGCATGGCCAGGGGGGAGAAGCTGCGCCGGAGACCGCCGTGGTGTTCCCGGGATCGGTCGAGGAAGTGGTCGACCAGCACCGGGATGTCCTCTTTCCGGTCTCGCAGCGGCGGCGGGATGATGGAGACAATGTTGAGCCGATAGTAGAGGTCGTCCCGGAAGGACCCGCTCGCCAGGAGATCCTTCAGTCGCCGGTTGGTCGCGGAGAGGATGCGGACATCCGCCTTGCGTGCCCTCGTTTCTCCGACCCGCTGGTACTCCCGCTCCTGGACCACGCGGAGCAGCTTCGCCTGGAGGTGCGGGCCGATCTCCGAGACCTCATCGAGGAAGAGCGTCCCCCCCTCCGCCATCTCGAACCGGCCCATCCGGTCCTTCACCGCTCCCGTGAACGCCCCTCGAACGTGACCGAACAGTTCGGTCTCCATCAGGTTCTCGTTGAGGGAGGCGCAATTGACGCCGAGGAACGGTTTCTCCCTCCGGCCGCTCAACCGGTGGATCGCCCGCGCCACCAGTTCCTTCCCCGTGCCGCTCTCGCCCTCGATGAGGACGTTGGCGTCGGATTCCGCCACCGTCTCGATCAGGTCGAAGATCTCGTGCATGCGGTGGTTCTTGCTGACCATGCCGAGGAAATCCCTCACCTGTCCCTGGGAGGCCGGCACGGCGTGGACCTCCCGAAGGTCCCGGAACGAGCAGATCCCGCCGATCGGTTGCCCGTCCTCGTCCCGGAGCAGCGCGGTGCTGGAGGCGATCGGCACCACGGAGCCGTCCTTGGCCCGAAGGTTCACCTCGATCCCCCTCAACGTTTCCCCGGTCCGCATCGACCGCTTCAGCGGGCACCCGGCCTCGCAGAAATCGGAATGGAGCACCTCGTGGCATTTCTTCCCCACGGCTTCCTCCGGCAGGTACCCGGTGATCCGCTCGAGGGAACGGTTGAAGGAGAGGAGGGTCATCTCCTCGTCCACGGTGTAGACGCCGGAGGGGATGTTGTCGAGGATCGTCCTGATCTTGATCCGCTCCCTCCGGTACATGGAATCCGTCCTTTTGAGGGTGTCCTTCAGCTCTTTGAGCTTGGTGATGTCCCGGATCACTTCGATGACGCCGATCACGCCGCCCGAGGTGTCCCGCAACGGCGTGAAATTGATGCAGGCGCTCATCTCCTCCCCGTTCCTCCCGCGTACCTCCACGTCGAACCGGTCCGCCGCTTTTCCGGTCTCGAGGACTTCCGTGAAGGGGCAGCCCGCGTCGCAGATTGATTCCAGGACGACCTCGCGGCACGGCTTTCCCACGATCTCGTCCAGGCGGAACCCCGACCTTGCAAGGAAGGAGTGATTCGCGAACAGGATCCTGCCATGAGGCGAAATGGCCACCATGCCGTCGGAGACGGATTCGATCAGGAGAGAGTCGAACGATTCCGGGGTATTCAAGGCATCCTCCCGCCCGGGAGCGGAAATCTAATTGTATACAGTATACTACAGACCGGCGAAGAGTGTTTCAAGGGCTTAACAACTGTTACTTGTGAAACACGCGGCGCCTTATCCATGACCGTATGGAATGTAAAGGATGTTTCCCTTTTGAGGTGATCAACCCGCCGTAACGACGATCTCCTGGAACGCCTGTAACATCCCGACCGTGCTCCGACTTCCGCTCTCATGCAATAAATATCATATTTTCCGGTCAGTTAGGAATTCCTCCCTGCATGGCATGCTCCTCGCAACATGAGAAAGGCGGGACGTTCTACTCCATCCCTGTCCCGAAAGGAGAAGGTGCATGCGCACAAAAGGAGCAGTTCTTTTCGCGGCGATCCTGGTGGCGGCCCTGGCGCTCCCGCAAGGGATCCTCGGGGCCGACGAAGAGATCCAGAAGAAGGTGGACGCACTGTCGAAGGAAGTGCAGGCCCTTCAGCAGCAGGTGGCCCAGCCGAAGGAAGGGAAGAAGTCGATCTCCGACTGGCTGACGATCGGGGGAGACTACCGGTTCCGGGTGGACTCCCTTTCCGGCAAGGTTCCAAACTACTACGGTTTCTCGGATATCGTCGCATGGCAGATGGGCGGCATGGTCGGGGCTCCCCCATTGACCCAGGGAGAGACGGTGAAGAACGACTTGCTCTACACGAATCGGTTCGGCCTGAACCTCAAGGCGAAGGCCACACGGAACGTCACGTTCACGACGCGCCTGCTCATGTACAAGACCTTCGGGAACGGCGACACCGCGGCAACCTCCGGGACCTTCTTCGCCGACCGGATCGGCGTGTTCGACGGGACGGAGGGGCACGTTCCTGGCGACGGGAGACTGACGGTGGACGAGGCGTACGCGACCTGGTCGAACATCCTCGACCAGCCGATCTGGTTCTCCGTCGGGAGGCGCCCCTCCACGGGCGGAATTCCCTCCCACCTCCGCCAGAACAATGAGAAGCCCGGTAACGGAGGCATCCCCGCCCTGCTGGTGGATTACGCCTTCGACGGCATGACGCTGGGGATTGCGCCGGACATCGAGGCGCTTCCGGGGGCCTACGCGAAACTGTGCTACGGCCGGGGGTTCGAGAACGGCTTTACGAGCCCGGCTACGTCGAACAACAACCTCAAGGACACGGACATGCTGGGGGTATCCGTCATCCCGTACGACACGGACCGCCTGTACCTGAACCTGCAGTACAACCGGGGGATGAACATTTTCGACTTCCCGGTCTTTGCATCCTCCACTCTCGGCCCCTTGGCGCCCCATACCGATCTCGGGGACATCGACTGGTTCGGCGCGACGGCGTTCAGCACCCTGAAGAACGTCGGACCGGGGACCCTCAACCTGTTTGCGAGCACGGCCTTGTCCAAGACCCACCCGAACGCGAACACCGTGGTGTTCGGCGGCATCGACACCGGCGCCGGCCTGATGTATACAGGGCAGCCCGAGTCCAAGACGGGAGAGGCGATCTACGTGGGCGGACGGTATGATTTCCCCTCCACGCGGACGAAGATCGGCGTGGAGTACAACTACGGCTCGAAGAACTGGATCACCTTCGCACCCGCGGGGGACGACATCTGGACGAGCAAGCTGGGCGCCCGGGGCAGCGTCTACGAGGTGTACCTGATCCAGGAGATCAACGCCGCCCCCGTCTCCTCCTACCTTTCGAAGACGTTCTTCCGGTTCGGGTACCAGTATTACGACTTCCAGTACACGGGGACCAACAACTGGGTCGGCGCGCCGGTGAAGATCGCGGATCTTGCGGCGAGCCCCATGAACGCCCAGATGCTGACTCCCATGAAAAGCGCACAGGACATCTACGCCACGTTCGAGGTGAAGTTCTAACACAGGGAGAGCGCAATGAAACGGTTCGCGGTCGTATTCCTGCTGTTCGCGGTCGCCCTCGCGGCGACGGTTTTCGCGCCTGCTTCCGCTTCGGCGGACGAGATCAAGATGATTGGAGTGATCACGAAGATCGACATCTCCGGTCTCGACGCCACCACCGCCACGGCCACCCTCAAGGACAACAAGACCGGGGAACTTGTCACGGTGGTCGTCAACGACGAGCTGACGCTGGACAAGTTCAAGGACCACCGGATCGTTACGGGCGACGAGATCCGGCTGAAGTACGAGGTCAAGGACGGGAAGAATATCAGCAAGTATTTCCGCAAGACGGCCGGCTGCTGACATCGGATCGCCCGGGGAAACCCCGAGCGGCCGCCGCAAGGGGGAGGGGAGCGTGAAGCGTTACCTGATCGTGTTGTCCCTGTTGGTGGTCGCCGGTGCCGCCGCACAGGCGAAGGAACACCCCGGCAAGGAGTATATCGAAAAGAACGGGTACAGGGGGCCGGCCACCTGCGAGGCGCAGGAGTGCCACCCGGGTTCCTCGAGGAAGTTTCTCGACACCGTCCACTGGAAACACGCCTCCCCGGTGACCAACGTCGACAACGTCGAGCCGGGGAAAGAATACGGGATGAAAAACCGGATCTACACGATGTGCAACGGCAACGACACCGTGAACAACCTGAAGGAGGTCCCCCCGAATCCCAAGACCGGGAAGACCAAGTTCACGGGGTGCAACACCTGCCACCCCGGGGACCACATCAGCGATGTCGGGAGCACGGGAAAGGAGGCGGAGGCGGCCATCGACTGCCTGCTGTGCCACTCCTCCGCGTACGATTTCCGGCAGCGCAAGCCGTTCAAGGACGAAAAGGGCCGGGTTGTCATGGGCCAGGACCGGAGCGTGAAGGCGGGGATGGCGGTGGGGAAGCCGGGGGTCAAAAACTGCATGGTGTGCCACGAGGCCGCCGGCGGCGGCGTCCTGATCAAGCGTGGATTCTCCTTCACCCGGGAGACCGACGTCCACGCCGGGAAGGGGATGGTCTGCGTCGACTGCCACGGCGCGAAGGACCACAAGATCCCGACGGGGTATGACCCGAACAACTGGGCGAGCGACGGGATCCGCGTCGCCTGCGCCGATTGCCACGGCGAAAGGCCGCACGCCGACGAGGATACCAACCGGCACGCCGCCCGGATCGCGTGCCAGACGTGCCATATCCCGAGGACGGGAGGCGCGCTGGCCAAGGACTTCACGCGGTGGACCCAGGGGGAGGACGGGTTCTTCGAACCCACCACGCTCCGCATGGAGGCGAACGAGACCACGCCGGTGTACGCCTGGTACAACCGGACCGTGGCGAACACCCCGACGTTCATCGGCCCCAAGGGGAGCCGTGGGGACAAGCTGAGCAGGATCTACCCGTTCAAGCTGTACGAAGGAAAGGCGTACTTCGACCGGAAGACGGGAACGCTTCTCTCGATGGATTTCGCGCCCCCGATGGCCACCGGGGACACCCTGGCCGGTGTCGCCTCCGCCGCAAAGACGCTCGGGATCAAGGAGTACGACCCCGTTCCCGGATGGCAGACGATCTACTTCGGGAGCAGCCACCTCGTGACGAAGGAGAAGGCGCTGTCGTGCGCAAACTGCCACGTGCAGAACGGCGCCCTGAATTTCAAATCGCTCGGATATACCGACGAAGAAATCCGGAAGCTGACCTCCGCCGCGCTCTATTTCGACAAGATGACGGCGAAGCAGAAGGAGAACTGGTAGCAACGGGCAGGACCGGGCGTCCCCGACCCCCTCCCGATTTCTCCATTCGGTTTCGTTGCCTGATGTGGGCGTATCGACGTAGACTGACAAAATGTCGAATCCATCCGTGTGTGCGAAGAAATACCGTTCGCTCTCCCTCTTGTGCGTCGTCCTGCTCGCCGTATCCGGAATCGCCTGCGAGCGGGATACGACTCCGGCGCGGGCGGCGGCCCGGGCAAAGGCCCAGGCGCCTCGCCCGGTGCGTGTCGTCGCCGCGGCGGTGGGGCCGCTTCCGCGCACGGTGACCGTCACCGGGACGCTCGCCGCCGACGAAGAGGTTGTCGCGGGGTTCAAGGTCGCCGGCCGCGTGAGCGAAATCGCGGTCGACCTGGGCAGCCCGGTGCGGAAAGGGCAGGTCCTCGCCCGCCTCGACCCGACGGATTTCCGTCTTCGCGTCGAACAGGCCGAAGCCGCCCACCGCCAGGTGCGTGCCGGGCTGGGGCTCCCCAGGGACGGCTCGGGCGAACGCGTCGATCCCGAGAAGACCGCGCTGGTGCGCGAGGCCCGGGCGGTGCTCGAGGAGGCGCGCCTGAACCGGGATCGCATGGCGCAGCTCTGGGGGAAAAATTACATCGCCCGGTCCGAGGTCGACGCGTCCCAGTCCAGGCTGCTGGTCGCCGAAAGCCGCTACCAGGCCGCCCTGGAAGAGATCCGGAACCGTCAGGAGTTGCTTGCCGAGCGGAGCTCGGGCCTCGCCCTGGCCCGGCAGCAGCTGGCCGACGCGGTGCTGAGCGCGCCGATCGACGGGGCGGTGCGGGAACGCCGCGCTTCGGTGGGCGAGTACCTGGCCGCCGGCGCTCCGGTGTTCAACTTGGTCCGGAACCACCCGCTCCGGCTTCGGGTGGCGGTGACGGAACGGGACGCCCCCTCCGTGCGGGTCGGGCAGGCGGTCCAGGTCCGGCTGGAGGGGGATCTCGCGGTGCACGCCGGTCGCGTGGCCCGCCTGAGTCCGTCCATCCAGGAGCAGAACCGGACCCTGATCGTCGAGGCCGAGGTGGCGAACCGGGACGGCAGGCTGCGGCCCGGCTCGTTCGCGCGCGCCGAGATCGTGGTCGAGGCCGACCGCACCGCCGTCATGGTTCCGGCCTCGACGGTGGTGACCTTCGCCGGCCTCGAGAAGGTGTTCGTCGTCAAGGACGGGAAGGCCGTGGAAAAGCGGATCCGGACCGGCCGCCGTTCCGGCGATCGGGTGGAGATTCTCGAAGGGGTCGCCGCGGGCGAGCCGGTCGTGGCCGACCCCGGGAGCCTCGTCGGCGGGACGCCTGTCACCGTGACCCGGTAGCGCGTTCTTGCAGAAGCTCGCCGAAATCTGCATCCGCCGCCCCGTCTTCGCGGCGATGCTCATCCTTGCGCTGGTCGTCGTGGGCGGTACCAGCTACCTCCGTCTCGGCGTCGACCGGTTCCCCTCGGTAGACCTGCCCACCGTCTCGATCCGCACCCAGCTCCCCGGCGCCTCCGCGGAAGAGGTGGAAACCGGGATCTCCAAGCGCATCGAGGAAGTGGTCAACACCGTCGAGGGGATCGACGAGCTGCGGTCGATCTCGGGGCCGGGCGCCTCCGTCGTGATCGTCACCTTCAACCTCAACCGGGAGATCGACACGGCGGCGCAGGACGTGCGGGATCGCGTCGCCACCATCCTCAAGGACCTGCCGAAGGACGCGACGCCGCCCCTGGTTTCGAAGTTCGACAACGACCAGCAGCCGGTCCTCACGGTGGCCCTGGCCGGCGACCGGCCCCTCCGCGAGTTGACCGAGCTCGCGGACAAGGTGGTGAAGGTCCGCCTCGAGCGGTCGGCGGGCGTGGGCGAGGTGCAGATCGTCGGCGGATTGGAACGCGCGGTCAACGTCTGGGTGGAGGCGGACCGGCTGGCCGCCTTCGGGATCCCCATCACCGACGTGCGCGACGCGATCGTCCGGCAGAATGCCGACGCGGCCGGAGGCAACGTGACCTCGGGCGCCCGGGAGTCGACGCTCCGGACGATCGGCCGCTTGGCCGACCCGCGCGCCTTCGATGACCTGGTGGTCGCCACGATCGGCGGTGCGCCCGTTCGCGTCCGGGACATCGGCCGGGCGGAGGACGGTACCATGGAACAGCGCTCCACCGCCCGGTTGAACGGCGTCCCGACGGTGGTCCTCGAGGTGCGGCGCCAGTCGGGGGCCAACACCGTCGCCGTCATCGAGGACGTGAAGCGCAGCCTCGCCGCCGCCGCCGGGGAGCTGCCCGCGGGGGTCGGCCTCACGGTGGTTCAGGACCAGTCCCTGTATATCTACTCCGCTCTGCACGAGATCAACGTGCACCTGATCCTCGGGAGCATCCTGGCCTCCCTGGTCGTCCTGGCCTTCATGCGAAGCTGGCGATCGACCGTGATCGCCGCCGTCGCCATCCCGGCGTCGGTGATCTCCACCTTCGGGATGATGTGGGTTTTCCACTTCACATTGAACAGCGTGACGATGCTCGCCCTTGTCCTGATGGTCGGGATCGTGATCGACGACGCGATCGTCGTCCTCGAGAACATCTTCCGGTTCGTGGAGGAGAAGGGGATGTCGCCGTTCGAGGCCGCGCGGGCCGCCACGGCCGACATCGGACTGGCCGTGATGGCGACGACCTTTTCGCTGGTGGTCATCTTCATCCCGGTGTCGTTCATGTCGAGCATCTCCGGCCGCTTCCTTTACCAGTTCGGCATCACCGCGGCCGTGGCGGTCCTCGTGAGCCTGCTCGTGTCCTTCACCCTGACCCCCATGATGAGCGCGCGGCTGTTGGGGGGCGATGCGGCGCGGACACAGGGCGCCCCCCAGTCCCGGGGCGGTTTCTACCGGTGGATCGACGTCGGATACGAGCGGCTGCTTTCCCTCGCCCTGCGCCACCGGGGGGTCGTGGCGCTGGTCTCGCTGGCCGTCATGCTTTCGACCATCCCCCTGTACGGGCTGATCCGCCAGGATTACCTCCCGGCCAACGCGGACGAGGGGGAGTTCAACGTGGGGGTGACCGCCCCGCAGGGCACGAGCCTGTCCGGCATGGACGGGATCATGAACGACATCGTCGCCGAGATCCGGACCGTGCCCGGAGTGCGGATGGTGCTCTCGACCGCCGGGGGCGGTTGGATCGGCGGGGTGAGCGAGGCGAGGGCGTACATCCGGCTTGCCCCGCACGGGGAGCGCGTCTTCTCGATCTTCCGGCTGCTCAGGAGCACCGCGGGCGGGGACCCCCTCGCCGCGTTCCGCGGAAACCGCTCCCAGCTTCAAGTGATGCAGGAGGTGCGTCGGAGACTCCGCAAGTATCGCGATCTTCGCGTCTCGGTCCGAAACATCACCGGATTCAACATCGGTGGCGGAAGCTTCGATATCGACTTCGTTCTCAGGGGACCGGACCTCGAGGCGCTTTCGACATACGCGGAGAGCCTGCGCGACCGCCAGGAATCCCTTGGGCTTATTGACGCCGACACGACGCTGAGGCTCGACAAGCCCGAGCTGCGGGTCGAGATCGACCGGGCCCGCGCCGCGGACCTTCGCGTCGACCCGGAGCGGGTCGGTACGGCGGTCCGGCTCCTGGTCGGCGGGGACGAGGAGGTCTCGCGCTTCAAGGATCCCTCCAACAACGAGGACTACAAAGTGGCGCTCCGGCTCCGCGAGGAAGACCGGGCCGACCCCGGGACGATCGGGCGGCTCGTGGTCTCGCGGGAGGGCGGAGGGGTGGTACAGCTCGATAGCGTGGCGCGGATCGAGCGGGTGCCGAGCGCATCGAGGATCGATCGTCTCGACCGGCAGCGCGAGGTTCGCCTCCGGGCCTCGGTGGCGCCCGGGTTCGCGATGGCCGACCGGCTGGAGGCGCTACGTGCCGCGGTGGCGGCGATGAACCTGCCCGCCGCCTACACCACGCGCGTTTCCGGGCGAGGGCGGGAGCTCGAGCGGACGTTCGGCGAGTTCGTCTGGGCCTTTGCCCTGTCGATCGTCTTCATGTACATGATCCTCGCCTCCCAGTTCGAGAACCTGGTCCACCCCTGCACCATCCTGCTCTCCATCCCTCTCTGCATCCCCTTTGCGCTGCTGTCGATCTGGCTCACGGGGAACACCCTGAACCTCTACTCGGCGCTCGGGATCCTCGTCCTGTTCGGCGTGGTCAAGAAAAACGCCATCCTCCAGATCGACCACATGAACAACCTGCGGGCGGGAGGGATGGACCGGGCGTCGGCGATCCTCCAGGGGAACCGGGACCGGCTTCGGCCGATCCTCATGACGACGCTCACGTTCGTGGCCGGCATGCTCCCGCTGGCCGTCGGATCCGGGCCGGGCGCCGAGGAGCGACGTGTGATCGCCGTGGTCGTGATCGGCGGCCAGACGCTCTCGCTCCTGCTTACGCTGCTCGCGACGCCGGTCGTCTACTCGCTGCTGGACGACCTGGCCCTCGCGTTCCGGCGACGCAAGGGATTTGCCATCCGTTGATATTTTTGGGTGGAATGAATCGAGACAGGTCACTTCGAATCGAAGGGGTGGGGGGACCCCATGGAACCATCGAAAATCGTCGCCCGGTATCGCGACGGGAGAATCTTGAAGGGCACCACGCAGAACTTCTTCCCCAACAAGCCGGTTTTTCACGTCAAACGCCATGGAGGGACCGGTCCCGGAGACGTCATCGAGGTGAACCTCGAGGACCTGAAAGCGGCCTTCTTCGTCCGGGATTTCACGGGGAACGCGAAGCATGTCGAAAGAAAGCACTTGGCTCCCGGAGAACGGGCGCAGGGCCGGCTGATGGAGGTCACCTGCAAGGACGGCGAGGTGATCGTGGGGACAACGACCGGCTACGACCCGAAGCGTCCCGGCTTTTTCCTGTTCCCGGTCGACCCGTCGGCCAACAACGCGCGGGTCTTCGTGGTGACCAGCGCCATCGGAACCGCCCGGTTCCTCTGAAAAAAAAGGGAAGGTTGGCGCGCCTGGCACGACTCGAACGTGCGCTAACTACGCCATCTTGAGGGGGTGGTGGGGAAACAGTGAGCCTCACCCTTCACCCTTCACACCTCCCGGTCGGGCATCTGATAAGATACATAACCTTCCGAATCAGGTCGGTTGCCGCAGGAGGTGCGACATGGATTCTTCCCTGCTTGTGCCAACGGCGGACCAAACCTTGCGCGAGGCCCGCGAGATTTTCCTCCGATCCGGAGTGGTCCCGTCCGATATACTCCGTCCCGTGATTGCCCGGTCGTGGGAACGTTGTATGAAACTGGGGGGCGATCCCCGATCCGCTCAACGTCCCGGCAAGGTTTCCAGCGACGAACTCCAGGCCCGTCTTGAAAAATATGACTTCCTCCTGAAAGCTGCCACTACATTTATGGAGAGTCTCTATCATTTCGTGCGGGACTCGGGTTTTGTCGTGTTGCTGGCGGACGCCGATGCGTGCATCCTGAAAGTTATCGGCACGGAGAACGCCGATGAGCGGGCCGCCGTTTATCATACGCCGGGGGCCATCTGGAAAGAGGAATATGCCGGCAACACCGCGATCGGGACGGCTCTGATAGAAGGTACGCCCCTTCAAATCCACGCACTGGAACATTACTGCAAGTATCTCCACGCCTGGACCTGCTCCGCGGCTCCGATCCGGGACCCGGACGGCAGGATCATCGGCGCTCTCGACATGTCCGGGAGCAAGGAACTGGTCCATTGCCACACCCTCGGGATGGTCGTGGCGGCGGTTACCGCCATAGAAAACCAGATGGCGATGAACCGGGCCGCCCGGGAGTTGAAAACCGCGAACAAGTTTCAGACGGCAATCGTTGAATCCATATCCGACGGATTGCTTACCATAGACAACCGGGGCATCATCACCTACCTGAATGCGGCCGGCGCCCGCATGATCGGAATCAACCGCCGTGAAGTGATCGGCCGCCACATCCAGGATGTCGTGGACTATCGCGCCACCATTATGGATGTTCTTGCCGACGGAACGGGGTACGCGGATAAAGAGTTTTTCCATAAGAGCGGGAGAGGGGTTCTGCATTTCATCCAGACCGCGGTGCCTATACGGGATGAAAACGGAGAGATCGTGGGCGTGGTGGACGCCTTCCGTGAGGCGAAACGGGTGCGTCAGATGGTCAACCAAATGATGGGAGCCCAAGCCAATTTCACCTTCGATGACTTCGTTGGCCGGAACCCGAAAGTTGAGGATGTTTTACGCTTGGCCAAGGCCGCCGCGGCCAGTTCTTCCACAGTGCTGATCCAGGGGGAGAGCGGCACCGGCAAGGAGATCCTGGCCCAGGCGATCCACAACGGGAGCAGCAGAAGGGAAGGCCCGTTTGTCGCCGTCAACTGCGGAGCCATTCCCCGGGAACTGATTGAGAGCGATCTGTTCGGCCATGAAGAGGGGGCGTTCACGGGGGCCCGGCGTGGAGGACGGCCGGGAAAGTTCGAGTTGGCCAACGGAGGTACCATTTTCCTGGACGAGATCGGGGACATGCCGCCCGACATGCAGGTCAAGCTGCTGAGGGTGCTTCAGGAACGGAAGCTTGTGAGAGTGGGCGGATCGAATTATATCGACATCAACGTCCGGGTGCTTGCGGCGACCCACCGGGACCTGCAGCTCGAGGTGGAAGAGGGCAATTTTCGCCGGGACCTCTTTTACCGATTGAACGTTTTATGGATAGCGATGGTTCCCCTGCGGGAATGGCTGGACGACCTTCCGCTTCTGGTGAGTCACATCATCGACAAGCTCAATCGCAATCTGGGCAAGGCAACAAAAGGGGTGACACCGCCGGTAATGGAACGGTTCAGAGGGCATTCCTGGCCCGGCAACGTCCGCGAGCTGGAAAACGTTTTGGAGCGCGCCATGAATGTCAGCCATGACGATTTCATCGACGTG
>CAAGKR010202860.1_pt1 | contig 15307 bp, 15 predicted proteins | sample 2556971 | NCBI WGS metagenome assembly CAAGKR01 (sample SAMEA5207829, study PRJEB30636) | soil metagenome | biome: forest; feature: boreal; material: soil | place: USA | collected 2011-09 | depth 1 m | reverse complement strand
ATAGGATCCGCAATCCTACGTGATATCCGCTACACTACCAGGGCTTATCTCTTGAATTTTTTTCTATTTATTTAGATAAAAACAAGAATAAAAGCAACATTATATCAATTAATTCTTTTTCTATTTAAATTTGACCTTGATTAAATCAAACATACTGATTAAAAAATTTGAAATTACTAAACTAGGGGCAATATAAAATACAACTGAACGAATGTTAAGATTATACCAGCAAAACATCCAGCCAAAACTTGAGAAATTGTATGTTTTTTAAGTTTAACTCTACTCCACATCACTAATGGGATTAGAAGACCAAATAACAAGCCTGGAAAACCAAATAAGTAGGTTAAAGTTACTGTAGGCCCGGCCACCCCCATGGTATGGATACTGATCTTCCATGACAAATTAATGAACAAGATGATCAGTGTGTTGGTAGAGTATATTAACATTAATGTGGTTGTTAATGCAGGAGCACCCATTGAGAGCAAAACAAGAAATCCTATTAGATAAGAACAAACAGCGAAAAATAGTGGTAAAGTACGTTTAGTCCTATCAGTTATATCCATATCCGTATGCATCTTCCTTATAAGAATTAAAGATGTGATAATAGGGAGAAATGCACCAAATATCCAACATACCAAGGTTATTACTAATGAATTGTTAAAACCTAATAGAATATAATTTATAATTGCAAATGTTGGTATAGACACAATAGGGGGTTGTGTAATATTAGAAATTAACCTTGCAATCTTTTTTTCAGACTTAACTTCCTGTTGAGTATCCATAAGATTAACTTCCTCAATATATTTTAAACCATTATATCCTATAAAACTTTGAAAAACCATAATAAACAGATTATGGTGGTTAGAGCCCTATTGCCATACATATAACTTATATAGATACTTACCATGACATTTTACGGCTACACCAACATTTTTAGCTGTATTAATATCTCCATTAGAAATTATTTCAGACCCTTTGAGGTAGTTTATTTCTTCAAGACGATATTTCATGTTTCCAATGGTTCTTTCAAGAAAGGGGAATGTAATATTCCGTGCTGATTTTATTCCTGCCTTTTGATATCGGTTTTCTGAAAGTGTATTAGATACTTTTTGAAATAGGGTCTGATCATTATGTTCTTTGTATGTAGCCATGATTTCAGCAGTATCTTGTGCCTTTTGAAAATATTGTTTTTCTAAGAATGAATCAGTATAATCTATATTTGTATTGGCAACCGTTAAAATAAGGATTATGAGGGGAATTAACCCTAATGTCACATCTGTGCTGAAAAAAATTCCATTAACATCTTCTTTTATCAATAATACCACCTTATTTTTATTTTATGGTGTAGTGGAAGTTGTTGGATTCTTATCTATCATTAATGGTTTTCACAATTTTATCCTTCTTTTTTATGGCGTCGAGTGCTGCTTGTTGTACTTTTTCTTTCATAGATTCGAAATCTTCTGGTTCAATATCTCCAACTATTTTCTTTATCTTTGTGTAAGCTGCTTCTCTAAAGAGTGGTTTTAATTCTTCTTCTTCTCCAGTTTCTTTGATTAATTTAGATATGCCTGAATGGTCAACAAATCCAATTTCATCAATTTTAACACCTGCGTTTGATATGGCCTTTTTGACATGTACTGCAATATCTTCTGGAGCTATTATCATTAAAGAATCAACTGAAACTCCTAATGGATCTATATCTAACTTTTCTAACATATCAAGCACTTTAGGATTTACCATGGCTCGTATTTTGTCTTCATAGAAGGTCAAACCAAGACCGGTTGTCTTGGTTATTTCATGTGCATCTCCCCTTAATCCTCCATTGGTAACATCTGTCATGGCATGGATTTCAGGTAACAGTCCAGCTTGGAATATGGCCTCTGAGGCTTTTATAAAACTAATGTCCATAGTCTCCCATACAACATCAAACATACTATGATATATGGCAGTCGTTGTAATGGTACCTCCACCTGAACCTTCGGTAAGGAGTATTATATCGCCTGATTCTGCTCTTTTTCTTGCTGTAGGTGGATACTGTGATATTCCAACAGCGCCCACTGCACTAACTAAACGGTCTCCTAAAACCATGTCTCCGCCTACTCTTAATGTACTTCCAGCTACAAGTGGCACGTCAACTAGTTCAGATACTGCACAAACTCCTGCTGTAAAATCAAACAATTTCCCGACATCTCCATCATCTGCAAGGTGGAGATCACTTAGCATTGCTACAGGATCTGCTCCCATAACACATACATCTCTTAGTGTAGCTCTGGCAACATGAAATCCTCCTAAAAATGGATATTCACTAAGCCTCGAGTGAATACCGTCTATAGCTGTTGTTATATACACATCTTTTGAATCAATTTTAGCTTTAACCACACCTCCATCGTCTTGGGCTGATGGTGATATGTATGCACTACTTTTGGTGTTTGAAATAATTTCAGCAATTTTTCTGTGTACAAAGAAATCTCCTGCACCCCTAGATCCTACTCCTATATCTCCCATTGATACGTGTGATTCGGGATATTTTATTAGGTCCCTCATAAACTCATCATGGTATGAATCAATTTTAAGTGTATTTTTAACCTCTTCAATAACAGCTTCAGCCATTTGACTGGCCTGATTTTGATCAATATTTTTGTGTTCTAAAATTTTATCTGTTAAGGTTTTCTGGACTATATTTTCGTCCTCATCTTTGATGTTACGCCTTACGAATCCTTCTATATCCACTTACTACACCTTTTATGTGTTTATCTATTTGAATATATTAATACTTATCCATTAAAAATTAATAATATACTTATTTTCATTTACACTCATGATATAAAAATTTATCTAGGAATCAGTTTAACAAAGTTTTTAAGTATTTGAAGCCCTTTTTCACCGCTTTTTTCAGGATGGAATTGGGTCGCAAAGATATTTTCTCTACAAATTACAGCTGGTACATCAATACCATAATTTATTGTAGCTGCAATTATATTCTTATCATCAGGATTTACATAATACGAATGAACAAAATACATAAATTCATTATCTATACCATCTAAAATTGGGCATTTATTCCTTATTTCAAGTTGATTCCATCCCATTTGGGGTATTTTAAGTCCCTGCAATTTTAAAGAATCGGGGAAATGTAAAACTTCTCCATTAAAAATATCTAATCCTGGAATATCAGGAGTTTCGTCGCTGGAAGTAAAAAGAACTTGTAATCCAAGACAAATTCCTAAAAAAGGTTTATTTAAATCTACGTGATTAATTATAGAGTCTTTATATTTATTTAAATTCTCCATGGCAGTTCCAAAAGCACCTACCCCTGGTAGTACAAGCGCTTCAGCATCATTTATATCTTTTAATGAAGAAGAAACAATTGCGTCGGCGTTGATCTTTTTAAAACCATTTTTTATACTCTTAAGGTTTCCTGATCCATAATCTATAATGGTTATCATCTTTACCTGCCTAATACAATTGTATTATTTAATTTTATACAAAAAAAAATTAAATTTGTTTAACGGGTTTTGTAATAATCTTTAACCCTAATTGTATCGTTCAGATGGGGTGTTGAAATTTCATGTAGAACTGTATTTTCCATTGCAACTATTGAATGTACTTCTTTGGGTTCTATTCGAATGGTATCATTCTTTCCAAAATATTCTTTGCGTTCCTCAAATTCGATATAACCTGCGCCACTTACAATGTACATGGTTTCATCTTTATGATCATGGTAATGGAAAGAGGTTTGATATCCTTCTCTTAGAAATAGTTCTTTGGTCAGATATTTCTCGGTGTTAATAAGGATCTTTTCATATCCCCATGGTTTATCTTCTCTGTTTTCATATTCCTTTTTAATCGATTCAAGTTCTTTAGAAGTATCTATAGCCATCCAGAATAATCCATTTTCTTTGTAGAAACCTAGTTTGTTGTCTTTAGCCAACATTGGGAATACAGTTTTTTCAATATCTCCTATTTCAAAACTTCCAAAGTCTATTTCACCTTTTGAAAAGTAAACTCCGCCGTTAATATAATAATCTAATACTGGTTTCTCTTTGAATGAAACAAGCCTATCTCCACTTATCTCAACAATTCCGTAGGGTGAAACCATTTTGGTAACGAATATAGAAAGTGGGTAATCTGATTTCTGGCCCTGTTCGATCATTTTTTTAATGTTAAGGTCGGCTACAACGTCACCATTTCGAATAACACACTGTTCTCCTTCTTTAATATTATCCATGCCTAATTTAATAGCATTTAATGTTCCTAAAGGTTCATCTTCGACGATGTATTCAATTTCGACGCCTCTGTATTCGTCTCCGTATCTTTCGCGAATTTTTTCACTTAAAAATCCTGTTAAAAGAAGTACTTTGTCAACTCCAGCATTTTTAAAGTCAAAAAGTTGCTTGTCTAAAATAGTGTAATTATCTTTAATCTCTATGAGTGGTTTGGGAATTGTTTCAGTTAAAGGTCTTAACCTCTTCCCGAAGCCTCCACAGAGTATCATTCCAATGGTTTTTGTCATAATATCACCTTATAAATTTAAAAATGATTATTTTAATATGGGTATACTATTAAATCTATTATATATAAAAATTCTTTAAATATCTATGAGTGCTTTTAGGGCATCTCCAAAATCTGATGGTACAATCCGGTCTGTTCCAAGTGTTTTGGCATGGGCATCAAGTTCTGTTACAACATGGTTGTATCCTAATTTTTTAAGAGGTTCTACCAACCTGGGACCGTCTGTAACAGCTATTTTAATAGTTTCAATTTCTTCTATTGGTAGTGCATGTGGAACTCCTGCAACAACTACCATATCGAATTTTTGATTTTTCAAAATTTCAACTGCTATCTTTCCGGTTATTGGATATTCGTCAAGGCCGCCTGTTATATTATCAATAATGATTCCATTCTCTGATAGTTCATTTTTAATATTTATGGCATGTTGCTTGATTCGTGGAAGTCCAACCTTCTTGTCTAGGTTTGCTAAAATGGTGACCTTATTATTTGGATAGTAATTTTCAAATGGAATTTTCAATATGTCCGAGAATAGATATGATGTTTCTTTCTTAGCATTAAGTACTAAAGCTATTTTATCGCCTTTTTCCAATGCATCAAGGAAAAATTTGGCTATTTTTACTTTATTGTCACCATAAGAAGGTTTAATATATTTTCCTTGTGCCATTCCCCTGGTTTTTTCTATTTGAGTTGCTAGTAGGAGCATTTTGTTTTGGCGTTCCATTTCACTGGTGGGTATGATTCCTTCCTTCGAAGCTGCATTTAAAACTGCTATAGCTCCTTCTGTATTATCACCCTCCCCTAATCCGCCGTGGGATTCAACTATAATTACCTTTGCATTTATATTGGCACTTTTAACTGCTTCTTTCATGTCTTCACCTATGATCATACTCACACAGGTTCCAACAACTCCAACAAGTTTAGGTGAGAACATTTCTTCCACTTTTAATAATGTTTCTTCTAGTTTTTTTGAAGCACCAAAAATGAAATCATTTTCTGACATAGATGTGGTTACAACCCTAACACCATCATTCTCTAAAAGACGGCCAGTTCTGAAACAACAGCCATGCGGACCATGTAATATGATAACATCAGCATTCATATCGCGTAAAGTGTATAAAGACGCAGCTATTGGGCTTGGTCTTGGATGCAAAATTTATCACCTCTATAAATTATGTAAACTTTTATTAGCGTTTTTTGAATTGAGAATTATAGATTTAATTTTAATCTTAATAAGTTATGGTGCAAAATAATCGCATTAGTAATCTTAACATTTCTAAGAATTGTATTCCTAAAAATTAATGTGATATATTTGGATATTTTATTCATCTATAGAAAAAAAGCTAGCTCCACAAATACTATCCATTATTAAATTGGTTACTAAAAATACAGTTTAAGAATAACTGGGTATATCATATTAATTTATCTAATGAATCGGATCAAGTGTAATTATTGATAATACGCTAAAAAGGAGTTAAATGATAATAGAAAATTTAATACATGGAAAATTTATTGAAAGGCCCAATAGATTTATTGTGATATTCGAAATTGAAAATGGATCTACTGAAATTGCACATTTGAGGGATCCTGGAAGGCTTAAAGAACTTTTAATTCCTGCAGTTAAACTTTTAATAAGAAAAGCGCTTCCAAATCCTAAAAGAAAAACTAAATATGATGTGATAGCTGTTTTAAATCATAATATTTGGGTTTTAATTATAGTGGAGTACCAAAAGTTTTACACTACTTGTCCAATTAAACCAGGAAAAAGTGGGTTTAAACTGGTTAAATACAAGATATTAATTGGACGCATAGATTCAACAAGTTTAATAAATTACGTTCTTAACTATAATTCATTATTAATAGGAATATTAGCATTTAATAGCATCTTAAACTAAGACTCTAGTTTATATTTTGTTTAAATTTATCCAATATTGATAGATATATTTAATAAACTCATAATATTCCCTTAATTCAGTTAAATAAATATGTATTTTTCTCTTTAATAAATTTTACTAAAATTAATTCAATAAAAATTAGAAAGTATTAAAATTAATCAACAGAATAGATAATCACACTGTGTTCATAGGATCCTGCTTAATTAATTCATTTAAATCATGTCGATATAAATTTAAACGTTGAATAATTTATTGAAAGTTTAAAATATACTTTTTAGAATTTAATTCTTTGTAAACGCCTTCCAGAGGCGTTATTTTATTTTCTTTTTTTACACTTGATACACTGGAAATGCATGTCTCTCTCTTCAGAAAATAATTGATTATTACTAAATTTTATGGTTTGTAAAATAAATAATAATATAAAGATATTTTTTTGATAACAAAGAAGATAGGTGATTTTCCAATGAAATGTGATGTTTTGATTATTGGAGCGGGTCCAGCAGGTCTTTTTGCTGCAAATGAATTGGCAGGTAAGCTTAAAGTTATTGTAGTAGATAAAGGCAGGGCTTTAAATGAAAGGAAATGCGTAGCCCTTTTAAACAATAACTGTAAAAGATGTTTACCTTGTAACATTACAGGAGGATTAGGTGGTGCGGGGGGACTTTCGGATGGAAAACTCAATCTACGGCCAGATATAGGGGGAAATCTTGAAGAATTTGTTAGTAATAAAGAAGCATGGAGCATTATTAATAAAATCGATCAAGTATTCCTTAAACACGGAGCATCTGAAGAACTTTACGCTCCAAATGAAGATGAAATATCCCCTTTACTAAGGGAAGCAGCTGCTTCAGGAATAAAATTTATACCAATAGTACAAAGGCACATGGGCTCTGATAAAACCCCACCCATAATAAATTCTATAAAGAATGAATTGGAAGATAAAGGCGTAACGTTCATGTTGGAAACAGAAGTTTTAGATATAATTGCGGATACTAAGGTGAAAGGAGCTAAACTCAAAAATACTAAAGAAGGAAGTTTTATTGTTAATTGTGATTATCTATTAGCAGCTCCTGGAAGAATTGGCGCTAAATGGTTATCAGATCAAACTGATAAACTTAAAATTCCAGTGAAACATAATCCAGTTGATGTGGGTGTGAGGGTTGAACTTCCCCAAATAGTAATGGAAGAGGTAACTACCATTAACTGGGATCCTAAATTTCATATAATTACTAAGACCTATGATGATTTTGTTAGGACTTTTTGTGTATGTAATAAAGGATTTGTAGTTGAAGAAGTTTATGATGAGTTTATGGGTGTGAATGGCCATTCAATGAGGGATAAATTATCTGAAAATACCAATTTTGCATTTTTAGTAAGAGTGGAACTTACAGAACCAATTGAAAATACAACTGATTATGCATTTTCTATAGCAACAATAGCAAACACATTGGGTGGTGGTAAACCTCTTCTACAAAGGTTGGGTGATCTTAGAAAAGGTCGAAGATCAACATGGAGAAGACTTGAACGAAGTAACGTTGTGCCAACCTTCGACTGCGTAACACCCGGTGATATTGCAATGGCACTTCCTCATAGGATAGTGGTAGATATTATTGAGGGTCTTGAAGCTTTAGATAAGGTTTTACCCGGAGTTGCATCAGATTCCACACTACTTTATGCTCCTGAAATAAAATTATATGCCATGAGATTAGAGATGAATAAAAATATGAAAACCAGGATAGATGGTCTTTATGCTGCAGGAGATGGTGCTGGAGTATCACGCGGAATTGTTGGAGCAGCTGCAACTGGAATCATAGCTGCAAGGGATATTATAAAGCAATCTGATTTGTAAGTGACTATTGAATTAAAATTCACTTATCATAATATCATATAAAAACATTAAAATAATAAGTTGATATAATTTCTATGACTAGTTAAATGAACGATTCAAATATTTAAATAGACTGAATAAGGTTGATGTATCAGTGAATGGTTTCTATAAGGAAAAAGACGTAGTTATCTACAAAATCAATATAATTGTCTTTAATTTTTAGATTAAATTGAACGTATAAATCTATTATAAGTATATTTTAAGGATTTTAACTTATTGTTTGTTAATTTTAGTAGCTGAAAACTATGGGGGAAAAGATTGATTGATGCTTTTTTTCCAAAATAATGTTTATATCTGTTTAATTTAGAAGAAATAACAGCGCATATAGCTCAGTTAATGGTGGAGTATATAATATCTTTAAATGGGCCTTTAAATTAAAAAAAGAACTGTAAGCGACTGTTTTTTTTGATTTTAATTCAAAACCTTTATAAGTGATCATGAGGTTATCAGTTAGTATCCTAGAGTCCCATAATATGGGGTACTTTAGGTATCGGAGGCGAAATAGCTATGAAGAAAGAATTAATAGCGACATTTTGTGTACTTACCATATTGGCAAGTGCAGCACCAATATTTGCAGCGACACCTACAACTACAACAAATAAAACAGTTGTATTAACTCCAACGTAAATAACAAAATTAAATACAACACAGAAAGAATTAACCAATCTTATTGATAAAATTGACGCACTAAAAGCAAAATACAACAACAACACCAAAGACAAAATATTACTTGTTGCATTAAATCATGATCAAAAACAAGCTAATAAACTAAACACCGAAATAACCAACTACCTCAAAAATCCAACAGCATCAGCAAACAAACATATATACAAATTCAGTATACAAACCAAAGAATTACAGTGGGAAGTAGCAAATACAGCAGAATTACTTAAAAAAGTTAACACTAAAAAACCAATACACCCAGTATTACCTATACACCCAGTAACAACCAATAACACAACCGCTAGCAACGCAACTGTATAATCAATTCTAAAAATTGTTAATTTGTTTAGGGGTTCAAACCCTACATTTATTTTCAAATAGAGTATATTTTATTGACTACTAAAAAAACCTCTTAAATTCTTTGATAATATAACTAATAATAAATTAAATTATTATAGTATTATATCATTTTTTTTTATTTATTTTCATAGATTTTTATAATAGAAGAATTTTATTTATTTCAAACTTTCAAGCTTGGAAATCATAGCAGATAAATCCTCAACCATATTATCTTTCTGTTTTATTTCATAATCATCAACAAATTCAAATTGAATAAGATTTTTTTTATAATCTTTAAGGAGATTTAGTTTTTCAGAACATGATGGGTCTTCCCATGCTTCAATATTGATACATTCTGCGCATAATGAAAAAGATTTTAAAATTATCATGTTGAATGTAAATCCTTCAGAAGTCGCATAATTAACCATAATATCATCTCCTTGTAATTAGATCTGATGATGTGGACTTTTCATATAATCTTTTATTTTTCATATTTTATAATCTATTATGTACCGGTATTAATTTATTAGTGATTTTTTTTGTATATTAACCTAGTTTTTTTGCATATGGTTTACTGAGCAGTGATGTAACGTCTCAAAGCCCATTAAGTTATGATAACGAACTGGAGCTAATTTAAAAGTTATAAAAATTTTTACAATAAATATTAAGAGTTTGTTGGAACGTTATGATTGTGAATATTAAAAAATGCAGATTAAGATTGAACTTTAATTGGTAGAATAATACACAGATTTAATTGCAAGATATGAGGATTCGAATTATCATATGGTGCTTTGATTATATTATTTGATATTTTAAATTATTATATAGTTATGTTCAGTTATTTACAATATTTTTCAATATTAATATTATATTCAAATAAGAAACTTGAGTTAATGTTTAATAATTTTTGGAAATGCTGTACTTTTGATCGAAATATTTATATATAATAAAGGCTAAGCTTTATTATCGGAAGTCGGTTGCCTTCTTCCGTTTATAATAAAATATTAAAATTAAAAAAAATCAAAGAGAGGTTACAATGGTAAGAAAAATCGCGATTTATGGGAAAGGTGGAATAGGAAAGTCTACAACTCAGCAGAATACAGCTGCTGCAATGGCTTATTTTCATGATCAGAAGGTAATGATCCATGGATGTGATCCCAAAGCAGATAGTACACGACTTATCCTTCGTGGAAAAATGCAAACAACCATGATGGACACTCTCAGAGAAGAGGGTGAAGAAGCATGTACAGTAGAAAATGTAATGGAAACAGGATTTGAAGGAATAAAATGTGTGGAATCTGGAGGTCCAGAACCAGGTGTTGGATGTGCTGGTCGAGGTGTCATTACAGCCATTACATTAATGGAAATGCAAGGGGTCTATGAAGAGGATTTAGATTTCGTGTTCTTTGACGTTCTAGGTGATGTTGTTTGTGGTGGTTTTGCAATGCCCATAAGGGAGGGTAAAGCTGATGAAATCTATGTTGTGGCTTCCGGCGAAATGATGGCTCTTTACGCTGCTAATAACCTCTGTAAAGGTATGGTTAAATATGCTGAACAAAGTGGTGTAAGATTAGGAGGCATAATCTGTAACAGTAGGAATGTAGATGGAGAAGCTGAACTTCTGAAAGAATTTTGTGATAAATTAGGTACTCAGATGTTACACTTCGTTCCTAGAGACAACATTGTCCAAAAAGCCGAATTCAACAAGAAATCTGTAATTGAATTTGATGAAAAATGCAACCAAGCAAACGAGTACAATGAACTTGCAAGCAAAATAATCAACAACGAAAACTTTGTAATACCTAAACCAATGACAATGGAAGAACTTGAAGAAATGGTACTGAAATATGGTTTAACCGATTAGGGATGTGGGGACTATGAAAATGGTAAGAGCAATTATAAGACCAGAAAAAGTGGAAAATGTGGTTGATAGCCTGGATGAAGCGGGATTTGCTGCCCTCACCAAGATGGATGTTATAGGAAGAGGTAAACAAAAGGGTATTCAGCTTGAAAATATTTACTACGATGAAATACCGAAAACCATGTTGATAGTTGTGGCAGAAGATGAACAAACCACGAAAATAGTAGAAATAATCACAGAATCATCGTTCACCGGAAACTTCGGTGATGGTAAGATTTTTATAAGTCCAGTAGACGATGCGTATACTGTTAGAACTAGGACTAACGGCCTTTAAGGCATTATTGAAGGGGTTTTAAATGAAAGAAGTAATGGCCATATTAAGACCAAAAATGATAACAAAGACTAAAGAAGGTCTAGATTTTCTTGGATTCCCTGCAATGAATGCAGTAAGAGTAATGGGGAGAGGTAAGCAAAAAGCGATCCTGAATGAGATCAAACTGGAAATAAATGAAACTAACCTAACTGAAGCAGATGGGGCAATGAGATACATCCCAAAAAGAATTCTATCGTTGGTTGTCCCAGATGAAGATGTATCTCTTGTTGTTGAAGTCATAATGAAAATAAACCATACCGGCCAAATTGGGGATGGTAAGATCTTTGTTTCACCAATAGATGATGCATTAAGGGTAAGAACAATGGAAACTGGAGATAATGCAATTTCATAAGCAATTTAAGCTAAAAATAATTTAAAATAATTAATTTGATGTTGGATGAATTCGAATCCAAGGGGTATGAAATATAATGATTTCAAAAAATACGAACCTAGTATTAGCCAAAACTAATGAAATTTAATATCTACTTAAAAGGAGGAAATATAATGCCGTATCATGAATTTAAATGCAGTGAATGCATTCCTGAGAGAAAAAAACATGCAGTTGTAAAAGGGGAGGGAGAAGATTTAACATCATGTCTTCCTCTAGGTTATCTTAATACAATTCCTGGAACAATTTCCGAAAGGGGATGTGCGTTCTGCGGGGCAAAGCATGTGATCGGTACTCCACTGAAAGATGTTATCCACTTGTGCCACGGACCGGTAGGATGTACTTACGACACGTGGCAAACAAAAAGGTATATTAGTGATAACGACAATTTCCAGTTCAAATATACATTTGCAACCGACATGAAAGAAAAAGACATCGTTTTTGGTGCTGAAAAACTTTTAAAGAAAAATATAATAGATGCATTTAAAGCATTTCCTGAAATTAAACGAATGTCAGTTTATCAAACATGTGCTTCGGCATTGATCGGGGATGATATCGATGCAATTGCGAAGGAAGTGATGGGTGAGATGCCTGATGTTGATATTTTCGTCTGTAATTCACCAGGATTTGCAGGTCCGAGCCAGTCAGGCGGACACCATTTAATCAATATTGCATGGGTGAACCAAAAAGTTGGTACATTTGAACCAAAGATTACAAGTGATTACGTCATGAATTATGTTGGAGAGTATAACATCCAGGGTGACCAGGAAGTGATGGTAGATTACTTCAAAAGGATGGGTATTCAAGTGCTTTCTACATTTACAGGAAATGGGTCCTATGATGAACTTAGGGGTATGCACAAGGCACAACTCAACGTGCTTGAATGTGCACGCTCAGCAGAATACATCTGTAACGAGCTTAGGGTAAGATATGGGACCCCTCGTATGGATATCGATGGATTTGGTTTCAAACCGCTTTCAGAATCGCTCTTAAAGGTTGGATTATTCTTTGGCCTTGAAAAAGAAGCCCAAGCAATTATTGATGAGGAAATTGCTAGATGGAAACCCGAATTTGACTGGTATGCGAGGCGTTTGAAGGGAGTCAAAGTCTGTTTATGGCCTGGTGGATCCAAGCTCTGGCACTGGGCTCACGTGATACACGATGAAATGGGTGTTGATGTTGTTTCATTATATACAAAATTTGGCCATCAGGGAGACATGGAAAAGGGTATAGCACGTTGTGCAGACGGTGCACTGGCTATTGATGATCCTAACGAGCTTGAAGGTATAGAAGCCATGAAAGAATTAAAACCTGACATAATATTAACAGGTGTCCGCCCAGGCGAAGTTGCCAAAAAAATGAGGGTTCAATATCTTAATGCACATGCTTATCATAACGGACCATACAAAGGATTTGAAGGATGGGTAAGGTTTGCACGTGATATTTACAACGCTGTTTACTCACCGATTCATCAGTTATCTGGATTGGACATTAGTAAAGATGAAATAGACACAGATAACAGATTCATGACACGACAAATGATTTCCGATGTCAAAATTGATAAGGAAGAGGCAGCAATAAGTGATGAAAGAGAGTACACTGGAGATTATGATTGTGTTACGAAACTGCGTGGGAAAAAATACCCGAAACTGGAAAAGGGAGACATAAGTGTTGGTTAAGGGGGAGAATAGATGGAAGACATGATGAAAGATCAGGTAGATCAACTGGTTGACTATATTATGAAATGGTGTCTATGGCAGTTTAACTCCCGCGCATGGGATAGAAAGGATCAAAACGAAGGAATTCTTACAAAAACAATGCAAATTCTATGCGAGGAGCCAACTGAACACGATACTCCTGCTGACAGATGCTATTGGGTTGAAGCCGTATTATTAGCAAGAGATTTCAAAAGCACCTATCCATGGATTTCAACAATGGATAATAATGAGATTAAATTGCTTATGAATGGTCTAAAAGAAAGGATAGATTATTTGACAATATCTGGATCGCTCAATAAGGAGCTTACCAACCCAACCTATTAAAGAGGTGAAATTATGTCTTGTGAATTAAACAAAAAAGAGCGATCAGGGGTTATAAACCCCATATTCACCTGCCAGCCTGCAGGTGCCCAATATGCCAGTATAGGCATTGAAGATTGTATTGGTATTGTTCATGGTGGACAGGGCTGCGTAATGTTTGTACGCCTGTTATTTGCTCAACATTTTAAGGATAATTTTCTTCTTGCATCTTCATCTTTGCATGAAGACGCAGCTGTACTTGGTGGAGTGCATCGTGTAGAAAAGGCGGTTGATGTACTTTTGATGAGATATCCTGATGTTAAAGTTGTTCCAATCATCTCAACATGTTCAACAGAAATCATTGGTGACGATATTGACGGGGTTGTGAGGAAACTCAATAATGGTCTGTTGAAAGAAAAATATGCAGATCGTGAGATACATCTAATTCCAATACACACACCAAGTTTCAAGGGAAGTATGATAGAGGGTTATGATGTTGCTGTTAGAGATTTTGTAAAAGCATTTGCTAAAAAAGAAGAACCAAACGGGAAAATTAATCTTATTACAGGTTGGGTGAATCCTGGTGACGTGACAGCTCTTAAACATCTTTTATCAGAGATGGATGTGGATGCAACCGTCCTATTTGAAATTGAAAGTTTTGTTTCTCCACTGATGCCTGATGGGGAAGCAGTTTCACATGGGAGTACAACAATCGAAGATATGAAGAGTACAGCAAATGCCATTGGCACAATAGCACTTAACAGGTATGAAGGTGGTCAAGCAGCCAACTATCTTGAAAAAGAGTTTGAAGTTCCTGCTGTCATTGGACCAACCCCGATAGGTATTCGAAATACCGATGCATTTTTAGCTAATATAAAAAAAATGACTGGTAAATCCATTCCTCAATCCCTTGTACGTGAGCGTGGTATAGCAATCGATACAATGACAGATCTTATCCACATGTTTTTTGCAGATAAGAAAGTTGCGATATATGGAAATCCAGATCTTGTAATAGGCCTCGCAGAATTTTGCCTGGATCTGGAAATGAAACCTGTATTACTTCTGCTTGGTGATGACAATAAAAAATATTCGAAAGATCCTCGTATTATCGAGCTTCAAGAAAAAGTTGAATATGACATGGAAATTGTCCAAAATGCAGATCTTTGGGATTTGGAAAGTAGAATTAAAAATAAGGAAATTGATCTTGATCTGATTATGGGACATTCAAAAGGTCGTTTTACTTCAATTGATCATGACATTCCAATGTTCAGGATAGGTTTTCCTGTATACGATAGGGCAGGTTATTACAGACATCCTATTTTAGGATATGCCGGAGCTATATGGCTCGTTGAGGAGATGGCAAATGTATTGTT
>CAAGKR010052362.1_pt1 | contig 15319 bp, 13 predicted proteins | sample 2556971 | NCBI WGS metagenome assembly CAAGKR01 (sample SAMEA5207829, study PRJEB30636) | soil metagenome | biome: forest; feature: boreal; material: soil | place: USA | collected 2011-09 | depth 1 m | reverse complement strand
CCGTGACGCAGGAGGTGCGTGATTCTTGTCAGATGTGTCGAAAACGCGAAGGTCTCGACGCGCTCACGCCGGCCGATCGCGTGCGCGAAGACGAGCAGGTGACGTGAGTACCGGTCCATCGACCCGCTGACGTCGCAGAGAATGACGATCGGGCGACGCTTCTTCCGGGAGCTGGCGCGCGCGAGCCGCGGTGCGTCGCCACCCTGGCGAGCTGCGGACCGCATCGTCCGGCGCAGCTCAACGGTCCCGCGCCGGTCGGCACGCAGCCGGCGAGTGCGCCGCTCCGCGACCCGCCACGGCGCCTGGCGCAGCAGGCGGCGCACCGACGCGAGCTCCTCGAAGCTCATGTCGCGGAAGTCCCGCTGGCGGAGCAATTCCTCGGCGCTGTAGCCCTGGCTCGACGCGGGCGGTCCCTCGACCTCACGCGCGACGCCGGGCGCCGACATGCCGAGCGCGTTCATCCACGCTCTGGCCTGCTTTGGATCGAGCGCCAGCGGACGGCTGCGCCCCGGGACCGAGCCGGACTTGCCCTCGCCGCCCGGTCGCGAGAAGAAGAGGTCGAACGCCGCGTCGAACACCGATCCCTCCTCACGACGCGTCACGAACACCGCGCGAAGCGCGAACCGCACCTCGTCCGGTCGCGCCAGGTCGATGGCAAGCAGAGCCTGGCAGGCGTCCTGCACCCGGTCCGGACCCGTGGTGAGTCCCGCGTCGCGCAGGAGTCGCGCGAAGAGGGTGACGCTCTCAACGGGATCGGGCGCGTTCCCGATCACCGCCCCGCGTGCTCCGCGATCGCCTCCTCGCTGCGCTCCAGATCCTCCTGGTGCTTGATTGCCGCTCCCATCGTCTCGCGGAGCGCCGCGGGCGTTGCCTCCGTGTGACCGAGCGCCGCGAGCGCCCGCGCCCAGTCGACGGTTTCTGCCACTCCTGGCACTTTGTAGAGGTCGAGGCCGCGCAGCTTCTGGGTCACCTCGACAACCTGGCGGCCGAGACGTTCGGACACCTCGGGCGCGCGGACGCGGACGATCGCGACCTCGCGCTCGAGGTCCGGGTAGTCGATCCAGTGGTACAGGCAGCGCCGCTTGAGCGCGTCGTGAACCTCGCGCGTTCTGTTCCCGGTGAGCACCACCAGCGGCGGGCGTTTCGCGCGGATGGTCCCCAGCTCCGGGATGCTGATCGCGAAGTCGGCGAGGATCTCGAGCAGGAACGCCTCGAACTCCTCGTCCGAGCGGTCGATCTCGTCGATGAGCAGGACCGGTGGCACCGCATCCTGGTTGTCGATCGCGTCGAGCAGGGGGCGTCGCAGCAGGAAGTCCGGCCCGAACACATCCTGTTCGGCGCGAACGCGGTCGGCGCCTTCCCCGAGGAGCCGGATGTGCAGCAGTTGGCGCGCGTAGTTCCACTCGTAGGCGGCGTGGGCGAGGTCGATGCCCTCGTAGCACTGCAGTCGGATCAGCCGAGCGCCAAGCCCCGCCGCGAGCGCGCGAGCCGCCTCGGTCTTGCCGACGCCCGCCTCACCCTCGAGGAAAAGCGGCTTGTTGATCCGCATCGCGACGAGGATTGCTGTGGCAAGCCGTCGGTCGCACAGGTAGTCATGCGCGCCGAGCAGGTCGACGACCGCGTCGACGGAGGCCGGCTGCGCGGCATCGAACGGTGCGCCCACACCCTCAGGGTGACGGGTTCGGCGTCAGACGGTCAAGCGACAGGGGCTCTGCGGCGGGGCCGGCGTGGGGTCAGACGGAGTAGACGTCGATCTCCGTCGCCTTGACCACCGCGAAGACCTCACCGCCGTCGGCGAGACGCAGGTCGGTGGCCGCCGCCGGCGTCACCTCCGCAACGAGCGGGATTGCGCCGTTCAGGCGGATCCGCCACCGATCGCCCTCGGGGTCGACGCCGCCGACCGAGCACGGCAGCACGTTGCGGGGGCTCCCCTCCGGTGCGTGGCGGTAGAGGGCGACCGCACGCGGACGGATCGTCGCCAGCGCCGGGCCGCTGACGTCGCTGGCGACGGTGAGCGTCGATCCGTCGCCGAGCGTGAGCACGCCGGCGGACACGGCCCCCCGGAGCAGGGTCACCCCGGCCATACGGGCGATCCACGCTGAACGCGGCCGCGCGGTCACCTCACCAAATGGGCCGTCCTGGGTCACCCGCCCCTCCTCGAGGACGATGACGCGATCCGCGAGCGACGCGGCCTCGAGGGGATCGTGGGTCACGATCAGCCGCACCCCGGCGAACGACGAGAGATGCTCGCGCAGCGCCCGGCGCAGATCGAGGCGACCGGATGCGTCGACCGCGGCGAGGGGTTCGTCGAGCAACAAGACCTGTGGTTCGGTGACCAGCACGCGCGCAAGCGCGGCGCGCTGCGACTGCCCGCCGCTCAGGGCCGACGGCCGGCTGGATGCGTACGAGGCAAGGTCGACCCGCTCCAGCCACTCGGCCGCCCGGGTGTTGGCGACGCGTCGATCGACCCCGCGGGAGCGCAGGCCGAAGGACACGTTGTCGAGCACGCTCAGATGCGGGAACAGACCGTGGTCCTGGAACACGAAACCGACGCGTCGTGCCTCAGGGGGAATGTGCGCACCTGTCGTCGTGTCGTCGAAGACGACACCCCCCACCTCCACGCGGCCCTCCTCGATGGGGACGAGCCCGGCGATCACTCGGAGCAGCGTCGTTTTGCCGGCGCCGTTGGGTCCCAGCACGGCGACGGTCACATTGGTGTCGACAGTCACGTCGCAGTCGAGGTGGAGCGTCCCGAGACGGGTGCTGACCTTCGCCCGCAGGGTCATCGCAGCGCACCGAGCCAGCGGTCACGGAGAACCACGAGCACAAGGACGGAGATCGTCAGCAGTACTAGCGACAGCGTGATGGCCGTTCCCACGTTGCCCGACCCCTCAAAGGAGCTGTATGCGGCGATCGGGAGCGTCTCGGTCGTCCCCGGGTAACTCCCCGCGAACGTGATCGTGGCACCGAACTCGCCGAGCGCCCGCGCCCAGCAGAGCGCGGCTCCCGCAGCGATCGACGGCGCCGCCAGCGGAATCGTCACGCGCCAGAATCGCCGCCACGGCCTCGCGCCGAGCGTTGCCGCGACCTCCTCGAAGTGGTCGTCGCGCTGACGGAGCCCGGCCTCCAACGTGATGACCAGGAAGGGAAACCCGACGAACGCCTCTGCGATCGCGGCGCCGGCCGTGCTGAACGGCAGCACGATTCCGAAGTGCTGGAGGACGGTGCCGATCGGCGTGGTCGTGCCGAAGGCGGTCTGGAGGGCGATGCCGCCGACCACCGGCGGGAGCACAAGCGGCAGGGTCACCAGTCCGCGGATGACGCGTCGCCCGGGGAGCGACGAGCGCGCGAGGAGGTACGCCAGCGGCACGCCGATGACCAGCGAGATCGCCACGGCGATGATCGAGCACTCCAGCGAGAGCCGGAGCGCCGTGAGCACCTCGGTTGACACCAGCTGCGCCGGCAGCGTGCTCCAGTCGACGTGGGCGAGCAGCCCGATCAGCGGGACCGCGATGAAGAGGACCGCGATCGCCGCCGGGATGACGAGACCGATGAGCGGGCGTCGCGTGACGCCCCCGGTCACGACGTCGGCGGCGGGAGGAAGCCGTCGGAGCGCAGCTCCGCCTGGATGTCACCGGAGACTGCTGAGGTCACGAACGCCTCGGCTGCCTTGAGGTTCGTGCTCGCCGAGAGTGCAGCGATCTCATAGGTCCCGATCTTGTTCTGCGCGTCGGGAATCGGGACGCCGGTCACCTTGCTCCCCGCTCCGATGACGTCGGTGACGAAGACGAGCGCAGCGTTGGCGTCACCGGACTCGAGCTGCTCGAGCACCGACGCATCGCTGAGCTGGAGCGAGACAGGCGTGAACTTGACGTTGTCGCTGGCCTCGATGTCGGTGACGTACTCACCGACCGGGACGCTTGGATCGCCGATCACGAGCTTGACGCCCGGGTTGTTCAGATCGGCGAGGGTCTTGATGCCGAGCGGGTTCCCGGGTGCGACCGCGATCTCGAGCTTGTTCTGGCAGAACTTGACAGGTGTCTCGACGAGGTTCTTCGCCGTGAGTTGAGCCATCGTGTCGGTGTTTGCCGTCGCGATCACGTCGGCGGGAGCCCCGCTGAGAAGTTGACTGACGAGTGACTGTGAGCCGGCAAAGGAATACGTCGCCTTGAAGCCCGGGTGGTCGACTTCGAGTCCCTTCTCGGCGGTGTTGAATGCGTTGGTCAGCGACGACGCTGCGAACACGGTGAGGGATCCGCTCAACGGGTCAGGAGTCGCGCTTGGCGCCGGCGAGCTCGAGCTGCCGCATGCCGCGAGCACCAGTGCAGCGGTGGCCCCGACCACCATCATCCGTGGACCTGTCCGCATCATCACTTGCTCCTCGTTGTCTCTGTTGAAGGCGGTGGCAATTCGATGACCACGTTTGTCGCTTTCACCGAGGCGACTGCGAGCATCCCCGGGACCAGGCCTAGCTCTTCGACGGCCTCACGGCTGATGAGCGAGCTGATCCGAAACGGCCCTGCCTGCAGCTTCACGTGTGCCATGACGCCGTCCTTGACCACATCGGTGACGAGCCCGACGAAGTGGTTTCGCGCCGACTCCGTCACCGGAATCGTCGGGTGGTGGCTCGCCATCTCCACGGCGAACTCGGCGAGCGCAACGCCGTCGATGAGGCGATGCCCCCCGCCGGTACGAACCGTCTTGATACGCCCCGCGTCAGCCCAGCGGCGCACGGTGTCGACGCTGACGCCGAGGAGTTCCGCTGCCTGACCCATCTTGTATGTGGACATTCGCGCGACCTTAGCGCATGCGCGGCCTTCTTCTCAAGCTTGGCTCGCGATTGCGCGCTTTGCGCACTCCGATTTGACGCAGATCACTGACGACGAGCCGCTGTATGCTCCGCGCGTGATCGCCAAGCGCCAGGCGAGGGTCGCGGCGTTGGGCTGCGTGCTCCTCGCATTTGTCGGGCTCTGGATCGGGCACACGCTCGAGTACCTGCGCGTCTGGGGTACCGCGGGGCTCGTCGACTCGATGACCAACCCGGTCCACGCGTACATGCTCCCCCTCGCCGCCGTGCTCGCTGTTCTCGGCGCGCTGTTCGGCCTTCGCCTGTATCGAGCGTGGCAGGCGCTCAACGATCGGCTCGATGCTGCGGCGGCGGGGATGCGGCGGATCTGGCGCGGACATCCGAGCAAGACCCTGGCGGCGAGGCCCCAGCGGACGTCACCGGCCGCGAGACTCGCCGCGATCTGGTTGCCGCTCGCTGCAGCGCAGATCGCGCTGTACCTCATTCAGGAAAACGTCGAGGCGATCGCGAGGGCCCAGCCGCCCCCCGGGTTTGGCGCGATCACCGGGATCCACTGGGCGGCCCCGTTCGTGCATCTCTACGTGTCGCTGCTCCTCGCATGCGGAGTCCGCATTTGCCAGATTTTGCTGCACCGCCGGGCGATCGTCGTGGAACGGGTCGAGGCGATGCTCCGCGTCGCATCTCGGCGGGTCCGTCACGCGCTCCCTCAGGTCCTCACCCCGGCAGACCGCCGTGCACCGGCGCCGCTCGACGGTCTCGGCCGGCATCTCTGGAGGCGACCACCGCCCCTGCTCCTCGACGTCTGACCGGCCGGCCGTGAGCTTCGGCTCACCTTCGATCCGCTCACAACTCGAGGAGATATCAGGTGTCCAGAACCCACCTTCGCGTGTCCGCGGTTGCCGTGGGCATGGTGTTCGCGCTGGCGACGACGATGGTTGCCGCGTCAGCGCATTTCGTCTTCACCGCGGGCCGATACCGGATCGCCGTGGGGTGGCAGAACGAGCCGTCCTTCGGCACCGACACGTATGTCGGCGAACAGAACGCGATCCAGGTGTTCATCGACGTCGCGTCCGCGAACGATCCGAGGGGCACCCCCGTGAGCACGCTCAACGCAGACTGCACGCATCCGGACTTCCAGGTGACAGTCACAGTCGGGACCACGACGAGCAGTCCGTTCTGCCCGGCCCCGGCGTACGACGGTGACACCGGAAACGGCAGGCTCGACGAGTACGACTATCCGCTCATCCCAACCGTCGTCGGCACCTACACGTTCCACATTTTCGGCGCGATCAACGGGACCGCTATTGATCAGACCATCGAGTCCGGGCCCACGACGTTCGACTCGGTTGCCGACTCGAGTGCCGTCGAGTTTCCTGTCGCGGTGCCGGCAGTCGCGACCATTTCGACAAAGGTCGACGCCGTGAACCAGCGCGCGGCGAGTGCGCTGGCCAGTGCGCAGTCGGCGTCCACCGCAGCCGTCGATGCGAACAGCAGCGCTTCGGGCGCCACGACGCTTGCGATTGTCGCGTTGATCGTCGCCGTGATGCTGAGCGCGATCAACCTGGCGATCGGGTTGCGCCGCCGGAGCACCTAGCGATGAATCTGCGACGGTCGCTGATCGTCGCTGCGGCGCTCGCACTGGGTGCAGCAGTGGGGCTGCCCCTGACCGTGGGCGCGCACGCCCTGCCGCAGAGTGCGACACCGGCCGAGGGGTCGGAGGTGCAGACGGCACCGAGGATTGTGGAGATCACCTTTGGTGAGGACCCCGATCCGAAGCTCTCGACCATCACCGTGGTGAACAGCTCGGGTGTGAGCGTCGATGCCGGTCCGACCCTCGCCGTGCCGGGACATCCGCTCGAGCTCGAGGTGCCGCTCATGGCGATCGGCAGCGGCGTGTACACGGTGACGTGGAAGACGGTGTCCGAGACCGATGGACACCTTGCGACTGGCGCATATGCCTTCGGCGTCGGCGTGTCCGCAGCGAGTGCCAACGCACATGCATCCAAGGCTGTGGTATCGCCGCCGCCATCGCCCCTTGCCGTGGTGGCGCGGTGGTTGTTCTTCATCGGGCTGATGTCGATTGTCGGCATGGTGTCGACGTGCCTCATCGCGCTGCGCGAGGTTCCGAGATTCACCGCACGCGCGCTCGGCGTCGCGTGGCTCGTGACCGCGCTCGGTGTCGCCGGCATCGTCGAGTCCGAGCGCGAGGCAGCAGGCGTGAGTCTCGCTGCGCTCTTCTCGACGTCACTCGGCACGACCTCGGCGGAGCGGATCACCGCGCTCCTGGTGACAGGTCTCGGAGCGGCAGTCGCGCTGGTCCGCCGGCGTGAAGCGGCGCGAGCCGGTGTCGCCGTCGCCGGGCTGGGCGCCGCGGCATCGATGTGGATCGACGTGGCGGCGAGTCATGCCGGCGCGCAGCCACCGGTCGCGGTGAATCTCGTCATCCAGTGGGCTCACGTCGTTGCGAGCGGTGTGTGGATCGGCGGGCTGCTCGTGCTGCTGATCGCGGTGCGGGGTCAGCCGTCGGACGTCAAGGGTCGCGCTGTCCGCCGATTCTCGACGACAGCCGGGATCGCGATCGTGGTGGTCGCCCTGACCGGGACCTTCCGCGCGGTCATCGAGATCGGCTCGGTCGGTCAGCTGTTCGGCACAGCCTTCGGCATCCTCGTGCTGGTCAAGGTCGCACTGTTCGTGGTCCTCGCGATCCTGGGCGCTGTCAATCGCTTCGGCAATGTTCCGAAATCGGCGACGTCATTGCGCGGGCTGCGCAGAGTGGGGTCGACCGAAGTTGTCATCGGTGCAGCAGTCATTCTCGTCGCGGCTGCGCTGGTGAATGTCGCGCCGCCCGTGGCATCAACCGCGGTAGCATCGACCCAGCAGACGAGTCAGCTGGTGGTCACCGGCAGCGACTTCGCGACCACCGTGAAGGTTCGTCTGACGGTGTCTCCGGGGACGGCCGGATTCAACAACTTCACCCTGCGCGTCAGCGACTACGACACCGGCGCGACGGTGCATGCGAACTCGGTGCAACTCGAGTTCACGCAGCCGCTTCGCCCTCAGCTCGGTGAGTCGACCCTGACACTGACGCGTCAATCCAACGGGACCTTTGCAGCGCGCGGCGGCAACCTTTCGATCGGCGGTATCTGGGAGGTCGCAGCGATCATCGAGAATGCGACGAACTCCACCGAGGTGCATCTGCAGCTCACGACCATCACGCCGGCGCCGATCGTGACCGTCACGCGATTCAGCGGGTTGCCGACGCTGTACTCCATCCAGCTGCAGGGTGGTGCGCTGGCGCAGGTGTATCTCGATCCGGACAAGGCGGGCGCTGGTGAGTTTCACGTGACCTTCTTCACGAACGCCAACGAGACCAGCGAGATCCAGATCGCGTCCACGACGATCGGCATGACCGTGCCTGGCCGTACGCCGACGATCCTGGTGAGCCGCAGACTGGATCCCATCGGTCACTTCGTCGCCGACGTGACGATCCCTACGGGTGCGACGCGGTACGACATCCTCGCCACAACGCAGTCCGGTCAGGTGATCTCCACGTACGTCGTCATCACGCCGGGTTCATGAGGTGGGCGATCAGTGATCGCGCACGCACTCAGCGTACGGCTGAGGTGATCAACTCCGTGATCAGGGCCGGATTCTCGAGATACGGCATGTGCGCCATCCCGTTGAGCACATGGTGCGTCGAGTTCGGCAGCCAGTCGGACAGTTGCTTCGACCGTGACACCATAAACGCGAGGTCGAGGTCGCCACACGCGACGGTCACCGGCACCCGGATCTCCTCGAGCCTTGACCATGCGGCGAGACCGCTCTTCCCGGACTCCTCGGGGATCTCATTCTTGAGCGCCACCGCATTCATCTCGATCGCAAGCTGGCGCGCCGCACCGGAGACGCGACCTTCCGGGGCGCTCGGCCCGTCGAGCCACAGCCACATCTCGATGCGGTTGATCTCGTCGATGTCGCCCGACGTCTGGGCAGCCTCCCAGAGTTGGACCAGCCGACCCGTGTGCTCGTCGAATTCCATCGGCTCCGGCGCGCCGCTCACCGACGGCGCCAGGAGGACGAGCCCCGCGACCCGCTCCGGATCGGAGAGCGCCGCGTCGATCGCCAACTCCCCGCCCATCGAGCTCCCAACGAGCCACGCCGGCCCGTTCGCCACCTGGTCGAGCACCGAACGCAGATCGTCGAGGTGGGTGAACCCGTACGTCACCGTTGTGGTCTCCCCGTAGCCCCGCATGTCGTAGGCGATGACGTTGTGCTGCGGCTGGAGGGCCGCCGCCACTCCGTACCAGCTCCTTCGATCTGCGATGCCGGCATGCAGGAGGACGATGGGCGGCCCGTTGCCAGGCCAGCGCTCGGCGGCGAGGATCGCCGTTCCGCGCTCCACGTTGAACTTTTCGGATGCCACCTGCCCATTCTGACTGCCCGTTGCGGCGTAGCGTGAAACAAACGTGCGCATACTGGGGATCGACGTCGCGAGCCACGCCGCCCGAACGGCGATGTGCTCCATCCGCTGGGAGGATGGATCAGCCCGGATCGAGCCGCGGCCTGCGCCCGAAGTACGCGTCATCGAGCATCTGCCGCACCGAAGCCTCGTCGGGGACGAGCGGATCGTTGTGCGTTGCCGCGATGATCCGCCTCGCCGCCTCGTCGAGACCGTCCTCGGGCATGTTGAGCTCGGCCAAGCCGATCGGCAGTCGTAGCCGCTGCAGCAATGTGAAGACGGCATTTGGTATGTCGTCGCTGTCGAAGATACGCGAGGCCTCACGCATCGCCTGCGGCGCCCGGGGAGCGACCAGCGCAGTGGAGCGCGCCAGCAGGATCGCGTGGGTCTCGGCGTGAGGGAGATTCCATCCGCCGCCGAGCACATGGGTGCTTCGATGATGAATCCCCATGCCCGCCTGGGCCATCGCCACGCCGGCGAGACACGCGCCGATCAGGTTTTCGGCATGCGCGTCAACGTCATCGGGGTCGTCGACGACCCGCTGGAGACCGCTGACGAGCCTGCGCCCGCCCTCGACGGCGAGCGCGGTGGTCATCGGGTTTGCTCCCGAGGACCACAGTGCCTCGAGGCAGTGCGCGAGCGCGTTCATCCCCGATGCGGCCGCGAGGCGCGCCGGCATCCCGATGCAGAGCTCGGGGTCATACAGCACCGAGCGCGGCAGCACCCGCAGGTCGAATGCCGTGTGAGTGCGACCGTCGGTGATCCGACCCCATACCGCCGTCATCTCCGAGCCCGAGTACGTGGTCGGTATCGCGATCAGCGGCAGATCGCACGTGAACGCGAGCACCTTGCCGAGTCCGGTCGCGGAGCCGCCTCCGATGCTCACGAGCACGTCCGCGCCGACCGCTCGTGTGGTGGCCTCCGCCGCATCGATGACGTCCGCGGGGACGTGCGGTGTCGAACCTCCGACGGTTCCGGCCAGCATGTCACCCAGAGAGTCACGCGCACGAGTGAACGCATCGCGCGTCGACGTTCCGCCGCCGACCAGGAGGACGCGCTGCTTCTCGAGGCGAGCGACCTCGTCCCTCACTCGTTGCACGGCGCCTCGGCCGAACACGACCCTCGATGGCAGCGCCGACCAGGTGAACGGCTGCACCGCCGCGTTGTTCACGGAAGCTTCGGCCATCACCGCGATCTTGACACCCACAACCCCGACTCACGGCTGCCACGGTCTTCTCAACCTGGTTACGAGGGAGTCCCCGGCGGAGTCCGCTGCGTCATACGCACCTAGGGTGGGTGTGTGGTGGACTGGACCCTAGTCGGCGTCTGGGTGGCCGCTGCGGGTTCGCTGCTCACAGCGCTGTTCGTGTTTCTCGCGTACCGACATGCGCGCACCGTTTCAGGACGGAGCGCACCGATATCGATCAAGCCGTCGAAGGGCAGAGAGGTCTGGGTGACCGACCCGCTCAGCCCGCACGATCCCGGCGGGCGGCCGAGAACGGCGTGGGTCAGCATGTTCAATCGGTCCGGGGTTGCGCAGTGCTTCATCGTCGACACTGCGGAGTCGGTCGTGCTCGCACCGAAGATCGAAGGCGGCCAGCCCTTCTTCCGGCGCCAGGTCATCGACTTCCCGCCGAATGACGGCGGCAATGTCTCGCTTGTCGTCAGCCACGTCTACGGGGAGTGGCCGGACGACATCGACCCGGGCACCGGCGAGACGAAAGAGCCGTACCGCCTGAGGTTGGTCGGGGAGACCAAGAGCGGCCGACGAGCCACGTACGAGGGCGAGGTGCATCTGCAGGATCCGTTCTGGGAGCCGGCGGCCGAATAGCGAGAGCCCCGGCAACAAAAGGGCAGCTGTGACCTCGGAGACGCCGCTCACACAGCGATGGCTGTGTCGGCCTCCGCGTCGTGATCCTCGTGTTTGAGTGCGTACGCGATGAGCTCGTCGATGGTCATGGCCGCCGCAAGGCTGCGTGCCCGGGCGAGTGTTGCATCGTCAAGCCGGCCGCACACCTCCTTCACGCGCTGTTCGGCCTCCTGGCGATCGGGAACGCGATCGGGCGCGGCGCCGCAACGGGCAGTCAGGCTTGCGGATCCGGATGCCAGCACCGCGGTGCGGAACGGCTGGCTCTCCGCCGCCGCGAGAAAGGCAAAGGTGCCAATGCTGCTCGACACCCCAAAGGCGTACTCGGTCCTGTGGGCGATGCCCAGTCCCGCTGCCGCATGGACCCGGGCCGCGGAATAGTCGCCGAGGTGGCGCTCGAGATTTGCAAAGCTGATGAGCGCTGTCGCCATCGCCAGCGAATCTTCGACGCCGATCCGGATCGCCGAGTCGTACCAGGAGCGCGCGACTTCGTACTCGCCACGTACGAAGGAGCTGTCGCCGAGATTCGAATACACCGCGATGAGCCCCACCGGTACGTCCAGCGACTCCCAGATGGCGGCCGCCTCGTGAAAGTGAGCATCCGCCGCGACGGTCGCCTCACGCCGGAGCGCCATCAACCCCAGACTGTTCTGGAGGACGGCGACAGTCAACTCGTCGTGAGCTCCGAGCGCAAGCGTCAATCCCTCATTGAAGGCGGCTTCGGCCAGAGGGGTGTCCCCCTGGATGGCCGCAAGCCGTCCCTTGCCGCTGAGCACACGTGCTCGGGTCCGGATGCTCCCTCCAGACGAGGCGAGGGCGCGGTCGAGCCACACGCGACCTTCCGTGAATGAGCCCTGCAGCCACCAGTAATGCCACCACGTCGCAGCGAGGCCGAGGAACAGCTGCGCATCGGCCCCTTCCGTCCACTCCAGCGCCGCGACGGCATTGCTGTACTCGGCATCGAGCTCGCGCACCAGGGAGCCGAATTGGCCCTCACGATACCGATTCTCACAGTGCTCTCCGACGGTCAGGAAGTGCATCGCGTGGTGACTGCGAACGTGATCCCCTGCCGGATCGCCGGCGAGTTTCTCCTGAGCGAACTGGCGCACCGTTTCAAGCAGCCGGTATCGCCCTTCACCCGCGACCTGGTCGGCATACACCACCAGCGACTTGTCGACGAGTTTGGCCAATACTTCGACGACATCGTCCGGGCCGAGGTCCTGATCCTCGCAGACGGCCTGAGCCGCTCTGATGTCGAAGCTACCGGCAAACACGCTCAGTCTGCGGAACACGAGTTGCTCGTCGCCCGTCAGCAGACGGTGACTCCAGTCGATGGTGGCCTGCATCGTTCGATGGCGTGAAACCGATGCGCGCCGGCTCCCCGCGACCAGCCGGAACCGGTTGCCAATGTGTTCCAGCAGCTGGTCCGGTGACAGCGCAGCACTCCGTGCAGCGGCAAGCTCGATCGCGAGAGGAATGCCGTCGAGTCGCGAGCAGAGTTGTGTTACGGCTCGCGCGTTGTCCGTGGTGAGGACAAACGACCGGCGTGCCTGACGCGCGCGCTCGACGAACAGCATCACCGCGTCGTGTTCGAGCAGCAGATTGACGGGGAGGTTCTGATCGGCGTTCGGTGTGCGGAACGACGGTACCGACCAGGACTGCTCGCCATCGCAATTGAGACGCTCGCGGCTGGTTGCGAGTATCGAAAGGTGCGCGCAGCTCCGCAGCAGCGTCTGTGCCAGATCAGCCGTGGCGTCAACGAGATGCTCACAGTTGTCAACGATGAGCAGTGCGTGGCTGTGTCTCAGAACCGTGGTGAGACTTGCGACAGGGGTGAGTTCCGGCTGCTCGCGGAACCCAAGCCGCGTCAGCACCTGTTGCGCGAGGGTCTCCGGGTCAGTGACCGTGGCGAGATCCACGAGCCAGACCCCGTCGCGGTAATCGTCGAGCAGACGTCGAGCGACCTCGAGCGCGAGACGGGTCTTCCCAATCCCACCAGGGCCGACCAAGGTCAGGTGCCGATTCGCCGCCAGGAGCTCGGTCACCGCGGCGATCTGGTCTTCGCGCCCGATGAAGCTCGAGAGTTCGGCCGGCAGATTGGAGTTTGCCGTCTGCATGTGAGGCCCCGCCACAACACCCGAGCGTGTCGGAGCCACCTCCTGCCGCAGGATCTCGCGGAAGATCGCCTGGAGATCGGGCCCGGGCTCCATCCCCAACTCATCGGCGAGGCGCCGTCGCGTGCGCTGATAGGCGTCGGATGCCTCCGCCTGCCGCCCGCACCGGTAGAGCGCGAGCAGGAGTTGTCCCTGCAACCGCTCGCGGAGTGGATGTTCCTCGGCGAGCCCCTCGATCGTGCTGATGTTCTCGAAATGCAGCCCCAGCCGGAGGCACAGATCAAACCGATGCTCGAGGGCTTCCAGACGCAATTTGTCGAGGCGGGTGCGCTGTCCGACCGCAAACGGAGCGTCGCCGAAGTCCGCAAGGACAGGGCCGCGCCACAGTGCAAGCGCTCGATCAAAGAGGTGCAGTGCTTGTGCGTCACTCCCCTGAGCAGATGCGGCCCGCGCCTCATTGATCAGCGTGCGAAAGCGCTCGACGTCGAGCTGATCAGCGTTGAGCGCCAGCGAATATCCAGTCAGCCTTCGGACCAGGAGCTTGGCTTCGGTGTGATCGCCGTCGCCGGTCGGCTCGATCGTCCGCCGCAGTCTGTGGATGTGAACGCGGAGGGCATCAGTCGCGCCGTCAGCCGGCGCGTCTCCCCAGAGGATGTCGACGAGCTGACCGTCCGGAACCACCCGATTCGCCTCGAGCGCCAGCGCAGCAACGAGCGTCCGTTGTTTCGATCCACCCAGCTCGAGGACCAGACCGCGGCGCCGTACCTCGAGGGTGCCGAGCACGCATACGTCGAGATCGAACGGCGCCGACATTGCCTGGCTCGGCATCTGCCCCTCCACGAGCGTCCCGCGTAATCGGGTTTTTATTTTGCTGTAAGTCCGCTCCGCCACCCTGGGTGCAGTTTATCGGGGATCGGAACGGCCTTTCAGGGGGACGGCACAAGAGGTGTGGTCTCTCTGCCCACCTTGCTGGAGGACCACCACATGCGGGAAGTCGAACACAGGTCAAGCTCTCGCTTCAGTCCGAAGCTCCGTGTGATGCTGCTGGCGATTCTGCTGCCGCTGGCGCCACTGGTACTGATCCCGGCGTCAGCTGCGGCCGCATCAGCGGGCGCCTTCACCAATATCGCGTCCGGTGGGAAGTGCCTGACGGATCCCAACTCGGATGCAGGGGTTGTTCAGCTAGTGGTCACCGCCTGCCTCGATGGGAGTTCGACGCAGGAGTGGCAGAGCCTGGCGCCCGCGCTGTCGTGGATCTATGACTCGGGCGCCCCGTCGCCGGTGTTCAAGAACGTCTACAGCGGCCTGTGTTTGGACCTGGACGGCAACAACCCAAGTGAGGACGGTGTGGCCGCCTGGCAGTACCCGTGCAGCTTCAGCGACGAGGCTGAGGCGATGACGGTCATCTTCAACAACCAACCACCCACCTCGGGACCGAACTATCTCCGGGACGACCACGGCACCTGCCTGGGCGACAAGAACGGTGGGACTGCGAACGGGAACCCGGTCTGGTTCACTCGATGCGACTACACCACCGCACAACAGTGGGATTTCTATGCGGACAAGGGTCAGCAGCTTGCGCTGCATGACATCAAAAAGAAGGTCAACAGCGTGATGCTGGAAGGTCTCAATCAGAGCTGTAACAACGTTCAAAAGACGGTCAACACCCCCGATCCCTACACCGATATCAGCGGGTGGTATTGGACGACCTTCTGTGGGTTTCCCGGAAACGCCACGGGTGTCGCGGTCTACATGTACTCAGGAGCCAACTTGGGGGGCACCTTTCTCGGCTACGTGTACCTTGAAATTCCCGACTGGCAAACGAATACGACGTGGTACACGTGCCAGATTGACGGTGGGACCAACAGTTATCCAGGGGTGAACACCGTCTAGCGTCCCTTGTCGGAGGCGGCTCACTGCCGAGCGCGGTGAGCCCCCTTCGTGCTCTGGCGGCAACTGCCGCCCCGTCAGCCTGAGCCTGGGGCCGCACTGACAAGACACGGAAATGGAGCCGACGGGGAGATTCGAACTCCCGGCCAGCGGTTTACGAAAATGAGATTTGGTGCATTTGAGGG